>Ga0209701_10000541_pt1 | contig 22243 bp, 20 predicted proteins | sample CZO8metaG_4_FD_188356 | JGI IMG/M metagenome (GOLD analysis project Ga0209701, IMG submission 188356) | Vadose zone soil microbial communities from the Eel River Critical Zone Observatory, Northern California, USA - CZOApr15con2H3.8 metaG... | ecosystem: Environmental > Terrestrial > Soil >... | reverse complement strand
AGCCAGGACCGCGAAGCGCTCCGGAACGTGAGCGATGGCGATCGCGAGTTCTTGAAGCAGAGCAGCGACAAGATGGTGTCGGCGCTCGGCGAGGCGGCCAAGAAGCCGGCGCCCGCGGCGGTGGCGACCGCGACGAGCACCGGGACGGCGAAGACGGAGAGCGACCTGCGCAACTCCGAGCAGCCGCCCGTGCAGTCCGCTCCGGCGACGGTGGTGGAGGTCCGCGGCGCGCCGGCGCAGCCGGCCCCGGTGGTGGTGACGCCCAGGACGCTGGTCAAGCCGGCCGACGGCTGCCTCGCGGCGCGCAAGCCCGCGGTCCGCAGAGGCACGGCCTCCAAGCTGCCCGCGGACGAGCCTGCCTGCCCGAAGACGGCACAGCCGCCCAGCCCCGTTTCGCTCGGCCCGGCCGGGGGAGATTGAGCCCCGCGTCGGCAGGGGCGCCGTGACCCGGCCTCAGCGCGCCACGGTCGCGGTGCCCAGCGCGGCCGCGCCGGCGGCCGCGCACTGGCCGTCGTTCTCCGCCAGGTCGCCGGACACTCCGAGCGCGCCGACGAGCTTGCCGTCGACCAGGAGCGGTACGCCGCCGTCGACCGGCACCGCGCCCTCCAGGGCGAGGATGCGCAGGTTGGCGCCGCCCTTCTCCAGCCCGTCCTGGAACGCCTTCGTCGGCCTCTTGTAGAGCGCCGCGGAGCGCGCCTTGCCGATGGCCACCTGCGCGCTGCCGAGCTGCGTCGTGTCGGCCTTCTCGAAGTAGACCAGCGTGCCGGCCGGATCGACCACCGCGATCGCCATGAACCAGCCGTTCTTCTTCGCCTCGGCCGAAGCCCCGGCTGCGGCCTTCTTCGCGGCGCCGAGCGGGATCGCCGTGCCGATCGGGATGGCGTAGGAGCTGGGCGCCGCCGGTTTGGCCTGCGGCGTGGTCTGGCCAGCCGCGGCTGCGGCGACGAGCACGATGAAGGATGCTGCCTCGAGCGTCGAGTGGAGCGACATGTGACCCCCTTCTCCATCGCCGCGCGGGACGTCCGCCGTGGCGATGATGGGCGCATGATTGCACTTCTGGCGGGTGTGCGCTTCTGCCAGAGGTCAGATCGGCGACGGGCGCGGCATGTCGAGGAAGGCGCGGGCGCAGTGCCAGAAGAGGCGCCGATTGATCCCCAGCGCCAGCGAGTGCGCGAGGCCGGGCAGCATGCTGAACTGGCGGTCCGGGCTCGGCAGCTTCCGGTAGAAATCGAGCAGGTCCTGCTCGGTGGCGATGCCGTCGTACTCGCCCCGGACCACCAGCGTGGGCGCCAGCACCTTGGCGGGATCGACCACCGGAAGGTTCGCCGTCATGTCGAGATAGGTGCCGGTCGGAATGGTCTCCCCGAACGGCAGCTCGGCATCCGCCATCGCCTCGGCGACGGCCAGGTCCGCGCTCCCGGGCTTGTCGCGGGTGAAGATGCTCCGGATCATCTCCCGGTCGCGCTTCCTGCGGTTGTGGGTGCGGAAGTACTCGACCTGCTCGGCGCGCTTCTGCAGCGTGGGCGAGCCGGCGCCCGTATAGGTGAACGCCATCAGGACCAGGCGGTCGATGCGCTCCGGGCGCGCCACCGCGAAGGCCGCCGCGCGCAGCGCGCCGGAGGACTCGCCCATGAAGTGCATCTTCTGCTGCCCCGTCTCGCGCGCGACGAGCGCGCTGCCGGCCTCGAGGTCCTCCGCCCCGCTGCGGATGTCGGAATTGCCCTCGGTGCGCGTCGAGCGGCCGTAGCTCTCGTGGTCCATCGTCCACACGTCGAACCCGTACCCGGCGAACACGTTCATCAGCGAGTATTCGCCCTTGCCCGGAACCGCCAGGTCGAACGTCGGACGGGACGAAATCGACGAGCCGTGGACGAGGAAGAGGACCGGCCTTGGCGGCTCGCCTCTGACCGGCGCGCCGGCCCGCTTGCGGAACAGGTAGAGCGAGACGTCGCCCTTCTTCGCCCAGTACTCGGCGCTCCACGGTTTTTCCGCGGCGGGCCGAGCGGCAACTCCGGCACGCGGAGCAAAGGGGCTGGCGGCGAGGCTTGCCCCGGCGAGCTTCAGCAGCGTGCGGCGCGACGGACGGGACTCGGGACCGGGCACGGGATCCTCCACGGCGATGGGCTCGGGCATTGTACTGCTTGGGTGTAGCCGGCAGCGGCGCGAGAGGCGCCCGCAGGACGACCGCTGCGCATCGGGTGTAGCATCCCCCCGCTCGTCATCCTGCAAGGGGGAATGATCATGACTCGGCGGAGACTCACGATGGTGGTGGCCGGCATCGCCGCGGCGCTGGCCGGCGTTTGGGCGACCGGATCGCTGAAGGCGCAGCAGCCCGGATTCAAGCGCGTCGAGCTGCAGAAGCACGACCTCGTCATTCCGGGGCGCGAGGTGGTGCAGGCCCGCGCTGAATTCGACCCGGGCGCCTCGATCGGCAAGCACACCCATCCCGGCGAGGAGATCGGATACATCCTCGAAGGCACGCTCGAATTCGAGGTCGCGGGGAAGCCGAACCTCAGGCTGAAGGCAGGCGATGCCTTCTTCATCCCGCCCGAGACCATCCACGCCGCCAAGAACGTCGGCAGCGGTCCGGCCAAGGTGCTCGCCACGTACGTGGTCGAGAAGGGCAAGCCGCTTGCCACCATGGTGAAAGAGACCGCGGCGTCCACCCCCACGCCGAAGTAGCCATCCGTCAGCCGCCCCGCTTCTTGAGCGCCTGCTCGCGGATGGCGGAGAGCGTGGTGGTCGGCGTGATCACTTCCTCGGAGAGGCGCAGCTCGAGCAGCGCCGGCCGGCCGGCGGAGAGCGCGCGCTCGAAGGCGGGCGGGAACTGCTCGGTGGTCTCGACCACCTCGCCGACTGCCCCGAAGGAGCGGGCATAGGCGGCGAAGTCGGGATTGGTCAGGCGCGTGCCGTGGACGCGGCCCGGATACTGCCGCTCCTGGTGCATGCGGATGGTGCCGTAGGCGCCGTTGTTCACCACGATGACGATCACCGGCAGCTCGTGCTGCACGGCCGTCGCGAGCTCCTGGCCGGTCATGAGGAAATCGCCGTCCCCCGCGAACGCAACCACGATCCGGTCGGGATGGACTGCCTTCGCTGCGACGGCCGCCGGGACGCCGTAGCCCATCGCGCCGCTGGTCGGCGCCACCTGCGATTTGAAGCGGCGGAACCGGTAGAACCTGTGCGCCCAGGTGGAGAAGTTGCCCGCGCCATTCGTGATGATGGCGTCGGGCGGCAGCCGCTCGCGCAGGTGGCGGACGACCTCCGCCATCTGCAGCGGTCCCGGGACGCGCACCGGCGTGTTCCAGGCGACGTACTCGGCCCGCGCGGCCGCCGTCTCCTCCGCCCAGGCCGGAGTCGCGGCCGGGCGCAGCTGCGCGAGCGCGGCGGCGAGCTCCGGCATGCCCGCGTTGATCGGCAGATCGGCGGCGTAGACGCGCCCCAGCTCCTCGGCCCCGGCGTGCGCGTGCACCAGCGTCTGCCGCGGGACGGGGACCTCGAACAGCGTATACCCGCTGGTCGTCATCTCGCCCAGCCGTGGACCCAAGACCAGCGCCAGATCGGCCTCGCGGACCCGCCGTGCGAGCCTCGGGTTGATGCCGATGCCAACGTCGCCGGCGTACTGCGGATGATCGTTGTCGAACAGGTCCTGGAATCGCCACGCGCAAGCGACCGGCAGCTTCCAGGCTTCGGCGAAACGGCGCAGATCGGCGCACGCCTCGGCGGTCCAGCCGCTGCCGCCGAGGATGGCGATCGGCCTGCGCGCCCCGGCCAGGAGCGTCGCGAGCCGCGCCATCTGCTCGGGAGCGGGCGCCGCGGCGACGCGCTGGTAGCGTGGCGCGGCCTTCGCCTCGGCCTGCTCGGTCAGCATGTCCTCCGGCAGCGCCAGCACCACCGGACCTGGACGGCCGGAGGTGGCCGCGTGGAACGCATGGCTCACGTACTCGGGGACGCGGCGGGGGTCGTCGATCTGGGCGACCCACTTGGCCATCTGCCCGAACATGCGGCGGTAGTCGATCTCCTGGAAGGCCTCGCGGTCGGCGAAGGCGCGCGGCACCTGGCCGACGAGCAGGAGGAGCGGCGTGGAATCCTGCGAGGCGGTGTGCACGCCGATGGACGCGTTGGTGGCGCCTGGTCCGCGCGTGACCAGCGCGATCCCGGGCTTTCCGGTCAGCTTCCCGTACGCGTCGGCCATGTTCGAGGCGCCGCTCTCGTGCCTGCAGACGACCAGGCGGATGCGGTCGCGCGCGTCGTAGAGCCCGTCCAGCACCGCCAGGTGGCTCTCGCCCGGGACGCAGAAGACGTGGTCGACGCCCTGGCCGAGCAGGCTCTGCACCAGGATCTGCCCGCCGCTCCCGGCGAGTGTCGAGGGACGTCCCATGGCGCTACTTGTACGCCTTCGCGTCGGCCGCGACGCGCGCGGCGTCGAACCGGTTCATCTCGTCGACCAGCTCGTTGGTGACCAGGTCTGCGGTCGGGACCTTCGCCCCGATCACCTTCCACTTCACGAGGAAGTCCTGGTAGGCGTCGAAGTCCTTGACCGAGCTCTCGCCCCAGCGCTTCACGCCGCCGGCCTCCAGCTTCCAGTGCTCGGCCCGCGCGAGGAGCGTCTTGACGTCGTCGCGCAGCGCCTGCTCGTCGCTCTTCCCGCTCGGCTTGGTCTGCGGATACACCTCGTAGAGGATCTTGACCGCGGCCTCCGGGTTCGCCATCGCGAACACCGTGCCCATGGCGTATCCCTTCCCGAGCCCGACCGCCTGCGCCCGGTCCTTCTGGAGCGTCTCCTGGAGGGCGAGGAAGCCGTTGGAGGGGAAGCGCGCGACGGGTCCGGAGTCGAGCAGCCGCACGGGGACGCCCGCGCTGTCGATGAGCGCGTACTGCGTGTCGTAGAGCGAGAGTGCCGCCACCTGCTCGCCGCGCAGGAGCGCGGCCGCCTGCGCAGCCTCGCCCACCACCACGATCTGCGCGTCCTTCTCCGGGTCGAGGCCGTTCATCGCGAGCAGCCCGCGGGCGACGGGGACGCCGCCCGATGCCATCGAGGCCACCCCGATCTTCTTTCCCTTCAGGTCCTTGATCGAGCGGACGGCGCTCTCCTTGGGCACCGCGATCCCGTAGATGTTCCCCTGGTATGCGGTGTAGAAGATCCTCGCCTTGACTCCCTGCTGGAGCGCCGCCGGCAACGGCTCGATCGAGGGCAGCGAGTAGGGCAGGTCGCCCGTCGCCACCAGCTTCACGCAGTCGGTCGATCCCGCCACCGGGACGAGCTGGACCTTCATTCCCGGCGCGTACCAGCCCATCTTCATGGCGATGGCGAACGGCGCCGCCGCGGAGGTGATGGTGCGCGCGCAGAAACCGACCTTGACCACGCCCTCCGCGCCGCGCCCGGTGGAGGCAAAGGCGGTGAGCACCGCGAGCGGAGCCACGAGCGTCGCGAGGATCCTCTTCATAGGCCACCTTTCAAGGAAGCGGCGTTTGCCGCCGATTTCTGCGAAGGGTCCCAGAACAGCACGCGCCGGCGGACCGAGACCAGCGCTGTGTTGAGCAACAGTCCCATCACGGCCAGGATGAAGAGGATCGCGAACTCGCCCGCGACGTCCATGCTGAAGTTCCTGCTCTGGATCAGCATGCCCAGCCCCGCCTCGGCGCCGACGAACTCGGCGACGATGGCGCCCACCAGCGAGAAGACCATCGCCACCTCCAGGCCGGCCATGATGAAGGGGAGGGCGGAGGGAAGGCGCAGCATGCGGAAGATCTGCAGCTCGCTGGCGGCGAGGGAGCGCATCAGGTCCACGCGGTCCTCGTCGGCCGAGCGCAGCCCGACGACGGTGTTCACCAGCAGGGGGAAGAAGGCGATCAGCGCGGCGCTGATCACCTTGGAGGTGAGGCCCAGTCCGAACCAAATCACGACCAGCGGGGCCAGCGCCACCTTGGGCATCGACTGGAACATGACGATGAACGGGTAGAGGAAGTACTCGGTGCGGCGGCTGACGGCGAGCGCGGTTCCGACGACGAAGGCGACCGCCGAGCCCAGGGCGAACCCCAGCAGCGTCTCGGCGAGGGTGATCCAGAGGTGCTCGAGGTAGATGCCGCTCACCGCACCGCGGTACAGCGCCGCGCCCACCTGCGACGGCGGCGGCAGGATGAACGCGGGGATCCGCAGCGCCCGGACCGCCGCTTCCCACACCGCGAGCGAGGCGACCAGGAGCGCCACCCGCAGCGCCGGATTGCGCAGCCCGGTCATGCCTCGATGCCGCCCTTCGAGCTGAAGTGCGCGCGGATGCGCCGGACGATGCCGCCGAACTCCGGGGCGGCCATGACGTCGAGCGCGCGCGGGCGCGGGATGGCGACGGGGACCTCCTCGGCGATGTGCCCGGGCCGGGGAGTCATGATCAGCACCCGATCGGCCAGGAACACCGCTTCCGTGATGGAATGGGTGATGAACACCACCGTTTCGCGGCGCTCCAGCCAGATGCGCTGCAGCTCGAGGTTCAAGCCCTCGCGCGTCATGGCGTCCAGCGCGCCGAAGGGCTCGTCCATGAGCAGCATCGCCGGATTGTGGATGAGGCCTCGCGTGATCGCCACCCGCTGCTGCATCCCGCCGGAGAGCTCCCAGGGGTAGCGGTGCTCGAACCCGTGGAGTCCCACCAGCGCGAGGAGGTCCAGCGCGCGCGAGCGGTTGTCCTCGCGGCCCAGCCGCTGCACGTCGACGGGGAGCAGGACGTTGTCGAGCACCGTCCGCCAGGGGAACAGGACCGGCGACTGGAACACGACGCCGATGTCGCGGCGCGGGCCGGTGATGGACACGCTGCGCAGCCTGACCTCGCCGCCCGTGGCGGGGAGCAAGCCCGCCAGGATCTTCAGGAGGGTCGATTTCCCGCAGCCCGAGGGGCCCACGATGGCCACGAACTCGCCCTCGCCCACGGTGAAGTCGATCCGGTCGAGCGCCAGCACGGTGCCGCGCGGGGTGCCGTACTCCTTGCGCAGGCCCTTCACGCTGATCACGTCGGCGGCCCGGGCCATCGCGCCTCCCCGACTGTACTTTACCACCCGCCGCGGCTGTTCCTCGCGGGCGGAGTGCGCTACACGTCACGCGATGGACGGACGCGAGCGCGCGCTGGCGGAGGCGTTCGACGGGCAGGCGGCGCAGTTCGAGCGCGCGCCGGTGCAAACCGACCCGGTCGCCCTGGCCAGGATGGTGGAGTTCGCCGCCTTGCCGCCCGAATCGCGCGTCCTGGACGCGGGCTGCGGACCCGGGATCGTCGCCGAGGCATTCCTCGCCGCCGGGCACCGGGTGCAAGGCGTCGATCTGGCCGGCGAGATGGTGCGCCGCGCGCGCGAGCGCTGCGCCCGGTTCGGCGCCCGCGCGCGCTTCGACCAGGGCTCGGTGTTCGGCCTCGCCGCCGAGGCGCCGTTCGACGCAGCCGTGTCGCGCTTCGTCATCCACCATGCCGCCGATCCGGTCGCGTTCGTCCGCGCGCAGGCCGAACGGGTGCGGCCGGGAGGTGTGGTGCTGGCGAGCGACCACGTCACGGACCCACACGAGCCCGCCGCGCGCTGGCACCAGGAGATCGAGCGCGCCCGCGATCGCACGCACGAGAGGAATCTCACGCCGGGGGAGCTGGCGGACGCCTTTTGCCGCGCCGGTCTCTCCAGCGTGCAGCTCGCGGAGGACGGCTTCGAGCTGGACTTCGACGAGTGGTTCGATCGGGGCACCCCGGCGCTGCCGAAGGCGGAGGTCCGCGCGCGCGTGCTCGCCGGCCGGGCGCGCGGGTTCGAGGTGCAGAAGCGGGCCGACGGGGGCATCACCCTCCGCTGCATCCGCGTGCTCGTGCGCGGGATCCGCTGAGCTCCGTCCAGGTCGCCGTGCGGCCCGGCGCTCGCCGCCCCCGCTCCCGTGCGGCTCGTGAGTCTCGCGCCTTTCCCGTCAGCGATCGCACACTCCGAGGGGGCGCAGCTGCTCCGGCGTGGCGCCGTCCGGTCCCGAGCGGCATGCCGGCTTCGCCGCCTCCCGCGCCTCCGCGGCGCGGCCCTGCGCGAGGAGCGATCGGGCCAGCACCGACCGGATGATCACCTCCAGCTCGCGCGAGAAATGGACCTCCAGCAACTCGCGCTCCTGCAGCGCGGCGCGGAGCTGGGCCTCGGCGCTCCGCGCGTCCTTTGCGTCCAGGTAGGCGACCGCGCGGTAGAGGCGGGCGCGAGGATCGCGCGGGTAGCGCTCGACCAGCGCGGACGCGCGCGAGATCACGTCCGCGTCCGTGCGGGGAAGCTGGTCCCTGGGGATGAGCTGCCCGAGCACCGCATACCTCGGGTACCGGACAGCGGCCTGGAGCCCGGACCACGCGAAGAGCGCCACGCCGGCGAGCGCGATCGCCGCCGCGGCGCCGGCGAACCGCGGCCGAGGAGAGCTGCGGGCCCAGGTCGCCAGGAGGAGCGCACCCGCGCAGGCGCCGGCGGCGGCGCCGCCCAGGTGTCCCGCGAAATCGATCCGGCCGCCGGTCCGGACCGTGGCAAGAGGGATGAGCGAGGGCACCAGGACCTGGAGCAGACCGACCTGCAGCCGGTCCCGCGCCGCACTGGTGGGCAGCCGGAAGGAGGACACCACGGCCGCGGCGAGCATTCCCATGATCGCGCCGGACGCGCCGACGGAGACCGTCGCGGGATCGTTGATCGCCATCGAGCCCAGGGACCCGCCCAGCGCACCGAGGACGAAGAGCGCTCCGAGCCGCGCCCGTCCGAGCAGCCTTTCCAAGACGCTGCCCGCCATCCACAGCGCCACGCCGTTCAAGACGAGGTGCAGCGGCCCGCCATGGAGCAGGCTGGAGCTGAGCAGCCGGTGCCATTCGCCCGATTCGAGCACCAGGCGCCGGTTGAGCGCTCCCATCGCGATCAGCGTGTCGATGTGGGGACTCGCCAGCTTGGCCGGCTCGACGGGGAAGAGCAGCTCGGCGGCGAAGACGGCCGCGAGCACGGCGAGGAGCGCGCAGGTGAGCCACGGCCAGCGGGCCGCCGGCAACGGGGCCGCCGCGAGCGCGGCCGATTGCTCGGGCGTCAGGCGCGGCTCGCGGAGCGCGCGCTCGAGCTGGCGGCGCCGGGGGTCGAAGAGGGAGCGCCGGCTCCGCGTCACCGCCGACGTCGCGAGGTCCACCAGGTAGGCCCCGATGACCACCCCGCCGACGCTCTTGCGGAGGGGCGCGAGCCGCTCCGCGTCGGCGCCGGTCGCCGCCTTGCGGACCTCGACCAGCTCGATGGAGACGGGCATCTTCACGCCGTTGACGGTGCCCGAGTACTGCGCGCGGCACGCCTTGGCGATCGCGATCAGGCGTTCGTTGTCCAGCTGGAACCGCCGGGCGGGATTCGTCTCGGCATCGACGATGCAGAGAAGGGCCGGAGACAGCCCCGCCTTGGTCAGCGCGAAATCGCTCGCGTCGGCCAGTTCCCGGGCTTCCGGCGGGAGGCCAGGGGCGTATCCCTGGGTAGCGACGATGCGGGCCAGGTATCGGGCGAACGGCTCCGCGGCGGCAGAGCCGTCCGACGGAGGCGGAGGTGCGGCGTGCGGCTGTTCCATGCGGCCCCCTCGGGCGCCAAAGCCTCAGCTGCTCTGCTGCGCCAGCCACGCGCGGGCGGGGCCGGCGCCCACCCCGAAGCTCTCCAGGCCGGGGAGGACAACCTCCTCCAGCGTCCGCACGAAGATCTCCCTCTTGCGCGAGCGCGGGAGCACGCCGTGGCGGAGGAGCGCCTCCGCGTCGGGCTCCGGCTCGCCGCGGGTGAAGAGGCCTTCGTCGACGGTGCCGGAGAGCATCGACGGAATCCAGGCGGACAGGAAGGACACGTCGTGGGCGGCTGCCTCGCGAGCCAGGTGCGCCCAGCCCATCCGGCTGTGCACGACCTCGTCGCGGGCGATCTCGTGCAGGACCTCGCGGACCCGGGGCTCGGCCTCTTCCGAGAGCAGGGTGGCGAGGGTGGCCACGCTCTCGGTCTCGGTGAGGCAGCACGCCGCGACCATCTCGTAGAGGACGGCGGCGCGAGGCCCCAGGCTCGCCGGCGCGATCGGCTCGTCCGCCGCGCCGTCGTCGACCGGCTGGCCATAGGCGACGCAAAGCTCCGCGCAGAGGGCGGCGTGCCGGCGCTCGTCTTCCGCGGCGCGCTCGAGGAGCGCAGGCACGGGGGAGCCCGGATCGAACGCGGAGATCGCCGCTCCGAGGCGCTCGAACCGGCGCGCCGCCTCCCGCTCCACGCGCGCGCGGAACGCCCACGCCTCGCCGGCCTCACGGCGCGGCCCGCCGTTCACCAGCCGGTGACCCCGCCCCCGGCGTCGGCCGTCCCGCCGCCGGCGTCCTGCGCCTTCGCCGTCCCGCCGTCCGGCGAAGCGCCGCCGTCGCGGCCTTCGGGCGTCTTCTCGGCGCCGGCCAGGGTCTGGCTCGCGCCCGCGCATCCGGAAGCGGTTCCCACCATGGCGCCGCCCAGCACGAGCAGCCGGAAGAGCTTCTTGAACAGCATGGTACCCCCTTCGAAAGGAGAGGAGAGTACGCGAGCCGCGCGGGAAACGCACTCCAGCTTCAGTACGGCCTGCGGCCCACGAAGTTCCCCGGGGGCTCGTAGTCGTACACGTGGTAGTTGCAGCGGTCCATCGACGCGGAAGGTAGCCACTGGTGTTAGGCTTCGCCCCGGAGGTCTCGTGCGGGTGCCCCTCCTGGCGGAGTTGAAGCGGAGGCGCGTTTTCCGCGCGCTGCTCGGCTACGCGATCGTCGCATTCGCCGTGCTCCAGGTCGCCGAGCCGATCATGCACGGCCTCCAGCTGCCCGATTGGACGCTCTCCTTCGTGGTGGTCGCGCTCGGCGTCGGTTTTCCCCTCGTCCTCGTCCTCGCCTGGGTGTTCGACGTCTCCTCGAGCGGCATCGAACGGACGCTCCCGCTGGGGACCGAAGGAGGTTCACGTCCCTCGGGCGCGCTCCTCGCTCTGCTCGCCACCGGGCTCGCGCTGCTCGGCGTCGCCGCGATGGCCTGGCATTTCGTCTCGCGTACCCGGCCGGGCAGGGCGGTCCCCTCCGCCTCCGCGCCCGCGGCTCCGTCGGTGGCCGTGCTGCCGTTCGTGAACATCAGCCGGGAGAAGGACGACGAATACTTCTCCGACGGGATCACCGAGGAAGTGATCAACGCGCTCGCCAACGTCGAGGGGGTCCGGGTGGTGTCGCGCACCTCCGCCTTTGCCTTCAAGGGCAAGAACGTGAGCGTGCGGAAGATCGCCGAGGAGCTCGCGGTCGCCACCGTGCTGGAAGGGAGCGTGCGACGCCAGGGCAACGACGTTCGCATCGTCGCCCAGCTGATCAACGCCGCGGACGGATACCATCTGTGGTCGAAGACCTACGACCGCAAGCTCGAGAACGTCTTCGCCGTCGAGGACGAGCTGGCCCGCTCCATCACCGAGGCGCTCCGGCCCCAGCTGCTCAAGGGGGGTCCGCCCCTGGTGCGGCAGGAGACCTCGAGCACCGAGGCGCACGACCTGTACCTCCGGGGGCGCCATTTCTGGAACAAGCGCACCGCGGAAGACCTGAGGAGGGCGATCGCGCTCTTCCAGCGGGCGCTCGAGGTGGACCCGGCCTATGCGCTCGCGCACGCCGGGCTGGCCGACTGCTACGTGCTGCTGGCCGAGTACAGCCCGGCCCTTCCCGCCGACGTCCTTCCCCAGGCGACCACCGAGGCGCGCAAGGCGCTGGAGCTGAACGCCGCGCTCGCCGAGCCGCACGCCACCCTCGGCCTGATCGCGATGAACGGATACGACTGGGCCGGGGCCGAGCGGGAGTTCAAACGAGCCATCGAGCTGCGCTCCGGGTACGCGACCGCGCACCACTGGTACGCCCTGCTCCTGGCCGCTTTGGGCCGGTTCGCGGAAGCGCAGGCGGAAGCGGAGCGCGCCGTGGAGCTGGATCCCGCCTCGCCGGTCGTGAACAACATGCTGGGCGTCGTGTTCTACTCGAGCCGCGACTACGCGCGGGCCATCGACGCGTTCAACAAGACGGTGGAGCTGGATCCGAGATTCGCTCCCGCGCGGGGGTTCCTCGCCTGCGCGTACCTCGGCGCGGGCAAGAACCGGGAAGCGTTGGAGCAGATCGCCCACATGACCGATGCCGAGGGTGAGCACATGGCGTTGCGGGCATGGGTCCTCTCAGTGGCCGGCGAGCGGGAGGCCGGGGCGCGGGTGGCCCGCGAGGCGGTGGATCGCTCGCGGCGGGACCCGATACGGCCGGGGATCCTGGCGGGTCTGTATTGGATGCTGGGCGACCGTGATCGGGCATTCGCGCTCTTGGACCAGGCCTACGCCGAGAGGGACTGGACGATGCGCGAGCTGAAGGTGAACCCCATGTTCGATCCGATGCGGGGCGACCCGCGGTTCGCTCGGTTGCTCAAGAAGCTGAACCTGGGCTGAGCGAACCGAGCGTCGCAGATCGATGAGCCTCGCGGCATTGCGGAGTTTGAGATCGTGACCGTCTCCCCGGATGACCCCCGCGAGGGGTTGAGCGCACGGTCACGCTTTCTTTTGACCGCGGCCCTTCCTCCCTCTACACACCTGGTCGCATGCAGACGCTGGAGGCGGCGACCGCGCTCTTCTGCACGGAGGCGCTCCGCGCGATCGGGCGCAACAAGCTGAGGAGCGCGCTCGCCGGGCTGGCCATCATGATCGGCATCGCGGCCGTGGTGTGCGTCGTGGCCATCGGACGCGCCGGGTCGCGGCGCGCCGAGGAGCAGCTGCAAAGCCTGGGGGACAACTTCGTCTGGGTCGAGGCCGGCTCGCGGGCGCCGAGCGGAGTGCGCACCGGCACCCACGGCACCACCAGCCTCACCCTCGAGGATGCCGAGGCCATCCTGCGCGAGGTGCCTGCCATGAAGCGCGTCACGCCGAACGTCGACGGCAGCCTGCAGGTCGTCTTCGGCGAGCGGAACTGGCGCACCCGCTACCGCGGCGTGGGCCCGGACTACCTGGAGATCAAGCGCTGGAACCTGGCCCGCGGCGCGCCGTACACGGAAGAGGACGTGCGGCGCGCCTCCAGCGTCTGCCTGATCGGCGACACGGTGCGGGAGAAGCTCTTCGAGAAGGCCGATCCCGTGGGGCAGACCATCCGCGCCGGGTCCAAGCTGATGCTCGTGGTCGGCGTGCTCGAGCGCAAGGGACAGTCGGGCACCGGGCAGGACCAGGACGACACCATCCTGCTTCCCTGGACCACCGCGCAGAAGAAGATCCGCGGGCGCAACCAGACCTGGCTGGACGACATCGTCGGCTCGGCGGTCTCGCCGGAGGCGGTGAACCCGGCCATCGACCAGATCCGGTCCCTCTTGCGGCAGCGGCACCGGATCCAGCCGGGCGAGGAGGAGGACTTCAACATCCGGCGCCCGGACGAGATCCTGAAGGCCCGGGTCGAGACCAGCCGCACGCTCTCCGCGCTCTTGATCGCCGTCGCTTCCATCGCGCTGGTCGTCGGAGGGATCGGAGTGATGAACGTGATGCTCGTCTCCGTCACCGAGCGCACGCGCGAGATCGGGCTGCGCCTCGCGGTGGGGGCCACGGACGGAGCGGTCCAGCTCCAGTTCCTCGGGGAAGCGGTGATGCTGACGCTCTTCGGGGGCCTGCTGGGCGTGCTCCTCGGAGCGGCCGGCTGCGCCGCCATCGGAGCCGTGCTGGGATGGTCCGTGTCGGTGCCGTTCGAAGCGCTGGCCCTGGCTCCAGCCATCTCCATCGCGGTGGGCGTCTTCTTCGGCTTCTACCCGGCGCGCAGGGCGGCCCGCCTCGACCCCATCGAGGCGCTCCGGCACGAATGAGGCGCGGCGCGCGCCATCGTTCCTCCGTCGTCGTTTTCGCGCCTGGCGAGTGGCGCGAAACTCGGCGCTTGGGGTAGACCCGGGCAGTCTAAGGAGGGAGCGACAATGCCCGGCCGGCTCAGCGCACTGGCCAGCTCCCTGTCCGCTGCGCTGCGCCGCACGGTCCTCGAGCGCGCGGACGAGCAGCTCCACCTCCAGTCCCAGATCCTGGAGAACGTGAACGACGCCGTGGTGGCCGTCGACGCGGGCAAGCGCATCATCTTCTGGGGCCGCGGCGCGGAGACGCTCTACGGGATCGCCGCCCGCGATGCGATCGGGAAACGCTACTCGGACTTGTGCGACCTGCGCTGGATGTCGCCCACCGGGCTCGCCGACTACGAGGCGGCGCTCGCCGCGCGCGGCTCCTTCCGCGGCGAGGCCGTGCACGTCCTGCCCTCGGGGCGCGAGATCCACGTCGAGGCGACCGTCACGGTCCTCAGGGACGCGCAGGGGCACCCGATCGGACGGCTCGCCGTGCTCCGCGACGTCGGCGATCGGACGCGGGCCGAACGCGAGAGCGCCGCCAACGAAGCCCGGCTGCGCGTGGCGCTCGGGATCCTCGACATGGCCGTGTTCACCCAGGATCGGGACCTGCGATACACCTGGGTGTACCAGCCGCAGCTCCTCCCTCCGGAGGACGTGCTCGGGAAGACCGATGACCAGATGCTCGAGCAGCTGGGTGTACCGGAGATCAAGAAGGTGATCGCCGCCAAGCGTCGTGTGCTGCAGACCGGGCTGCCGTCGCGCACCGAGATCCGATTCGGCGAGGGCGCGAGCGCGCGGTGGTACGATCTGGCGATCGAGCCCATTCGCGATCAGTGGGGCCTCGTGGTGGGCATCACCTGCGCATCGCTCAACATCACCGGGAGCAAGCGCGCGGAGGAGCGCGTGCGGCGCTCGGAAGAGGAGCTGCGCGCGCTGGCCGGGAGGCTGCAATCGATCCGGGAGGAGGAGCAGACGCGCATCGCGCGGGACTTGCACGACGAGCTGGGCCAGGCGCTGACGGCGCTGAAGATGCAGCTCCGCTCGCTGGAGTCGAGGACCTCCGCCATCGACCCCGAGAACGTGCACGGGGTGCTGGACCGCGTGGTTGCCGCTTCCGAGCTGATCGACGAGACGCTCGCCACCGTGCGGCGAATCGCCACCGAGCTGCGGCCGGGCTCGCTCGATCGCCTGGGGCTCGTTCCCGCCGTGCGCCAGGAGCTGCGGCGCTTCGAGCTTCGCACCGGGATCCGGTGCGAGGCGACCGTGCCGGAGCACCTGCCCGATCTGAAGCCCGAGATGGCCACGGCGCTCTACCGCATCTGGCAGGAGGCGATGACCAACGTGCAGCGCCACTCCAAGGCGTCACGCGTCGCGGTGCGGATCGGGATCGCCTCGGGCCGGATCACCCTCCAGGTCGAGGACGATGGGCAGGGATTCGATCCGGTGGCGATCTCCAGCCCGCACGCCCTCGGATTGCTCGGCATGGTGGAGCGCGCCAAGGCGCTGGACGGGCACGTCCACTTCCAGCGCGGCGCGGCGGGCGGGACCGTGGTGACCGCGTCCATCCCCATCGCCGGCGCGGTGGCCCCGGCGGCCCGTGCGCAGGAGCAGACATGACCAGGTTCCTCATCGTCGACGACCACGCCGTCGTCCGGCGGGGCGTGAACCAGATCCTGGCCGAGTCGTTCCCGGAGGCGCAGTTCGGCGAGGCGGGGTCCGCGGCGGAGGCGCTGGAGCTCGCCGGGCGGGATCGCTGGGACATCGCCCTGCTCGATCTCAACCTCCGCGACTGCGACGGCCTCTCGCTCCTGGAACAGATGAGGCGCGCCCACCCCGCGCTCCCGGCGCTGGTGTTGAGCGCCTACCCCGAGGAGGAGTTCGCCATCCGGTGCCTGCGTCTCGGCGCGGCCGGGTACGTGACCAAGGACAGCGCTCCGGACGAGCTCGCGGGAGCCGTGCGCAAGGCCCTCGGGGGCGGGAGGTACGTGACCGCCGCCCTGGCCGAGAGGCTGGCGGGAATCGTGGCCGCGGACGTGGCGGGGACCGCGCACGAGGCGCTCTCCAACCGCGAGCTGCAGGTCCTGCGCCGGGTGGCGAGCGGCCGCTCGCTCAAGGAGATCGCCGCCGAGCTGAACCTCTCCGAGAAGACGGTGGCGACGTACCGGGCGCGCATCGCCGAGAAGCTGCAGATCTCCTCGAACGTCGAGCTGACCCGGTACGCCTTGCGCCACAAGCTCGTCCAGTAGGCGGTTTTGCGCCGTTGCCAGCGTGGCGCGGCCCGGCGTCGGGCACGTCCGCTCCGCCGCTCAGCGGTGCCGCGCCATGAGCCGCGCTGGATCGGGCATCTTCTCGACCTTGACCGTGAGGGTCTTGAGCTGGCCGTCGCGGACGATCTTCAGCTCGGCCGTGGTGCCCGGCTTGAGGCTCGCGACCAGCCGCGGGAGCCGGTTGCTGCCGTCGATGGGCCGCCCCTGGATGGCGACCAGGATGTCGCCGGGCTTGACGCCGGCTTTCGCCGCCGGTCCGTCGGGATCCACCCCCACCACCTGCGCTCCCTTGGCCCCCGCCGGGACCATCTCCGGCGGCGTCGGGCGGACGGCGACGCCCAGCCATCCGCGCGTGATGCGGCCCTCCTTTTTCAGCTGCGGCAAGAGCTCCTTGGCCAGGTTGATGGGGATGGCGAAACCCACTCCTTGCGCCTGGGCGACGATCGCGGTGTTGATGCCCACCACCTCGCCGCGCAACCCGAAGAGCGGGCCGCCCGAGTTGCCCGGGTTGATCGCGGCGTCGGTCTGGAGGAAGTCGTCGTACGGCCCGGCGATGACGCGGCCCTTCGCGCTGATGATCCCCGCGGTCACGGTCCCCTCCAGGCCGAACGGATTGCCGATGGCGATCACCCAGTCGCCCACGCGCGCGGTGTCCGAGTCGCCCAGCGTCGCCGAGGCGAGCTGCTTCTGGGTATCGACCTTCACCAGCGCCAGGTCGGTGAGGGGGTCGCGCCCGCGGACCTTGGCGGGGAACTCCTGGCCCGAGCTGGTCGTCACCTTCACGCTGCGCGCGTTCTCGACCACGTGGTTGTTGGTGAGGATCAGCCCGTCCGGGCTGATCACGAATCCGGAGCCGGCCGCCTGGATCACCGGCGGCGGCGCGCCGGGGCGGCGGAAGAAGTACTCCCACGGGGTGCCCTCGTACGGCGATCGCGCGTTCGGATCGACCATCACCACCTGGATGTTGACCACCGCCGGCTCGAGCCGGTCGGCGAGATCGGCGAACGAGGGCAGCGCCACCGCGGGCGCAGGCGTGGTGGGAATGGTGCCGCTTGCCCCTGCCTGCTGCTCGGGAGCGGACACCGCCTGACCGGCGGAAGCCGTCAGCGTCGCGTCGCGCCCGGACCCGGACGTCGAGGCGGAGCCCGCTCCCTTGCTGCCCCGATCGCAGCCGGCGAGCGCGACGAATGGAAGGAGCCAGAAGGACAGAGAGGTTGCGCGCATGTGTTCTCCCCGGCCGGGACGTTACGCCTCATGCGTGCAAGCCGCGATACCGTCTCACTCGCAGCGCAGCGCGGCCATCGGGTCGATGCGGGTGGCCCGCCGGGCGGGCAGCCAGCAGGCGAGGAGCCCCGCCGCGGTGAGGACCACCGCCGCCACCGCGAACGTGACAGGGTAGGACGACGCATCGAGGAGTCCGGGCGGCAGACACCGGTTCCGGTGAGCGCCTGCGGGACCGGGAATCCCAGATCCGGGCGGGAGGCGAACGAACGGCCGGCCGAACGGTTGACGCCGCACCTCGCCAGTACTACATGGACCGGACTGCTCCACAGCAGGCTCGCGGCGACTTGCCGCTTGTACACGAAAGAAGTTTGCGCGAATGGCGACCGGTACAGTGAAGTGGTTCAACGACGCGAAAGGCTTTGGGTTCATCACTCCGGACGGCGGCGGGAAGGACGTCTTCGTCCACCACACCGCCATCCAGTCGGAGGGCTTCCGCAGCCTGGCCGAGGGTGAGAAGGTGGAGTTCGAGCTGCAGCAGGGCCCCAAGGGTCCGCAGGCGGCGAACGTCCGCAAGGCCGGCTGAACACTCTCCACGAAGGCGTCATTTTCCGGGCCGCTCAGCGGGCGCCGGCCCGCGGAGCGCGCCCGGACAGCCATTCCTCGCGAGTGAGCTCGAACCGCCTGTCGATGCCGCCGTAGGGACCGGGGCAGAGCCCGGCGTCGCGCAGCCCTGCCTTGCGCAGCACCGCCCCGGACGCGGCGTTCTCGACGTCGGTGAAGGCCTGCAGCTCGGGGAGGCGCAGATCGGCGAAGGCGTGCGCGACGAGCGCCTGCGCCACCTGGGTGGCCAGGCCGCGGCCCCACGCCGGGCGCGCGAGCATGAACCCGAGCTCGACCGGCGCGCCCTCGCGCCGGATCATGAGCACCGCGCCGCCCAGCCGCTGGCTGGTGGCGCGGTCGCGCAGCACCCAGTACCCGAACGGCAGCCGTTCGCCGTGCGCGAGCAGCCAGTCGAGGTTCCTGCGCGACTCCTCCTCGCTGCGCGGGCCGCGCCCGATGTACCGCATCACCTCCGCGTCGGCATACAGGGCGAAAAGCCAGGCGTAGTCGTCCCGCATGAGCGGGTCGAGGAGGACGGACTCGGTCTGCAGGCGGTCCATGCGGGGTTGTCCTACCGCGCGCGCGGCCGGAACGGAACGCCACGGCCGTTCGCGCGTGCTAGGCTCCCCCGCCGATGGCGGCCCGGCTCCACACCTGCATGCTGTGCGAAGCCGTGTGCGGACTCGCCGTCGAGATGGACGGCGCCACGGTGAAGGGCGTCCGTGGCGACGCGGACGACCCGTTCAGCCGCGGGCACATCTGCCCCAAGGCGGCGGCGATCGCCGACGTGCAAGGCGATCCCGACCGCATCCGGGAGCCCCAGCGGCGCGAAGGCGAGAGGTGGCGCGCCGTCTCCTGGGACGCGGCTCTCGACGAGGCCGGCGAGCGGCTGGCGGCGGTGCAGCGGAAGCACGGCCGGAGCGCGGTGGCGTTCTACCTGGGGAACCCCAGCGTCCACTCCTACTCGGCGATGCTCGGCGTCCCGTTCTTCTCCCGCGCGCTGGGAACGCGCACCCGATTCTCCGCCACCTCGGTCGACCAGCTCCCGCACATGCTCGCGGCCCTGGAGATGTTCGGCCACCAGCTCCTCCTGCCGGTGCCCGACGTCGACCGGACCCGCTTCTTCCTCATGCTCGGCGCCAATCCGCGCGCCTCGAACGGCAGCCTGATGACGGCGGGCGGAATCTCTCGCCGCCTGGACGAGCTGCGGGAGCGCGGCGGCAAGCTGGTGGTGGTGGATCCCCGCCGCACCGAGACGGCGGCCGAGGCGGACCAGCACTTCGCCATCCGCCCGGGCACCGACGCCTTGCTCTTGCTCGCGATCCTCCATGTCTTGTTCGAGGAAGGGCGCGCGGACCTGCGGCACCTGGCTCCGTTCACCGACGGGCTCGCGTCCCTGCGCGAGGCGGCGGCGCGATTCCCGCCGGAGCGGGTGGCGGAGCGGACCGGCATTCCCGCCCGCGAAATCCGCGAGCTCGCCCGCGCCTTCGCCGCGGCGCCGTCCGCGGTGGCGTACGGCCGGGTCGGCGCGTCCACCCAGGAGTTCGGCGGCCTCGCCGCGTGGCTGGTGATCGCGCTCAACGCCGTGACCGGCAACCTGGACCGCGAGGGCGGGTTCCTCTTCACCAGCCCGGCCGCCGACCTGGTCGGTCTTTCGGCGCGGATGGGCGACCACGGGCACTTCGCAGCGTGGCGGAGCCGCGTGCGCGGCCTGCCGGAGTTCGGCGGGGAGCTGCCCGCCGCCACGCTCGCCGAGGAGATCGACACGCCCGGCGACGGTCGCATCCGCGCGCTCGTCACCTTCGCGGGCAACCCGGTGCTCTCGACCCCGAACGGCGCGCGCCTCGAGCGGGCGCTCTCCGGGCTCGAGTACATGGTGTCCATCGACCTGTACCGCAACGAGACCACGCGGCACGCGAACCTCATCCTGCCCACCAGCTTCGGCTTCGAGCGGGACCATTACGACGTGGTCTTCTACACGCTCTCGGTGCGCAACGCGGCCAGGTACGTGAAGCCGCTGGTGCCCGCTCCCCCACAGGTCCGCGGGGACTTCGAGGTGCTGCTCGACCTGGCGCTCCGCATCCGGCGCCACGGCGGGGGGCGGCAGGGACGCATGCTCGGCGCGGTGCTGCGGACGGTGCGGGCGGTCGGCGAGCGGCGGCTGCTCGATCTGCTGCTCCGCTTCGGGCCGCACCGGCTATCGCTGCGCAAGCTCGAGCGCCACCCGCACGGGATCGACCTGGGGCCGCTGCGCCCGCAGCTTCCGGCGCGGCTGTGCACCAAGGACAAGCGGCTCCAGCTCGCGCCCCCGATCTTCCTGCGCGACCTAGATCGGCTGGAGGCGCGCCTTGCCCAGTCCCCCGCCGAGCTGGTGCTGATCGGCAGGCGCGCGCTGCGTAGCAACAATTCCTGGATGCACAACAGCCTGCGCCTGGTGAAGGGACCGCCCGGGTGCGTGCTGCTCATGCACCCGGAGGACGCGGCGGAGCGGGGCCTGCGTCCCGGAGCGCGGGCGCGGGTGGAATCGCGCGTGGGCAGCGTCGAGGTCCCGGTGGGCGTCACGGCTGACGTCGCGCGAGGGGTAGTCAGCCTGCCTCACGGTTGGGGACACACGCGGCAGGGCGCGGCGCTGGGCGTCGCTTCCGCCCACGCCGGCGCGAGCCTGAACGATCTCACCGACGAGCAGGCCGTCGACGTGCTGTCCGGCAACGCGGTCTTCAGCGGCGTCCCGGTGAGCGTGAAGAGGGCGGAGCTCGACTGATGGAGGGGAAGAATCGCCAGTGGCTGCTCGCGCGGCGCCCGGCCGGCATGATCGAGCCGGCGGACTTCCAGTGGGTTACCGGACCGGTTCCCGCTCCGGCGGACGGCGAGGTGCTGGTCCGCAACCTGTGGCTTTCCTGCGACCCGGCGCAGCGGGGGTGGATCGCCGGCGACACGTACCTCCCCGCGGTCAAGATCGGCGAGGTGGTGCGCTCGTTCGCCGTGGGCTCGGTGGTGGAGTCGAGGCATCCGAAGTTCAAGGCGGGCCAGCTCGTGCAGGGGCTCTTCGGCTGGCAGGATTTCGCTTGCGCGGGGCCCGGTACTCCCTCCGCGCTGGCGCCGGTGCCCGAGGGCGTGCCCGTCGAGACGGCGATGAGCGCGCTCGGGCCCACCGGCATCACTGCTTACTTCGGGCTGCTGGATGTCGGCCGTCCGAAGGCCGGCGACACGGTGGTGGTGTCCGGGGCCGCGGGCGCGACCGGGTCCGCGGTGGGCCAGATCGCGAAGATCCAGGGGTGCCGCACGATCGGGATCGCGGGCGGCGCGGAGAAGTGCCGCTGGCTCACGGAGGACTATGGCTTCGACGCCGCGGTCGACTACAAGTCCGAGAACGTGGGGAAGAAGCTGCGCGAACTGTGCCCGAACGGCATCGACGTCTTCTTCGACAACGTGGGTGGAGAGATCCTCGACCTCGCCCTGGCGCGGCTGGCGATGCGCGGCCGGGTGGTGCTCTGCGGCGCCATCGCGCGCTACAACGACGCCGCGCAGGCGCCCGGCCCGAAGAACTACCTGAACCTGTTGGCGCGGCGCGGGCGCATGGAGGGGTTCATCGTCCTCGACTACCTGCCTCGCGCCGCCGAGGCGACCGCCGCCATCGCGCGCTGGATGAAGGAAGGCCGCTTCAAGGATCGCGTCGACGTGCAGCAGGGGCTCGAGAACGCTCCCGCGACGCTCCTGCGCCTCTTCAAGGGCGAGAACCGCGGCAAGCAGCTCCTGCGCATCGCGGAGAAGTAAGGTCAGCGATCGCTGCAGACTCGGACGATCGTCAGCGCGACGAAGGTCAGCGCGACTTGCGTCCGACTTGAATCGGAATGCGCACTGAGGCGGGATCCCTTGCTCCGCGATGCAACCCGATTCTTGACCGAGGGTTCCGACCATGGACGCAAGGCCAGTCGAAGAGCGCGCAGGCCTGTTCCAAAACCGGTGGGTGATCCTTCTCTTCAGCGTGCTCAGCATGGTGGCGGTCGCGAACTTCCAGTACGGGTGGACGCTCTTCGTCCCTCCGCTGCAGAAGCACCTCCACGCGGAGCAGGCGGCCGTGCAGGTTACGTTCACCGTCTTCGTCCTCTTGGAGACGTGGCTCGTTCCCTTCGAGGGCTGGCTGGTCGACAAGTTCGGGCCCCGGCTGCTCGTCATGATCGGAGGCGTGTTTGCCGGGCTGGGCTGGATCGGCAGCGGCAGAGCGGAATCGCTGACCACCCTGTACCTCTGCTACGCGCTCGCGGGCATCGGAGCGGGCGTCGTGTACGGGACCGCCATCGGCAGCGCGCTCAAGT
>Ga0209701_10000528_pt1 | contig 22436 bp, 21 predicted proteins | sample CZO8metaG_4_FD_188356 | JGI IMG/M metagenome (GOLD analysis project Ga0209701, IMG submission 188356) | Vadose zone soil microbial communities from the Eel River Critical Zone Observatory, Northern California, USA - CZOApr15con2H3.8 metaG... | ecosystem: Environmental > Terrestrial > Soil >... | reverse complement strand
CTTTTTGATCAAGTAACAGGGCGAGGACAAGCCATTGCCTGCGGGCAAGGGGAGCAGGTCGCCCCTACTATGCTCCCCTTGCCCGCAGGCAATGGCTTGTCCTCGCCCTGCCGGGGCATGACACGTCCTTGCACTCGTTGTGTCATCCGCCAACAGAGTCCTTGCGGGTGTCAGGGGACGGGGGCCGATCTGCTCCAAGGCCAGTTTCAGATGTGGCACATCTCGCGGCTTGACCCCTACAAGCTGGCAGCAGGTCAGATCAACGGCCAGGTTATCGCGTCCGGCTACCAACACCTGCAGATCAGCTTTATCTCCATAAAGTGGCCCTTCACCATCCTGTCCCATGCTGCCATCGACGATGGTGAGGGCTGGTTTGATGCCCAGGTTCATATCCACTATGCATTGATCGATGCCAAAGGTATGCATGGCGCGCCGATCAGGGCGTGGCAATATGCCCATGGGATTCTTCATACCGAGCGTCATAATTGAGACGACGTGTGTTTTGAGGACGGGCAGATTTATCAGGCAGGCCTCGTTCAAGATACGCGGGATGTGGAAACGATGCAGCTTTTTTGCTCCTGCTGGTCGCACTTCAATCCAATCCTCTTCGTTGCCCTCCGGGTCTAGGCGCAATATGCGAATGCGATTGGCGGCACAGAATTGCTCAACACCCAGGATAGTATAGGTGGCCTCACGATCGAACTCGGTGCCGGGCATTTCACAGAGCACCGCTTCTGCTCCGCAGGCAATCACTTCCTCAGCAACGGCCTTGAGCAGGGCAAAGCTGGTGGTTGAACCCGTTTCCGCGCTGCGGCCCGCCACAAAATTCGGTTTGAGTACCGCTACTCTGGCCCCTTTGAGTACAGAGGCCATCCCTCCTATCTGCTCTATCACGCGGTGTGCCGCCTCTTCGATGCCATCGAATGTGCGAGTGATGGCGATAGTGTCAGTGCCTGGTTGTGTTGCGACCATGTGTTATTTGCTCTTTCTATGCACTACCTGATAAATTTGAATATTGAGGTGCTGATTGCGGTCTTGCGCCTGAAAATCCGCAAGTAAAACCGAGTTATGCAGTGCTTGATCGATGATCGACATGTTTCCTCCACGGGTTCTGATATCATTGAGCATGGTGGGATCGGAGATGATGATGTAATCGATGCGATTCCAGTCGTCCTTTAAGAGTCCGTCATGAAGTTCAGGGTCATATGCCAGGTTCCAGTAGATATGTGCGAAAGGGTAGGTTGCCCCATTGCCAACACCTTCACCTCCTGGCTCGTGTAGATCCGTGTAATAATAGCTGTTGATGACGAGTACTGCGTTATGCGCTACGTGGTTGCGTATCCAGAGCAGGGCATCAACCTGTGCGGTAGCCGGACGTTGAGGGATGTAATTGATGGAGTGCTGTATGTCATACGTGCTGATGGCTACAATCACGCCAAAAAGCAGCACCACTCGCAACAGGTCAGAGCGTTGCGGACCTACATGTTTGCTGATCCAGCTCATAATGGTGTGAACAGCCATGGCGGCATTCAATGCTGCCAGAGGAATCATGGGTATCAGGTAGAATGGGAATACCACACCTCCGCGCAGCAGCAATACCCAGAAACTGATGGCGAAAAGCGCAAGCAGTAGTAGCTTGCGGTTCCACCATCCGGCAATCAGGTTGAAGAGCGTCGCAAAAATACTGAAGGCTATCAGCAGGAAGTCAGTTTGCGTCCATTCGAGCCAGCTCACCTGAAAACTTCCCTCGCTTTGACTGCGCTGGGTTTGTTGGAAGAAGGTGTCGAGCATACTGAGGTGAGGATGATGGTCCCAGGGCAGCAGTCCGGCTGGAAACAATTCGCCCTTCAATACGGCCATTAATACAAAGCTCGAACCCATGGAGATGACGGTGTAGGTGAAGGCAACCAAGGCAAATTTCCGCTGGAATGTGGTCGTGTGCAGCCATACTGCGTAGATCATGGCGGGTATGAAGAGCACAAATATCTCTTTTGAGAGTATGGCAAGCCCAAAGCTGAGGGCCGCGAGTACGATATAGAGCAGGCGGCTGTTGCTTATCACCAGCAGGTAGAGCGAGAGCAGCAGCCAGAATGTGCCGATATTATCAAGGTACACCTGCCGTTGATAGACGATGCCAAGCGGAGAGAGTGAGAAGATGAGCATGGCCAGCAGGGCTGCCCCACGACTGCCATCCAGGCGGCGCAGTATGCCATAGACAAGCAAGCTGCTGCCAAGTGCAAAGAGCAGCATCAGCACGCGCCCGCTGTTGATGGCATTGCCGAATGTAAAAAAACCTCCCGTCAGTTGTACCCAGGCGGCGATCTGTATCCATCCTAGCGGTGGGTGCCCGTATCCATACGGATAGGGCATGATCATGCCATGCACAATCGCCCATGCACTTGCCATGTAGGTACCTTCGTCCAGTTCATAATGTGGAAAGGAGAAGAGGTTGAAGGCGTGGGTGACGAACGAGGCTGTCAAGCAGAGGGCAACCATCAGTGCTTCCGCCCAGGTGGGGATATGAAAGATGCTTACTTTGACGGGATTTATTGGTTCCACATTGGGCATAAGGCGTGTGTCACTGTCCGCGACCAGTGTACGCGCAAGGGGTGCCCCTACTATAGACGGCAGCAGCGTCGTATCTCCGCTGCGCCTGCGCAGTGGGTTGCGTGTAGGGACCCGATTTATCGCGTCCGGTCGATTTGTGGTACGTACAGAGAAATTCGGACTGCGATGCAGGATGATTTGGCCGTTCTCGATCTCTGGTTCCTGCTGAATGCGACGTACCGTCGTTGGCTGTATGGTTGTCTTTTGCTTTTCCACCCCACTGCTGATCGAGCTTGCTTGGGAACGGGCATCATCGCGTAGGGGCGGGGGTTGGGTGGATGGGAGAAGGGTGGAGTGGGGGCCCTCTTGCTCCCCTTGCCCGCAGGCAATGTGGCCGCCCGTCGGTGCGGCGGGGGCCCTTGTGGCCGCCCGCCGCACCGAGCGTGATACCTTTATGCGCGGTGGTGTTTCTGGCGCTTGTTGCGGATCTTGTGCTGGTCTATAGAATGTTGTCATATCATGGCCTTTCGTTCCCGTTCGCTCTCCCCCACCTGTGGGCGACGCAAGCGTCCCCTCCCCTCATCCTCTCCGCCCCCGCCCCTACGGGCGCGATAAATCGGGCCCCTACGGATGACGTTTGGGATGTTGTGACGATGCTGGCCGAGATGGGCGGTTTTTTCCCAGTTTGACCTGCCCTGTATGGAACGAAATACAGCTCGAATGGCTCCTATACTCAATATCCATTGGTAGGGGAGAAATGCCAGCACCATAATCATGGCTTCGCGCCAACTCCATCTTCGCTTGTGAACTTTCAGAAACTCGTGCAGCCCGGCCAGGTCTATAAAGGCCGTCAGGGCGAAGCAGTAGAGCGGTAAAAAGGTGAGCATGGCAAACCAGAGCGGCAGTTTGACGAAGAAGAACATCACCAGCGAGGTGGGTACCATTAAGGCGAAAAAAGCTTGCAGTTCTGGTAAGGTGAGTACGTAAAAGGCCAGTGTACGTTGCGACAGCTTTTTTAGCTTCAGCCATTCTCCTTTGAAAAGAATTTGCAGGAAGCCTTGATTCCAACGGGTGCGCTGCTTAATGAACTGAGCGATGGTGTGCGGGGTCTCCTCTCTCGTCACAAATTCGTCGTCATAGATGGCGCGCACTCGTGCGTTCGAGAGGTTGAGGCGAATACCCAGGTCAGCATCTTCAGTCAGGCAGGTCTCATCCCAGCCGCCCAATTGTTCCATCAGTTCGCGGCGTATAAATACGGTGTTGCCGCCCAGCGGGGTCATCCCAACTCGTGCGAAGAAGTGCATGGATGATTTGAACCAGAAGAAGTACTCCAGCACATTGAGGAAACAGAACCATTTTGTATTATGATTCATGAGCTGGACACCGCTCTGCACCACATCAACATCGTCATTGAGCATGGTCGTGTTGACGATGTTGAGTATGTCGGCATGCGGCTCGTCTTCGGCATCAAAAATGGTAACGATATCTCCGCGGGAGACCTGCAGTGCGATATTCATGGCGTGTGGTTTGTTCACCGGCAGGTCGTTATAGATAACCAGTTGTACATTTGGATCTCCCAGCTCATCAATTTTGGCTCTCGCCTCTAAGATGGTACCAGGGTCGTCCTCGCGACAGATGGCGATGATTTGTAGTAGCTCTTTTGGATAGTTGAGGTTATAACATTTTTGGATGGTTTCACGGTAGACAGCTTCTTCATTTTTCGCGGGCAAAAGAATGGTAAAAGAGAGACAGGGATCAAGATAGACGGTTGGAGCATGATTGAGCCATGCATGTTCGGGTACCTCCCAGATAAAGAGGCGCAGCCGTATATTGAAGATGGCCTGTGCGGTCATCACCAGCATAATCAGCAAATAAAGAGCTTCAGCGGAGAAGCTGAGCATGGTAAAGAACACTGTTTCTCCTATTCTTGATTCCTCACTGCCTACGGCAGTTCGCAAGAGTTTTTGTTGTGTTGCTGCATTGTTGCGGCTGGCTTTTCTGCCGACGGCAGAAAAGCCAGCCGCAACAATGCAGCAACACAACATTCTAACAAGGTATATCGTTTGCCAATGGGTCAGTCTTGTGCCCGCATTGTGTGTGAAGCACCTCCGCGGTAGTAGCATCGTTGTCGGTTGGGGCGATAAAGCTATAGGCTTCGGCACTGCCGTTGCGGTGTAGTGTGATCACTACCAAACTGTATCCTGCCAGACTGATATCCAGCTTGTTCCACGGACTTGTCGGGTTTAGAGTAAATGGGCTGCTTTCCGCATTCACCTGCGCAAGCTGCGACTCAGGTGACTTGTTGATAAATAAGATGCTCACCGCATTGTGAGCATCATCCTGCGTCGCATAGACGCTGACAGGATCGCGTTGTGCCTCCAACGGGATAAGATTCTTCTGAAGATGCGAGAATAGCTCCATCACCCGAAACATCGGTGTCGGCTGCTGGCTATTGGGACCATTGGCGGTAAACAGCGAGTATGGCTCCCCACTCCCGCCTCCCGCCCTCCCGCCCTCCGTCGGCGAGAAGGCAACGTATGCCACCTGTTGGTTCATCAATGCCCCCAGGGTATCGGCCCACCAGAGAGCCGCCAGTCCTCGCGGAGGTGCAGGCTGGTGTGGCGGGTTGCTGTTTATTTCAGTAATAGCGATAGGAAGGTCGTGTCCCAGATTCTGACTAATCAAACGGTGCAGTACTGGCAGCAGGTAATTCCATTCGCCTGCACTGCTCAGGAATGCGTAGGGTGATTGAGCGGCATTAGCGAACTGGTAACGGTGAAAGGAGACGCCATCAAGCAAGGTCACGTTATGGGCCTTCTCATAGGCACCCACCCCTTGCAGAAATCCTTCCATCCACAGTTGTCCATCTGCATCACCTGGGCCTGCACCCGCACCGTAAAATTCACTGATTTCCGGGCCGAAGACCTGAATAGTTGGATCGTTGTGGTGCATGACGGTAGAAAATTGGATAAAGTCTTGTACATACTCTTTGACCGTATAAGTCCGTCCCGTGGCAGGGTTGATCAGTCTATCCGGTTCATTGCCCACCGTCCAGAATTTGACGGGATGGTAAGGAGCACGAGCGTAGCGGGCTATACGTTGATCGCTATGCGCATTATTCAGGAAGTCCACCCATTGACCCGCTACATTCGCTCTATTGGTCACGTTCGTCAGTTCAGTGAAATTGCTGCCAATGGGGCCTGAGAGGCGTGCCTGTACCATGCCATTTGCATCTGTCTGCTGGAGCAGCGCACTGAAAGCACTGAGCTGGTCTAGCGAGAGGTAGTGCTGCTCGCCCCAGTTGCCACCAGGGAAGCGCAGCAGTTTGATATGGGCGTTGATGAGACCGGCGGTCAAGGGGGGGCTATAGTCCATAAATCCGCTGGCAGCATCTTTTGAGCTTGTACTTGATGGGGGGAAAATGTTGACTCCTAAGAGCGCGGGATTGATGGGCAAGGCCTCGCGCAGATCGAGCGTGACTACCTGTTGATTGCCAATGTGTACAAGCAATTGGTCGTTGCTGGCACTTGTACTCTGCACTACGCGGACAGCAGCGAAGATCAGCATAATCAGCAGCAGTACGCTGCCAATCGCGAGAATGCGGCGTTGCCTCTGTCGCCCCACCCTTCCCTGGGTGCTCAGCGAAGCTTGCTGTAGGGGTGCCCCTTGCGGGCTCCTGTCCTTGGACGGGAGCCCTTTCAATACCCTCGGGCCCCTACGTCCCAACTTGCCGTTTGGGCTACTCCTGCTGATGTCGTTACTGGTCATTGCTGGCTCCCATACTTCGCGTCCTCTGTAGTATGTATTATGTTGCTGCTGTAGAGGCCCGATTGATCGCGCCCACATTGTCTAAAAGAGTAAACGTGCCGTCTCTACTATTATGTCGCCTGCTGGGACATCTGTCGCGTATTGGTGTTTGTTCGTTTATCATTTTCGTAGCGTCACCTACCTTCCCCCGCCCCTACGGACTATCTGTTCCTTTTCATTTCTCTGCGCCTTTCATGTTCACTTGACGCCTCCAGGGTCCCCTGGATACGTGGGCCCCTACGCACGGCCGTCGCTTTTACTGGACATCGTACACATAATTCGGATAGACTGAAGAGAAATAGTATAGTATTCGTTGTAGGGGCCGATTGATCGGCCTCAAGGAGAAAGATTGGCCATGACTGATGGTCTCAAGGTAGTAAGTACGTTTCAATTTTCCCCCACGTCGCAACAGATATTGCGCGAGGCAGCGGGGGAAGAGGCAGAAGTGCTGTGCATAACACGCACAGAAGAGTTTCTGAACCGTTTGCAGGAGGCCGAAATCGTCTGCTCCTACTGGATGCCAAACAACTGGCGCACGCTGGCACCACATCTTCGTTGGCTTCAATGCTCTGGCGCGGGTGTTGATGGCCTGCTACCGACAGGAGTGCTCGACCCACAGAGTGGCGTAACTGTTACCACTGCAACCGGCATTCATTCGACTACCATCAGCGAGTATGTTTTTGGGAGTATGTTACTGTTTAACCGTAACTGGCCAGAGATGGTGCGTCTCCAGGATCGCCATCTTTGGCCACGCAGCGTGGGCTGGTATAATTTGGGTGGGCGCGAGTTGGTAGACCAGACATTGGCAATCATTGGCCTGGGCAATATTGGCCGACGTATCGCCCAATTGGGCCATGCCTTTGGTATGAAAGTCATAGCCACCCGTCGTTCAATCGGCGATGCAGAGCAAGACCCCGATGTGGATCAGCTCTATCCTATGCATCGCTTGCACGATCTGCTGCGCCTCGGTGACTACATTGTGCTTGCCGTGCCATTGACAGCAGAAACGGAGAAGTTGATCGGAGAAGCCGAATTACGAGTCATGCAGCCACACACCTACCTGGTCAATGTTGCACGCGGGCGCGTTATTGATGAAGCGGCTCTCATACGCGCCCTTCAGGAGCATTGGATTGCAGGTGCTGGTCTCGATGTGACGGAGCAGGAGCCTTTGCCGGCAGATAGCTCTTTGTACTCCATGCCCAACGTCATTGTTACTCCCCATATTTCAGGTTTGAGTGTACAGTATGATCAGCGTCTCACCACACTTTTTGCCGATAACCTGCAGCGTTACCGTGCTGGTCAGCCGTTACGTAATCAATATGACCCGCATCGCGGGTACTGACAAGGCTACAAGAGAAAGATGAGGTGAAAAAATGAGTACAAACCTTGGTCGCGTAACATTGCTGGGTGCCGAAGCAGTAGGTCAGCCCGGCCAACGTCGTTTTTGCCTCTTTGTCCAGAGCAGGCGTGGCTCCGCCATTATGTGGATGGAGAAGGAACAACTGAATCGTCTCTCGCTTACCCTGGATAAGGTGCTGGCACAACTTACCGAAGGCCAGGTCCTGCGCACGGAAGCACAGGTGGGCCTGCGACCCACCCCACCGGGAATGCCGCCTGATTTTCCCAGGACTCCCGAATATGATTTTCGAGCAGCCCAGATGAGCCTTACCTACGATGAGCGTGACGCCATCTTCATATTTGCCGTGGCACCCGTAGAAATTGTGCTGGAGTCGGGATCCCACGAGGAGGGGATGGAGGGCGGAGAGGCAGAGCCCCAGGCTCTGGTGCATGAGGAGGATGCTATATCCTTTCTCTTTACTCATAAACAGGCACAAGAATTGGCAAGCACCATTAATACGCTGATAACCGGTGGTCGCCCTGTCTGTCCATTGTGCGGTGTGCCACTCGATGGCGGCCCACATGCCTGCGAAAAGCAGAACGGGCACCACGAAATTATACAAATCATAGAAGATGATGAGGAAGAATAGAATAAATTAAAGTGAAAAAGAGGTAAAACGGGCAAATGCATTGCATTTGCCCGTTTTACCTCTTTTTCACTTTAATTTATTCCTTAATCAATGCATACATATTTGTTTGCCTTCTGCAGATAGTTCTCTTCATTTGCTTCAATCATCAGCTTATGAAGCACAACAACATCAGCATCAGGCAAGCACTCAACCGGCTGTACACATAGGCGCATGATCGCCCTGCCATTTTCGATCACCTGCACATAGCCCTTTGTTCGTGGCACACGATACACACGCTGTGGCTCAGTAGGGCTTGGAACCTCAAGATAGCCTCGCCATACAAGCTGACGAAATTGCTCTGGTGTAAGCGTATCGCGTAAAAGATCAGCCGCTCGCCGTTCTGCACGCGACCACCCCTTATAGTAAGGCTGTATAATTAGCCATACCATCGGTGAGATGGCGAGCGCAACGACAATCCAACCCAGGGTAGTCAACACCTGAGTGATGAAGCTCATCCGCCAACGACTCGCGGGACCATGACAATTTGCTCAGCGGTGGGGTCAAAATGCTCGATACGCTGTGTCGGTTTCCCAGGCTCAACTCGGAAGCCAGTCGCACCTTTTGTGCGTTCCTGAGTAAAGATGCGTTCAGCTTCTCGGACAGCAGCAATGGCTTCGGGGTCGCCTGCCAGAGCTTTCTGCTCGTCCCAGGTGACACGGTCATCACCGCGCCGTGACATCACCCGTAACATTCCCACAGTCGTTCCTCCTTCGTAGAATACGCCGTCTTTGTTGGCAACTTTCAACGAACACTTGTTGGGGCGATCCTTGCGGCCGCCCGTTCACATAAAAAACGAACTACGTGGCCCACAAAACATACACACTACCGATACGATTTGCTCTGTCTAACAGTTTCTGCATCCAGCAATCTGATTGATAAACAGACACCAACTTTTATCAATCGACACTACTATTGTACGTGAGACTTGAGTGTTAGTCAAGGTTAACTCCCAAATAAATCATTACGTCGCTGATTGGAGCTTCGTGCCACATTCGGGGCAGAAACGGGCACTGTTCTCTACCGGAGAGGAACACTGCGGGCAGAAGAGGTCAGGCAGTGGGAGTTTTGAGCCACAATCCTGGCAAAATTTTCCTGGCGGGCCCATGCGCCGGCAAGTGGGACACATCACCGCTTGAGGATAGCCCGGCGTACTGAAGCCCGCTATCGCCGCAGGTGTCAATGCCTGATGTGATGTTGGTAGAGGCATCATAGGTTGCTGCGGGGGAGGCTGGGTTAGACGCTGCTGTTGCGCTGGCTGGGCCATCATATCCGGCGTTACTGCCGAAGGAATGGCATTGACGTTAAATTGCGGTGCCTGGTAGTTCTGCTCGATCTGCTTGCGCTGCGCATCAATATTCATGCCGTGCTGGAACTGTGCGCCATCTGCTCTCAAATCTGGCGCGCAATCGCTGCCGGTACACAGATTGAGCTGTACATTGAAACAGCGCATACAGACAGTGCGATGGCATTTGGGGCAGAGGTGAAACTCATGCTGGATTTCCGCCCAGGATTTTTGCAGGGCATCGGCCTGCTCAGTGTGCCATTTGGAGCCATATATCTGCTCACCAGCCTGCGCTGCTCGCCCCCAAAAGCCGCCAAGTAATCCTACCCCAATATCCATAACGTTGGTCGCTGTGCTGACAGCAGAACGAATTGGCCGCGTGTCTACCGACCAATAACATTCCTGGCAGCTAAAACGAAAGGCAAAATAACCCTGCGCTTGATTGCTAATGTCTTGATAGATGCTGGGGACAACGTAGTTTTGTGCCATGTGTACCTCTTTTCTGCCTTTGTTTCCTTAACTCGCGGTGACTACAGCGACGCCTGCTGTACCGGGTCCGGCGTAAGTGCCGATTACTGCTCCGAACGCATAGGTAGGAATATCGCCTGCATACACTTCTCTGAGAGCCTGAGCCAATTGCTGACCTACCTCGGCGTCGGATTCAATCACCGCCATCTGTTCTAGCCGCTTCATTTCGCTGACTAACTGTGCTATGCGTCCATATGCTTTGCTGCGAGTACGTGGCTGCTCTACCGCTATGATTACTCCATTTTTGAATGAGAGAATCGGTTTGATGCTCAGCATATTTCCAAGCAGTGCCTGGGCGCCGCCAACACGCCCGCCGCGCTTCAAATATTCCAGGGTATCGAGTACGAACAACAATCGCGTACGTGAAAGCCGGTCGAGCAGGTTCGTTTTGATCTCAGCAAATCCCAGTCCTTCCCGTGCCTCCCTCGCAGCCTGCATAATGGCTATCCCCATTCCCAAACTGACAGTCTCCGAATCAACCATCTCGATAGGGATTTTTTTCATCTCGTCCGGCAGCGAGTCGCGTCCATTGCAAGCGGACTGGTAGGTGCCACTGAGTTTCGAGGAAACATGCACTGATAAAATAGCATCGGCTCCTTCATGAATCAGTTGCACGTAGGCTTCCTGGAAGGCTGCCGGAGTAGGTTGTGACGTGCGCGGCGTCAACTTGCTCGTCTGAAGCCGCGCGTAGAAGCCCGCGTTATCCAGTTGTATGCCATCCAGAAAGGCCTCTTCGCCGAAAAAAACTGTCAGTGGCACGATGCTAATTCCCAGAGCCTGGGCCTGCTCCAGGGGGATATCCGCTGTACTATCTGTGAGGATACGAACAGCCATAACTTACCTCCAATTGACACTCCATTGTGTCCATCATATTGAGATTAGTATACTATGCTTGCCTTGAGAAGTCGAGCTTTTAATCCCAGAAGGTCACAAGAAAGCGCAACAATTTGACCGTTTGACAAAGTCAAACGGTCAAATTGTTGCGCTTTCTTGTGGAACATTCTTAAACATTCTTTATTCCGCCGAAAGAATATAGGCGTAATAGGGCTGTCCCCCATCTACAACCTCGATCTCAATATGCGAATATTGCGCTTTAATGCGCTTGGCCGTCTCCTGTGCCTCCTGTGCTGTCACATCTTCGCCATAATAAAGAGTCACGATCTCATAACGGTCGATTTGCATACGCTGGAGTGTATCATGGATAACCTGTTCTTTATTTGGACCCGCGATAGTCAGATTCCCGTTGATAAGGCCAATGAAATCACCTTCGCGGACGCGCACTCCACCGATCTGCACCGTGCGGACAGCCGTGGTAATTTCTGCGGTCTGCATATTATTGGCCGCCTCAGTCATCGCCTGGCAATTTGTGGCGAAATCGGCCTCGAAATTGCATCCCAGGAGAGCGGCAATGCCCTGGGGCATCGTGTCGGTCGGCACGATATAGACCTCTTTGTCGGTCAGGTTGGCGACCTGGCGTGTACTCATGATCACGTTGCTGTTATTGGGCAAGATAATCACTTGTTTGGCATCCACCGCGTTGACCGCCGCCAGCAATTCTTCCGTGCTGGGGTTCATCGTTTGCCCGCCCGGCACGATCTCACTCACTCCCAGCCCTTGAAAGACTTTTTCAAAACCCGCGCCTGACACCACAGCTATCGTTGCGAGATCAGGGATAAGCGAGCTTGCGCCATTATCCTGGACATCGGTATCTGTGGCATGTTCGGCTTCACTCTCAGCCGCATAGGCCAGGCTCTGCTCCTGGAGATTTTCGATATTGATATCTAGCAAGCTACCGAGACCCACACCATAATCGAGGATTTTGCCGGGCCATGGAGTATGTGTGTGGACTTTGAGCATCTTCTCATCGCCCGCTACCACCGTGGAGACGCCGCCCATATCAATAATGGCCTGTCGAATGCCCTCCACATCCAGTTGTTCTCCACGTAACAGGAACACCACCTCGTATCCAAATTCTTCCTCAATCGTCACCCGCCCCTTCTTGATATGGGCCTCAGGAGGCGTAGGGGCCCGATTTATCGCGCCCAAGGATGGGGGTGCAGATGCCAGGGGAAGGGCCGCCTCCAACTGTCCCGACTCGCCGCGAATATACCGCCATACTCCTTCCAGAATAGTGCAGAACCCCTGTCCACCGGCATCTACCACTCCCGCCTGTTTGAGTATGGGTAGGAGATCGGGTGTACGGGCCACCGATTGGCGGGCAGCCGTAACCACCTCTTGCATCAGTCCAACCAGGTCATCACCGCGTCCAGCACTGATTTTAGCTGCCTCCGCGCTCTCTCGCACAACCGTAAGGATCGTCCCTTCTACTGGTTTGAGCACGGCCCGGTAAGCAAGTGTGGAGGCTTCTTGCAGGGCAGTAGCCAGCTCAGGGGCGGCGAAGGTCCGTGCATTTGCCAGCCCCTGCGCCAGTCCGCGCAGTGTCTGTGAGAGAATAACGCCAGAATTGCCACGCGCACCCATTAATGCTCCATGAGCCACTTTTGCGGCGATGATACCGGCAGACGATTCGTTGCTCTCGGCGATATCGCGCATCGCGGCCTGCATCGTGGCGGACATATTGGAGCCGGTATCTCCATCGGGTACGGGGAAGACGTTGAGGGCATTGATAACTTCGCGATGCTCTTCTAACCACGCTGCTCCCGCCAGGAGAGCCTTCTTGAGATCCTGACCATCAAAAACACTGATGCGTCGAGGTCGTTGTGTGTGTACTGTGCGAGGTGTTTGTTCCTGCATAGTGGGTCCCTTTATCGTGTATTTTTCGTCTGGGAAATGGATGGGCCGTGGCTCAATCCCTGGATATTTACATTGACCTGCGCCACGGGTACGCCAAGCATCTTCTCGATCGAGAACTTGACGCTGCTCATGATGTTGTGTGCAATCTCCGACATGCGTAATCCATATTCCAGTGCCACGTACACTTCGACAATGATCTGGTCGTGTACGACACGTACCTGCACACCCTGATTGCTCTGTTCGGGCGGCAAAAGCACAGCTTGCCCATTATGAAGACGAGGAGCGGTGATACCAACAACGCCATAGCACTCGCTCGTTGCCTGTTTCGCGATTGTATGAATAGCATTAGGCAAGACTTCAATCTTACCAAGGGGACGTAAACCATGCTGTAGGTGGATAGCAGATGCCTTTGACATGTGCCTATCTTTCTCTCTTATTGCTCTTGCTTCGTAGGGACTCGATTTATCGCGTCCGGCATAATTGTTGCCTACAACGATTTCAATCGCCCTGAGTATATCACTTTGCTCTTGCCAAAACAAGTACCATTATGCTATACTCGCTCTACTGAATTTGTTCATATCAGGAAGGAATATATATGAGAGGTCGTTGTGATGTTTGTGAGCGCAAGCCTATGCACGGCAATAATGTGAGTTTCTCGCAGCGGCGCACTCGCCGCCGCTTTGTACTCAATGTACAGCGTCGCCATATGGTAGTGGATGGTACACCGCGCACAGTCCATATCTGTACCCGCTGCATGCGTACTATGCAAAAGTTGCCAAAAAGCAAATAAGAAGTCAACAATAAACCGAGTTATGAGTCAGTTTCTGCAAGAAACTGACTCATAACTCGGTTTATTGTTGACTTCTTTTCTCAAATCGCGTTCTCAGTTGTCCACAGGCTGCGGCAATATCATCACCTCGCTCTGCCCGTACACTATTGCTCACGCCATGCTCAAAAAGCATGGTACGAAAGGTGCGAATGGCGTCCGGGCCGGGCGCTGCATAGCTGGCCGAGGTGGCATTGACCGGAATGCAGTTAACATGGGCAAACTGCTTTAAGGGCGCAAGTAGCTCACCCAGTAGATGGGCATACTCCTCTGTATCGTTCACGCCCGCCAGCAGCACATACTCAAATGTCACTTGCCGCCTGGTTGCCGCGATATAGTCTTTGCAAGCCGCCAATAGTTCTTGTAGTGGATACTTGCGATTGACGGGCATGGTGCGGTTGCGCAGTTCATCGGTGGGTGCATGGAGGGAGATGGCCAGGTTGACCTGCAGTGGTTCCAGGCTCAGCTTGTGGATGGCAGGCACCAGCCCAACGGTCGAGACAGTCATATGCCGTGCGCCCAGGTTGAACCCCTCAACGCTGTTGAGGATACGCAATGCCTGCAACACGTTGTCATAATTATGCAGTGGCTCTCCCATGCCCATCAACACGATGTTGGTGATGTGGTCAATGGGAGTACTACCAGGTAGACCAGCCGCCGTCCACGGTGCCGTACGCAGTTCTCGCGCAAAGTAGAGTACCTGGGCGACAATCTCCCCCGCGCTCAAGTGCCGCTCAAAACCCATTTGACCCGTCGCACAAAATGTGCAACCAAAGGCGCAGCCCGCCTGTGTAGAAACACACACAGTAGCCCGTGCGCTGCTTTCATCGTGCGGCGGATAGAGCATCAGCACCGACTCAATCAGCTTGCCATCGGCCAGTTCCAAAAGCATCTTGCGTGTGCGGTCATCTTTAGAATGCAATTCGCTGCGCACGATCATCGGTCCAATGCCAGCCTCTTCCTCCAGCCGACCCCGTAACGCCTGGGGCAGATTGGTCATTTCAGCGAAATTGGGTGCGAGCTTCTGATACAGCCAGCTATAAATTTGTTTCGCCCGATAAGCCGCCTCCCCACGTTCCACCAGCCATTGCTGTAACTGGGAAAAGGTCAAAGCAAGCAGATCAGTCTTCTGTTTGGAGTTTATCGGTGTTAGAGTCATGCAGACATTATAGCATGTTTTCTAAAAATCGGCTGTTCGATGCTCATGAGCCACCCCCAATGTTCAACCAGAAAGCACATCAATCTGGACATTTGACAGAGTCAAATGTCCAGATTGATGTGCTTTCTGGTTGAACATTCAAGAAAGAGACTGCACTGCAGTCTTTTCTCAAAAATTTGGGATGACTCGTATTTGAACTTTCAGCTATGCTCATACGTATGAGCTAGAGAGGGACGTTTTCCCAGCACTATTTTTACATAACAACAAGACGGATGAACCGCTAACATGCATAGTAACACACAAAGGAAAAGAAGATCTCATGCCGACAACCATAACCGAACCACAACCTGCTCCACCTTCGCGCGCTGCGTCGGAAGTAGCTAGTTTTCGGCATGTCCTTAAAAACCGCAACTTTGTGCTTTTGTGGCTGGCACAACTCATCTCTCTCACCATCCTCAACGCCGCTAATTTTGGCATCATTGTACTGGTCAACGATACCACGCATTCGGTGGTCATGGCTGGCCTCGCCATCATCTCCTTCACTCTGCCTGCACTCCCATTCAGTGCGATAGCAGGCGTCATCGTAGATCGCCTGCATAAACGCCTGATATTGTGGGTCAGCAACGTCTTACGTGCAGTTACCATGCTGCTCATCGTTGCCTCGCTGCTCTATAATCGTGCCGATTTGTGGCCCCTCTACCTGCTTACCTTTATGACCTCGTTGATCGGACAATTTTTTATTCCAGCCGAGGGGGCATCTATTCCATTGCTAGTAGGTGAACGCGAACTGGTTCCTGCCCTTTCACTCTTCAATATCACCATGACCCTCTCCCAGGCCATAGGTTTTCTCTTATTGGGGAGCATCGTCTCCCGCATTTTCCCGCCATTCACCCTGCAACTTGCCGCCCTTACCCTGCATGTACAATCTATCGACATGCTCTTTGTGCTGGTGGCATGCTTCTACCTGGTCTGTACCGTCCTTATTCTCTGTATTCCCGCTCATGCATTTGATGAGCAGCACGTCAAAAATCGTGTGAAGAATGCCGGGGAAGAGGCAAGCAAGGCCATGGAGGCCTTGTGGCGCGACATCGTCGAAGGCTGGCGTTTTGTACGCAATGATCGCACCTTATACTTTTCGGTCATTCAGCTTTCCGTGGTGGGCAATATCATGTTGCTGATTGGTGAACTCGCCGGTCCCTTTGTACAGCAGGTATTGCACCGTCCCTCTGCCGATATGGCCATCATCCTTGCCCCCGCGGCTGTCGGCCTCGTCGGTGCCTCAATCATCATGCCGCGGATTACGGAGCGTGTTGGGAAGATACGCTTGACCGTTATCGGTTTTATTGCCCTGGCGGTAGGCTTCATGCTGCTGCCAACTTCTCAGGGACTGGCCTGGCGCCTCTATGGCGAGCAGGGCGCATCCTCTCCACTGCTATTGTTGACGACCATTGTACTGGTGTTTATCCTGGGAGTGGCCATGGCCTGCGTCAATATCCCCACGCAGACCATGATGCAGGAGCATTCGCCAGAAGCCGTGCGCGGGCGGGTCTTCGCCTTGCAGTTCATGATGTACAATACAGGCTCGATCCCAATATTGCTCTTCGCGGGCTTCTTTGCCCAGTTTATCGGCTTCAACTGGCTCATCTTCCTCATGTCGGCCAGTATATTGCTTTTCTGCTGGTGGGGAATATGGTACATCAAGCGAAGCATGTAGGGCCCTCAGCGGAGCTTGCGGAGCGCGTTTCAATACTCTCGCGGCCACCGCCGATTTATCGGCCCTTACACTTAGCCCCCTTGTCCTCGCCCACACTCACTTCTTCACTACAAATACCAACTCGCTCCCAAACACCAACCGCTTTACCTCCCAGCCCTTCTCACTCTCCACCAACTCGTGAAAGCGAGCCTCATAATGCTCCACCATGCCCTTACTCTTCCCTCCCAGGCTGCGGGCGGGAAAAGAAACCACCAGGTAATCAGCGTGGATCTCCTTCAGCAAGCGCGCACCCGCCGCCTTATCGATCTGTTCTAAACACGGTATCGCCTTGAGGATAAGGGCCAGGTCAACCTTCTGGGTAGGGCATCTTTGAATCACATCGCAAACCTGCGCACTTCCGAGCACGTTGATGATGCCCATCCATTGCTGTAAGAAATCCATCATGCCTGAGTAGATGTCATAGGCGTAGTACTCTCCCTCGCTTGCCAGCGGCATCCACGGTATAGCAAGCGGGTTGAGGCCACAGGCCACATCAAGCACAGAACGAATGGGCGGTAACTCGGCGAAGCTTTGCCTGTAAAATTGGTCGAGCATAGGCAGGCGTTCCCGCGTAGAGGCATGGGAACTCATAATTCTGGCACAAATGGCCAGCAAATCCTCCCGTTGCTCAGACCGCGCCGCCTTGCGTAACTCGTTGAGCCAGCCGCTGTAGGGGCTCAATTCATTGCGCCCTCTTCTCTGCATACCCAGGTATGCGCCGCCAACCTGGTGCAGTTTATTCTTTGTGGCCTTGAGGGCCTCTTTGGCATTGCGCCGTTTGCCAAGCTCCTGTGTACCAATGCTTGCGATGAATTCTTTGCTGACATCCCCATATTTGGCACTTGCCAGTACCGCATCAACCAGTCTCTTGATCTCGTCATTATCCCTGGCCATAGTGACTCTTCCTTAGACGCCCGGTCAGTTGCGTCATAAAGCGCAGGTTGTGGATGGTGGCAAGCCTGAAAAAGAGCGGGTCGTTGATCTTGAACAGGTGATGCAGATATCCCACCGAGTAATGCGCGCAGCACAGGCAATCACAGTACGGTGAGACGGGCGTGTCAGACTTGATGCACTTGTCATCGTTAACATAGAGATAAGACAGCCACTTATCTTCCAGGCCAGTCTCTGGAGGTGAAGTGAAGGTATACAGGCGGCTATGCCGGGCATCCCGCGTGGGCATCGCGCTATCAAACATGCCATACCCCATCTTTGTACACTCTACTATATTGATCGGGTGCCCAATGCCCAGCGCGTGCATGAGGAATTGGGCTGGCACAAGCTCGCGTGTATAGGTAATAATCTCGGTGAGTAGTTTTCCCTGAGCATCGAGCGGCCAGCCTCCATAGCCAAAACCGTCAAAACCAATCTCTAACAATTCGCTGGCACACCGCTTGCGTAACTCAAGTGACCCACCCCCCTGTATCACAGCAAATAACAGGGGACGTTGTTCTACCGGCAGGTGCCTCTGATTGACCTGGTGCAGGAACTCCTTTTTGCAGCGTTTGGCCCAATCAATCGTCCTCCTGACCGACATTGCTTGCAATTCATAGGGGGCGTCGACATGCGTGCATTCATCGAGACAGATCACCACATCGGCCCCGTAGCTCATTTGCAGTTGGATGGTTTTCTCTGGCGTGAGATGAAATTTGCGCTCGGACCCTTCCGGCTTAAACGTGATGCCATCATCGCTCATCGAGCCAAATTTGGCATTCTGAGAAATCAGCGAGTACGCCTGGAAGCCGCCTGAATCTGTGACAATCGGACGCTGCCATGCACTCATCTTGTGCAGCCCGCCCAGAGCTTGAATCGTAGAGGAACCGGGTCGCCGCATCAGGTGAAACGTGTTCATCACCACAGATTGGATTTCACATTGGACGAGGTCGGTTGCATCAACCGAGCGCACAACTCCCAATGTCGCATCCGGCATAAAAACAGGCATCGCTATTTGACCATGCGGCAGCCGCAAGACCCCATATTGCTGCTGCTCTTGCTGAAAGGTATCGCCCGTGGTCGTTGAGTCCATAATCAATCCTTGTCACTCTCGCTTCCCGCTCGTTTCTCGGAATTGTACCAACTGAGACGGAAGATAGCAAGAGAGACCAGTAGACCGAGCAGGGATCTATACTTCGCCCTCGGATTCGTTGAGTGCCTCTGGAACTCCAGCATTTCTGTAGAGCGCAGCAAGTGGCAAGTAGATATCAAGGCTGGTGAGCTCTATCTCATCGCCTGGCCCATAGGCGTCATAGAGCCAGCGAGAGGTAGTACGGCGAAAGACTTCGATGGTCTGGTACTTTGTTGCAATAAGTACATACTCTTGAACATGGGGACAGGACCGATAATAGCCGAACTTTTCCCCTCGGTCGTAGGCCTCGGTGGAAGCTGAGAGCACCTCAACAATGACACAAGGGGATTGTATCTCTGTTTTGTCAGGCGCCGGTTGGTCTTGCTCATCGCATGTCACTGTTGCATCAGGGTAGGTGTAGCGTTGAGAGGAAAGGCGTGCGGCGGCATCCGAGTTATAGACAAAGCAAGGCTTGCCTTCTGCCACGAGCGCACTCTCCAAGGCGTTACACACATTTAGAGCGATGCGCGAGTGGGCCAGACTTCCTCCCGACATGGCGTAGACCTGCCCATCTATATATTCATGCTTGATGTCATGGCTTCTTCGCTCCTGCTCCCGCCACTCATCCACGCTCATTCGTTGTGGTAATGGTGATGGTTGAGCTACCATAGATCCCCTGCCTTTCAAAATAGGTTCCGTTCAACCCGCTTCTGTTGTAAAAAAACGACCGGTTCATACCTTCCTTAAACATCTATCTCCTCTTAGGATAACACATATAGATAGAAGGGGAAATAGGTAAAGCGACGATGACGGGAGCGAGAAAGATCACAACTCTCAACCTTTGTTACAACACCCCTCACCTCAACGTCTAAGCATGTAGATAATAGACTCATCTACTCATATTAACCTGTTACATACAACGCGCCTGGAGGAATAAAACAGATGATTGGCTCACTCAGTTTAATAGACATTCTCTTTCTTGTGACGCTTGTCCTGCTTGCTTTCAATGGTTTTAAAAATGGGGCTGTTATCAGCCTTGTTCACCTGATTAGTATCCCCCTGGGGTTCGCCGTGGCCATCATCTTTGGCCCGCAATTCACCAAGGCACTTGCCACCAATGGCTGGTCCGTTACACCTCTGATTTCATACATCGTTCTGTTCTTTGGCACTGTGCTGGTGCTGCACCTTATTGGTTCCTTAGTGGGTAATGTTATCAAGAGCATTCCATTGCTTGGCCCCGCGGATGCACTTCTTGGCGGAGTGATTGGCGTCATCGAATCATGGCTCTTGTGGTTAGTGCTCCTGATCGTCCTGGGCACCTTCCTACATAACGTCCAGGATACCATCCAGGCAGGTTCACGTATTGTTCCCGGCCTCAATATCCAGGTTGATCAGTTCAAAAGCTGGCATGATTTCTATAATCAAGCCGTAACCAGCAGCCTGTTTGCGAAATTCAACAGCTTCTTCAACGGCGTGTTGACCGGCCTCCCGAAACTGCCGAGCGTGTAACGGGTCTATGAAGTAGAAGCTGTAGATAACGAATTTAGCGTCAAAATGGTACAAGATTTACGTCGTGTACCTGGTGACGATGATGCTGTTTGGTATGATAAATCGGGCGGCCTAAAGAGCTTTTTCGGAAACCTGCCTGAAGCTCCATCAATGCAGGCCGCTCGCCGCCCCTGACACCCGCAAGGGGCGTCACTACATTTGGCCTCATAAATCTAGCTGGACTGTTGTAACTCCTCTTTGGTTAACATATGGATGAGTATATATATTTCACTGTTTGCTTGCAACTAGGAAAATTTGCCATATAGCCCATGATTTCTTGTGCGATGTACACTTTATATTTTCCGACACGACGGGAAAGTGAGAAGCTGATTGATTAATTTTATCGAGAGGGATACAATGAATATCACAATCATTGCTCCAGCAACCGTAAAGCTTTCGTAACTAGGGCTGAAAAAGGCGAGATAAGGATGGTACCGGAAGTCCTTGAACAATGGAATATTAACATTCTCACAGACCTCCTTACAAAGGGATATTTCGAGTCAGAGGAGTTCGATTTTAAAGAAGACCTGCCGCACAGCAACGATGAAGGTGGCAAATTGCGCCTCGTCAAAACTTGTTGTGCATTTGCGAATAGTGGTGGTGGTTTTCTGATCTTTGGTGTGTCAAATAATGGATCAGTTCCAGTTCAAGATCGCCTCGTTGGTATTGACCCGAATGTTGACTTTCCAGAGCACTTTGGAAGCTACCCACAAAAATGTATGCCAAGTCTGACATGGGCCTTCAAAAACCCTCCTATAAGCCTTGGAAACGGAAAAGTCATTCATATCATTCACATACCGAGAAGTTGGAATGCTCCCCACAGTTGTGAGGTTGCTAGCGATGGACGGTGTTTTGCCAAGAGAACAAACAAAGGCAACGAGCCGATGAGCTATGAGGAGATCAGATTGACTTTTCTTCAGTATTATGAAAAAAGGTTGAAGCTTCAACTCTTAAAAGCAGAATTACAAAATATCAAGAACCATGCGGAAGAATTGATAATAACTGGATGGGAGGCACGCACCAAATTCGGTAAAGGTGAATTTAGCCTTACAGTGGTTGAGACGGTACTCGCAGATACCTATACAATCCTCGCTGGACAACAAGAATTGCTAAAACTTCTCGGCGAGATAAGAAATCGGTGTAGAATAGTTAATGATTTGTTACGAATATTTTACCAAGTCGCTACCATTGGATGGGCTGGAAACAATGTCGAACCACATCCAGCCATAGAGAAACACAACAGTAATGTTGAATGGGAATGCAAACCGATTATACTTGCTTGCACTCGCGCACTTGAGTTTTTGGAAAACGTAATAAAAATATAGCCGCTAGACGGGTCTGACTGGTGTAGATGAAAATGAGAAGGCAAAAATCGTTAGTCAGATGCTTGCCTACCTCATTAACAAGCAAGGTTCCTCTACCCTGGCTAGTGACTTGTCTGCTAGCCTTGGTCAAAGTACAGCAAACAGCAACAGTAAATGACTTGGCCCAACGCTGCAGAAAAAACCTTCTACGACGCGACACTTCATTCTGATACCCCCATTGTCACAAATGCTGAATGAGCATATAATAACTGCGACTACAAATCGCTGACTTAATAGGCTTGGATGGATGGTCATGCCAGTAAAAATCTTCATCTGTTATGCTCGTAAAGACGAAGCACTCTTGAATAAACTTAAGACATATCTAATACCATTGCAGCGACGAGGGCTTATTGATGTCTGGTATGATCGTGATATCAGCACAGGAACTGAGTGGGAACCTGAGATTTATAAACGGCTTAATATTGCTCAAGTTATTTTATTACTGATCAGTCCTTACTTCATGGCCTCCGATTACTGCTATGATATCGAAATGAAGAAGGCTGTGGAACGGCACGAACGTGGTGAGGTACGTATCATTCCTATTATACTTAGTCCAGCTCACTGGCGAGAAGCACCATTCGGTAAGCTTCAAGTACTGCCAAAAAATGCGAAACCCCTGATCAGTTGGCGTAATAGGGACGACGCATTTTACGAAGTATCTGAAGGTATCCGAAAAGTAGCAGAAGAACTTTCAATGCGCAGAGTTCAGGACGTACGCGACGATAAAGCTTCACTTCCAGAGTTGGAATTTAGTTTCCTATCTTATTCAGACCCTTTTT
>Ga0209701_10000527_pt1 | contig 22466 bp, 19 predicted proteins | sample CZO8metaG_4_FD_188356 | JGI IMG/M metagenome (GOLD analysis project Ga0209701, IMG submission 188356) | Vadose zone soil microbial communities from the Eel River Critical Zone Observatory, Northern California, USA - CZOApr15con2H3.8 metaG... | ecosystem: Environmental > Terrestrial > Soil >... | reverse complement strand
AACGGACGGACGTGTAGGCGTTTACCGTACGCTGTCGCGTGATCCCGGGGGCGCGGAGTCACGTGACGATTGTGCATCGGGGTCCGTGATCGTGATCGTGCTGGTACTCGTGCTCGTGCTCGAACTCGCCGGCGACTGCGTCTCGGCGCCGCGGGCGGTGCGGAGCCACAGCGCTGCCGCGACGGCGGAGGCGACGAGCACGGCTACGATGAAAGTCGTAATGCGCGCCCTTCGCGCGTCCAGTCCGCGCCTCGCGCCGCGAATCGGAGTGGTGGTTTCTTCCGCGGCTCGCGGGTCCGGCTCCGGCTTCTCGTCGGGGCCTCCTTTCAGCGTGAGATCGTACTGGCTGATCTCGATGAGGTCGCCTTCGCGGACCAGGCGCGGTCCGTGGACCCGGCCGCCGTTGACGCGGACGCCGGTGAAGCTGCCCAGGTCCTCGACGTACACGCGGCCGCTGCGGCGCAAGAGCTTGGCGTGGCGGCGCGAGACGTCCTTCTCGGTGAGCCGGACGGGGCTCCCCTCGGCGCGGCCGATGATCAGCTCGTCGCGGAAGAGCGGCACGACGGTGCGTCGGCCCTCGTCGTCCTCGATGATCAGCTTCATCTCGGCGGCTACCCGCCGAACTTGTCGATGAGCTGCTGCAGCTGTCCCCTGGTGGCGTCGTCCGCGAAGGGCATGTAGAGCTTGTACCACTTCACCGCCGCCTTGGTATCGCCCGCGTAGACGGCCGCGGTGCCGAGCCCGCGATAGGCGAATCCGACGTATTGCTTGCTCGGCTTCAGGTCGATGGCGGCCTGGTACTTGGCGGCGGCGCCCCCGAAGTCCTTCGCGCTCACCTTCGCGTTGCCTTCCTGGATCAGCTGGTACGCCTTCTGATCGCGGCTCGCCGGGGAGAGGCCGCCGCCCTCGTGCCGCGCGGAAGCCGGCTTCTCCGCCTGCGCCTGCTGCGGCGCGCACGACAGCGCCTGCGCCTCGGCGCTGTTGGCGTCGAGCGCGAGGACCTGCTGCACCTCCTGCTTGCACGACTCGATCTTTCCCTGCGCCTTCGCCGCCTGCGCCTTGGCGAGGTGCGCGGCGGCGTAGCCGGACTTCACCTGGTCGCCCTTCTCCCGCACCCTCTCGCAGAACCAGGTGGTCTCGGTGGAGCACTTCTCGTAGAGCGCGCGCGCCTTGTCGAAGTCCTTCGCCGCGATCGCCTTGTCGAGGGCCAGGTCGACTTCCTGCGCGCGCGCCTCGTCCTGCGCCTTGGCGCGGTTCGCCGGCTTCTCTCCCTTGGCCGCCGCGGCGTCGTAGTACTCGAGCGCCTTGAGGTAGTCGTGCTTCTTGAACTCGCGATCGCCGGCCTTGGTCGCCTCGGCGGCGGACAGGTCCCCCTCGCCCCCTTCGTCGGCGCGCCTGGCCTTCCCCAGCAGGAGGAAGGCGACCAGCGCGGCGGCGACCAGCGCACCCGCGCCCGCGACCAGCGGCAGCTTGCCCTTCTTCGCCGCCGGAGCCCTCGCGCCCTCGCGGGCCCCGGCGATCAGCTCCGCGGTGGTGGGGCGCAGGCCGGGCTTCGCCTCTTCGGCCTTGTCCGCGGGCAGGGTGAACTTCTCGCCCGGCGCGCAGAAGCGGAACTTGAGGTGTCCCAGCTCGACCGTGTCGCCGGGCCTGACCGCGCCGATGGCGTACTGCTCGCCGTTGATGTGCACGCCGTTGGCGCTCTTGTTGTCGACCACCTTCCAGCTCGCGTCCTCGAGCACGAACCGCGCGTGCTGGCGGCTCATCGACTGGTGATCGATGGCGATGTCGTTCTCGTCGCTGCGCCCGATCTTCACCTCGGTGCGCGTGAGGAAGAACTCCTTGCCGCGCACGTTGCCGGTGAGGCCCACCAGGCGGGGCATCTCGCCCTTCTGCAGGTCGCGGACGTCGACCTGCGGGGCGGACTTCATGATGTCGCTGACGCGGATGATGGCGGTCGCGCCGCCCGCGCTCGCGGAAGCCGTCGAGGCGCTGCCGGGGGCCAGGCCCGCCGCCGGAGGGGGCGGCTGCTCCGCGGCCGCGGCGGCGGAAGCTTGCACCTGCGGATGGGTGATGGCCGCCGGCCTCTGCGCCATCATCGACGGCGGGATGGTCGTGCGCCCCATCTTCGGCTGGGTGGGAGGCGGCGTGGTGGGAACCTCGATCCGGCCCTGGACGCCGAGATCGTAGTCGCCGATCTCGATCAGGTCGCCTTCCTTGATCTTGGTGGGGCCGTTGATGCGCTCGCCGTTGACGCGCACGCCGTTGTAGGACCCCAGGTCCTCGATCACCAGCGAGCCGTTGTCCTTCTTCAGGCGCGCGTGCCGGCGGGAGACGTTGCGCTCGCTCAGCTTGATGATGTTCCCGTCCTGGCGCCCGATGGTGATCTCTTCGCGCACGAGCGGGACGACGGTCTTCCGTCCCTCGTCGTCCTCGATGATGAGCTTCATGAGGTCCTCCGCCCGAGGCGCTTTCTGCCTGGGGCGTGTGGTGAGCGAGGGCCTGCCGCGTAGCCCCCTCAGTGATCATCCTAGTGCAGATGGGCGCGTGGACGGAAGAAGCGACTGTCGGGTCGCCGACGGCCCGGGATGCCGCGCTGCGTCCAGGGTCGGCGCGCGAAATGCTGGCCGTTTCCGGCATCCCCTGGGTGACGCTGCTCTTCCTGCTGGCGTGCGCCTGGGTGCTGCTGGCGGCCGGCGGAATGAGCGGGGCCCTGTCGGTTTCCGGACTGCTCGCGTACGGGGCCAAGGCCACTCCGCTGATCCTCGATCGGGGCGAGACGTGGCGCCTGCTCTCGGCGAACCTCCTGCACAAGGACCTCTTGCACCTCGCGTTCAATGCCTTCGCCATCTGGAACGTGGGGGGCGCGCTGGAGCGGGCCGTCCGGCCGGCCGACTACCTGGCGTTGATCATCTTCACCGCGCTGGGGACGACGGTGGCTTCCGCGGTCGGCGCCGATTCGATCTCGCTGGGAGCCTCGGGGATCGCCTTCGGGGTGCTGGGCGCGTCCGCCACCCTCGGCTGGCGGCGCGCGGTGCGCGGACGGCTGCGCGCGCACTTCGGCCTGCGGCTCTTGCCCTGGCTGTTCGCGCTGTTCCTGGCCGGGCTCGGCTCGGCGGGCGTGGACAACTGGGGGCACGGCGGAGGGCTGCTCGCGGGAGCTGCGTGCGGGCTGTTCCTGACTCCGCGGCAGTGGCCGGGCGAAGCGGCGGCGCGCAGGCTCGCCGCCGCAACCGGGGCCCTGCTGGGGACGGTCTCGATGGGGATGTTCGCCGCTCCTGCGCTGCCGGTGCTGGGAGCTTTGCGCGAAGGTCCGCTGGGGAGCTCGATGCAGGTGCCGCTCGGATGGCGGAAGGCGGCGTCTTCGCCGCACGAGATCTCGTACACGAACGGGCTGTCCACGCCGTGGCGGAACTCGGTCACGCTGCTCTCGGCCCCGGGTTGCCGCGGATCGGCCGACCTGGTGCGCGGCGCGGTGACCAGGGACCTGTGGCGCCTGGCCGACGTGGGCGCGCTCCGCGCGGTGGACGTTGCGGAGCCGCACCCCGGGCGCGTGGCTGGATCGGTGCGCGTGGTCGCGACCGTGCTCGGTGAAGACGGGCAGGCACATCTCGAGGCGGTCTGCACGGAGCGCGACCGCACCGCGCTCGCGGTGGTGGTCCTGCAGCCGCTCTCGGAACGGCCGACCGAGCTGGCGGATCGGATCGCGCGGACGGTGCGGTGGCCGGTGGTGCCGCCTTCGCCGTAATCTACCGAGTCACGGCGAAGCGCGCCGAAGCCGAGGCGCCCAGACCCACCGTGTCGACGGCGGTGAGGACGGGCTCGGCCGCAGTGGCCGATGGGTCCAGCGCGCCGGTGTCCACCGCCATGCGGAACGAGCCGTCCAGCTGGAGCGCGAGGGTCGTCCCCGGGGAAGTGGTCAGCGTCACCGCCGAGCCGTCGAAGACGTGCGCCCGGAGCTGGACCACGGCGCCCCGCGGCACCGGCTGCGAAGGCACGCTGCTCGCGTCGATGAACACGCGCGGGGCGAGGTCGTCCAGCGCGAGCGCGCCGGACAAGACGGTGGCGTGGCCCAGGTCGTCGAGCACGAAGACTTCCATCGGGACCGTCGCCTCGACGCCGGCGGGAGCGAGCTGGAGCGGGATGTCGAAGCGGATCCGCCCACCGGGTTCTCGCGCTCCCTGGACGGTCTTGCCGTTGATGCGAAGCGACGCGGTCGCCGCCTCCGCGCCCCCGTGCGCGCGGTCTACCCGGACCCGCACGGTGGCTGTCTGCGCGCGGGCGAAGAGCGTGCGCGGCACCTCGTCGAAGACGGCGCGCGGCGGGCTCTGGCAAACTCCTTCGGCGCAGAACAGTCCGGCCGCGCCTCCTTCGCAGTCCGCGTCCCGGCTGCAGCTGCCTCCTGGATCGGGGACGCAAGCGGCCAGCGCGAGGGCCAGCGCGGCGCCGCCGGCTCCGAGGCATGCGGCGGGCGCGGCGCTCACCACCACAAAGCCACCGCTATCGCGCCGAGCACGGCCGCCCCTGCGATCATCGCCCGCCCTGCGATCGACTCGCGCCGCGCCCGCCCGTACCGCGGTCCGTCGGTCGCGTCGAGTTCGCCCGCCGCGAATCTCGCGTGCAGGTCGTCCGACACCCTCGCTCCATCCCACCACAGTGCTGCTCCTCCAACGGCGAGCGCCCCGGCTCCCGCGGCAATCCAGGGTGCCGCGCGGGCGCCGCGCGAGCGCGGGCGGGACGTCGCCTCCTGGGGCGCGCGCACCGGGCCGCCGACGGCACCCGTCGGCGCGGCGTTGGCAGACGGCCCGCCCGGAGCCGTTGTCGCTGTCGGAGTCGCAGTCGCTGTCGGAGTCGCAGTCGCTGTCGGAGTCGCAGTCGCTGTCGGAGTCGCTGTCGCTGTCGGAGTCGCTGTCGCTGTCGGAGTCGCTGTCGGAGTCGCTGTCGGAGTCGCTGTCGTAGTCGGAGTCGCAGTCGAGGTCGAGGTCGGGTTCGTGGTCGAGGTCGTGGTCGTGGTCGTGGTCTCGTTCGCTTTCGAGCTCTGCTTCGCCGCCCCCGCCCCCGCCGCCGCCGTCGCGCTCGGTCCCCGCCGCGGCGGCCCGGGCTCCGGCCTGGGCGCCTTCTTCTTCTTCTTCGCCGGCGGCGCCTTCTCGTGCTCCTCGTCCGGCACCTTCCTGTGCTGCTCCTCGATCAGCACGTTCAGCTCCGCGAGCTGCCGCGTGACCTCCTCTCTCAGCTCCCCCTCCGGCGCCGCGCGCAGGTAGCCGCGGAACGCCTCCTTCGACAGCTCGTACTGCTTCAGCCGGCGCCGCACGAGCCCCAGCCGGTAGAGCAGTTCCGGCGCTCCTTCTTCTCGGTAGGCCTCCTCGTATTCGCGCGCCGCCTGCGCCGCGTGACCGGTGCTCTCCGCCGCCTGCGCGCGCTGGCGGTGGCCCGCCGCAAAGGCAGAGGCGCTCAGGAGGAGACACAGCAGGGTAGGGGCCGCTCGCACTTCGCGGATGCTCGCGTGCAGCACTCGGCGCGGTCAAGCTTCGCTCCTTGCCGCTTCAGGGGAGGCCGTGCTACCCCGGCCGGGGATGGCGCGCTCTCCGAGACTGCACGCGACCGCACCCGAGCCCGAGCCCGTCCCCGAGGTCTCGCCTCCGCAGTGGGGCGACGCGCTGCCTGCACCGGTGCTGAAGACGCCCTGGCTGCGCTGGCTGGCCCCGCTCTCGGGCGAGCAGCGCTGCGTGGTCGCCCTGTGCGCCTTCTCCGCGCTGCTCTTCGTCCCGTGGCTGGGCGCGACGGGCTTCTGGGACCCCTGGGAGCCGCACTACGGCGAGGTCGCGCGCGAGATGATCGCGCGGGGCGACTACCTCCATCCCTGGTGGGAGTCCGCCTACTTCTTCTCCAAGCCCGCGCTCGACCTGTGGCTGATGGCCGCGGCGATGCTCGCCGTGAACACCAACGGCCCGGACCGCTGGGTGGGCGTCTTCACCGAGTGGGGCGTCCGCCTCCCGTTCGCCGCGCTCTCCGCTCTCGGCGCCATCCTGCTGTTCGTCGCCGCCAGCCGCCTCATCTCGCGCCGCACCGCCCTGCTCGGCACCGTCGCCACGCTCACCGCGCCGCTGTTCGTGATGCTCGCGCGCCAGGCCGTGCCCGACCCCGTCTTCGTCGGGTTGCTCTCGGCGGCGATGGCCTGCCTCATGATCGCGCTTTTCGCCGAGCAGCCGGGCCCGGGCTGGGCGATCGCCTTCTACTGCTTCGTCGGCCTGGCGACGCTGTCGAAGGGCCTGCTGGGTTTCGCCCTGCCCGGCGCAGTGACCCTGGTGTACTGCATCGCGACCGGCGAGTGGCATCGCCTGCGCCGCCTCCGCCTGCTCACCGGGACGCTCATCGTCCTGGCCATCGCCGCGCCCTGGTACCTCACCATGTTCGCCTTCCCGGGGAACGACGACGAGGGCAAGACCTTCTTCGAGCGCTTCATCGTCCACGACCACTTCAAGCGGCTGGTCACCGGCGTCTACACCAGCACTCCCGGCGGCACCTTCATCTATTTGATCGAGCAGCTCGGTTTCGACTGCTTCCCCTGGGTGTTCGCCTTGCCGGGCGCGCTCGGAGGCGTGCTCGCGCGCCGCACGCTCCGGCCGCAGACCACGCGCGACCGCGCGCTGTTCTTCGTGCTCCTGTGGGTGCTCATCGGGTTCGCCGTGTTCGCCTTCAGCGCCACGAAGTTCCACCACTACGCGTTCCCGGTGGTGCCGCCGCTCTTGCTCCTGTGCGGCGTGTGGCTCGAGCGCGTGCTGGACGAGGGGCTCCGCGCCCGCGCCGGCGAGCTCCTCGCCGGCGCTCTGGTGTACGGGCTCGTCGCCCACGACCTGGCGCTGACGCCCAAGCACGTGGCCGACATGTTCGTCTTCAACTACGAGCGGCCCTACCCGGAACGCGAGACGGACCCGCGCCGCGTCTTCACCGTGCTCTTCACCGCGGCGGCGGCGGTGGCCCTGTCTCCGTGGCTCCTCGACCGGGCCGGGCAGGCCTGGCGGATCCTGCGCGCGCTGCCGCGCAAGGCGGGCCGCGCGGCGCTGCGCACCGCGTGGCGCGAGCGCATGGACGGGGCGCCGCTTTCGACGGAGGAGTCGCCCCAGGACCGGACCATCCTGGTCGGCAGCCTCGCCGCCCTGGCGGTGGTCTTCGCCATCTTCCTCGGATGGTTCCACTGGCGCGCGCTGTCGCCGCACTGGACGCAGCGCGACCTGTTCTGGGAGTACTACCACCAGAGCGCGCCCGACGAGCCCATCGGCGCGTACCTCATGAACTGGCGCGGGGAGACGTTCTACTCGAAGAACCGGGTGCGGCAGCTCAAGGAGAACCAGAAGCTGGGCGAGTTCATGGCGGGTCCTGGCGATCGCAAGTGGCTCCTCGTCGAGCATGCGCGCCTGACGGCGCTGCGCACCGCGCTGGGCCCCTCGGTCCGGCTGCGGGTCGTCGAGTCGCGCAACAACAAGTTCGCGCTGACCGTGGCCGAGCGGCGCGAGCAGGCTCAGCCATCGCCGCCGCCGGCTCCGGCGCAGAACGGCGCCCAGCCGCAGCCTCCCGGCGCCGGAGGTCAGAGCGGCGGCACGCCGGGGCCCGCCGCGCCGCCGCCGCCGTCCACCATATTCGGCGCTCCGCCGTAGGAGAAGGTCCGTGCCGGTCGTCCTGGTCGTCGACGACGAGCCAGCCATCCGCGAGAGCCTGGCTTTCGCGCTGCGCCGCGACGGGTTCGCGATCGAAGAAGCCGCCGCGCTGCGCGACGCCGAGCGGCGGAGCGCCGACGCCGACCTCATCATCCTCGACCTGGTGCTCCCTGACGGCAGCGGCCTCGATTTCCTCCGCGCGCTGCGGGCGCGCTCCGACGTGCCGGTCATCGTGCTGACCAGCCGCGACGAGGAGACCGACCGCGTGGTCGGCCTGGAGATGGGCGCGGACGACTACGTGCTCAAGCCGTTCTCGCCGCGCGAGGTGGTGGCGCGCGTCCGCGCCGTTCTGCGCCGCTTCCGCGGCGACCGGCCGCAGGAGGAGCCGCCGCTGCAAGGTCCGGGAGGGCTGCGCGTCGATCCGCGCACGCGCCGCGCCGCGCTCGGCGGCAAGGAGCTGGCGCTCTCGCGCACCGAGTTCAACCTGCTGGCTGCGTTCCTCAAGGCGCCCGGGCGCGTGTTCGAGCGCAGCCAGCTGCTCGACACGGTGTGGGGCAGCGACGTGGTGGTCGGCGACCGCACGGTCGACGTGCACGTCAAGGCGCTGCGGCGCAAGCTGGAGGAAGCGGGCGGCGATCCGAAGCTCCTGGAGACGGTGCGCGGGGTGGGGTACCGGCTGAGGGACGCGCCGTGACGCTCGGCAGGCAAGGGCTGCTCGCCCTGCTGGCGCTGGTCTTCCTCGTCGGCCTCGCGCTGACCATCTCGCGGCTCGTCGCCGCCCGGCGCAGCGGCCTCTCCTTCCGACTTCAAGTCTTCCTGCCTCTCGCCGCCACCACCCTGACGCTCTCGGCGGCGTTCGCCGTCATCGTCATCGACCGGTTCACCGCGCGCGCCTCGGTGTTCGCGCAGCGCGGCGCGCAGGACGAGGCGCGGGTGCTGGCCGAGCTGGCCTCGCGCGCGCTGGACGCGCCCGGCGCGACCCTGGACGGGGCGGCGCAGCAGCTCTCCCGCGTGCTGCCCGCCTTCACGCACAGCGAGATCGCCACGCACGTGGAGATCGTCGACGCGCAGGGCCGCACCGTGGTGGCGGTGGGCGAGGCCCAGGACCGGCCGGGAGTGCAGATCGTCGTCGCCAGCGCTCCCATCCGCGACCAGGGGTTCGTCCGCGTGCGCAAGGCCACCTTCGGCATGGTGGCGCTGATGAGCGACGTGGCGCCCAAGGTGGCGCTGCTCGCGTTCATCCTCGCCCTGGCCTCGGCGGTGGTGGCGATCCTCATCGGCCAGGCGGTGGCGGGACCCATCGAGCGGCTCACGCGGGCGGCCCAGCGGGTCGCCGCCGGCGAGAGGCAAGCGGCGCTGCCGCAGCCGCGCGGGCGAGAGGTGCGCGAGTTGACCGAAGCCCTGGAGTCCATGCGGCGCGAGCTGGAGCAGCGGCACGCGCTGGAGAACTTCGTGGCCGACCTGTCGCACGAGCTGAAGAACCCGATCGCCTCGGTGCGGGCCTCGGCCGAGGTGCTCACCGAAGGCGCGGCCGACGAGCCGGAGACCGCGCGAAGGTTCGCCCTGCGCATCCGCGAGAGCGCCGACAAGCTCCAGGTGCTCACCCAGGACCTCCTCTCGCTGGCCAGGCTGGAGGCGCGCGGCATCCAGGCCCAGCGCCGCAAGGTGGACCTGTGCGGCATCGCGCGCGAGGCCATCGACGCGCAAGCGCCCCAGGCGGCGCGGCGCGGCGTCCGCGTCGAGCTGCGCGCTCCCGACAGCGCTCAGGTCCGCGGCGACCCGGTGTGGCTGCGGCGCGCGCTGGAGAACCTGCTCGGGAACGCCGTGCAGCACTCGCCCGACGGCGCGCGGGTGCTGATCGAAGTGTCGCTCGGCGCGGCCGGCTGGGAGGCCAGCGTGGCGGACGAGGGCCCTGGAGTCGATCCGGCCGTCCGCGAGCGCCTCTTCGAGCGCTTCGTCACCACGCGCCACGGCGAGGGCGGCACCGGCCTCGGCCTCGCCATCGTGCGCGCCGTTGCCGAGCTGCACGGCGGCCAGGCCACCCTCCGCCAGAGCGGCCCGCGCGGTACGGTGTTCAGCTTGAGCCTACCCAGGGCCTGATATTCCGGTAATCAATATTGTTTCCGAATCCGGCCCGAGGTGGAACGCCCAGGCCCAGCGCGGGCTTGACCCGGGCACCGCCGAGGCCTATGGGGGCCCTCGAGGGGGGTCACGCTCGATCCGTTCATGCACGTCATTCTCGATAAGGGGGAACCAATGAAGAATTGGTCTGCGGGGTTTTTCGCGAGCGGCTTCGTGCTGGCGGCGGCTGCGCCGGCCTACGCCGAACTTGGGGGACAGGTCTTCTTCCGCGGTGGGGTCGCAATGCTCGTGGGGGGTGATCGGGGCGGCGAGGTGTTTACGGATGTCAATGGAGCGTCGGGCCTTCGCAACGACGACAAGACAGGCTACAGCATGGGCTTTGGATTCTCCCTCCCACTCCTCAAGGATCCCTGGTTCGGGAACACCCTGCTCGCCGAGATCCTGGTCGACCACGCCCAGTTCTCGCACAAGCGGGTCGTCCAGACCACGAGCGCATTGCTGGGGGGAACGAACACCTCCAACGTCTCGGTGAGTCAGATCGCGATCGTCGCGGCCCCCAAGTACCGCTTCGAGCTCGGGGCGGTGCGGCCGTGGCTCGTCCCGATCGGCATGGAGTTCATCGTGAACAGCCCGCCCTCCAACGATACGACTTACCAGACCTCGGCCGTCCATTTCGCGGCCGGGATCGAGTACCGGTTGTTCGCCCCGCTCAGCGTCGGCGTCGACGCCCGATACCACCTTGGGTTCGGCGAAAGTCACGTCCGCGAGGACAACTCGTTCACGGCCGGCGGGTATCTGGGATTCAACTTCTAGGGTCTTCGAGCCTACCGCTTGTGCTTCCTGCGGCGCTTCTTGTCGCCCTGCATGTACTTGTAGTCCGGCCGCTGGGTGGGCGGAGGCGCTTCGGGAGCGTTGTAGGCGAGCTGCTTCTCCGCCAGGGCGGCCAGCGCGGCCGGGTCGAGCGCGAGCGCGCCGAACGCGCGCGCCGCGTCCTGCCCCGTGCCGCTGCGGCCCTGCGCCCAGATCTTGCGAAGCACGGCGCCCGTGCCGGGCTCGTGCCACCAGTGCGTCTCCGGCGGCGGCTTTCCGCCGTCGCTCGCTCCAGCCGCGGGCGCTCCACCGGCGGGCGTCTTCTCCAGGGCCTGCTGCAGCTGGGCGGCGAGCAGCGCGCCTTGCAGCTGGGTCGCGGCGCGCAGCCAGCCGTCGGCGTCGAGCGCCCACCGCCCCGCGTCGTCGTCGCTGAAACCGGCGAAGGTGGCCCGCTGCAGGAGCTGCCGGTAGAGGGAAGCGTTCGCCTCGGCCGTCCCCGGGCCTTCGCGCCGCCGGATCTCGAACAGCACCATCGCCGCCGCCCGGCGGGCCGCCAGGAGCCGGCGCGTGGCCTGCGTGTGCACGAGGTCGTCGAGCGGCTCGCCCCGCAGCGCGGTCTGCTCGCGCAGCCAAGCGGGGTCCCCGGCCAGCTCCTCGAACAGTTGCGCCACGCCCTCTGCGGCGGATCCGGGCCCGAGCTGCGCCAGCTCCCAGCGCGGCACGTCGGTCGCGGCTCCCCCGGCCGCGCGCGCCGCCTCGTGCAGCACGGCGCGCTGCTCCTCGAATCCTCCCGTCGGCCGCACCGAGAGCCGCACGTCGCGGGGCGGATCGACCAGCAGCGCCAGCGGGCGCGCCGCCTTGGACGGCGAGGGCTCCGCGTCGATGCGCACCTTGCCGAGGTCCGCGCCCACGGCCCCGAGCGTCGCCTGGGCCGAGGCCCATCCCTTGCCGGGCGGGAATTGCGGATCCGCGGCCGCCGAGCGGAGCAGGCGCGGCAGATCGGCGCGCCGGAGCCGATCGACCGTGACCCCGAGGTTCCGCTGCGCGGTCCCCCCGACCGCCTTCTGCGTCGCGGCGTCCGTCACCGAGAGCGTGCGCTCCGCCAGGTCGGCCACCTCCGCGGGAGTCGCGCGGTGCATCTCCGCGATCAGGTCGCCCCAGCCGGGCAGCCCGAGCCGCGCCATCGCCTCGGCAACCGCCTTGTCGCGAGCCAGCGCGAGCGGGGCCAGCGACAGCGCCGCCCTCGCCTCGGCCTGCGCGATCGCCGCGCGCTTCTGCGCGCTGGGCTCGTCCGTGAGCAGGCGATCGAGGTCGCGCTCGCCGCGCTCGGCGCGCGCGTCCCCCGGCGCCGCGAAGGAGAGCGCCGCGCGCGCCCGCTCCAGCGCATCGGTCTCGGCTGCGGCCTCGCGGGCGATCTGCAGCGTGGCCAGGTCGCCGTGCAGGAACCGCAGCGCCAGCTCGTCGGCGGGCTTGCGCGCGGACGCGGCGGCGCTGGCCACCGCGGACACCGCCTCGCGCTGGAAGAGGCGCGGGTGGTCCGCGAGCGCGCCGGAGGGCAGCGGCCCGGACCCGGTCGTCCAGCGGGTCCAGAGGAGGTCTCCCTCGGCGCGCAGGAGCGCCCGCGTCTCCTCCGACAGCTCGGCCGCGAAATCGCGCGGGTCGTCGGGGGGCGGCGGGAGGACCGGGCGCGCGCGTGCGCCGTTGCTCGAAGGAGCCGCGGGGGGCGGCGGCTTGGCGGGCGCGTGCCCGCAGGCGAGCGCGCAGGCGCAGAGGAGGGCTAGCGTCGTCTTCATCGGAGTCCTTTCCACTCGCATCGTCCGGAGCGCGCGGCAAGAGATTTCCTCGCCCGCCCGGCGCGTGCTCCGGGGTACAACGGGGTGGCATGTCCGCCGACCTCGCCATGGCCCGCAGCCGGGCCGCGCTGCTCCGCGCGCTGCGCGAAGGCCTCGACGCTCGCGGCTATCTCGAGGTGGAGACGCCCATCGCCGTGCCGGTCGCCGGGCAGGAGCCGCACCTGCGGCCGTTCGAGACCTCCTTCACCCCGGACCGGCCGGTGCCGCCCGGCGGGGTCGAGGGAAGCCGCCGGCTCCACCTGCACACCAGCCCCGAGTACGCGATGAAGCGGTTGCTGGCGCGCGGATTCGGGCGCGTCTGGCAGGTCGCGCGCGTCTTCCGCGACGGCGAAGTGTCGCGCTCGCACAACCCGGAGTTCACGCTGCTCGAGTTCTACGCGGCGCCGGGCGATGCGGATGCCGTCATGGCCGACCTCGAGCAGCTGGTGGCGGAGGCGGCGCGCGCGCTGCGCGGTTCGGCGGCGGCGCCGTCCCGCGAGGGGCATGGCCGGGGCGCGAAGGGCCCGCCGGTCGACCTGGCTCCGCCCTTCGAGCGCCTCACCTGCCGCGAGGCGTTCCAGCGCCACGCCGGGTTCGACCCTCTGCTCCTCGACGCCGATGCTCTCGCCCAGGCGGCGCGCACGGTCGGCGTCCGGCCGGCGCCCGGCTCGTCCTGGGACGACGTCTTCGCGCAGGTGCTGCTCGAGCGCATCGAGCCGGCGCTGGGGCTCTCGCGGCCGACCTACCTCACCGAGTACCCCGCCTCGCAGGCCGCGCTCGCACGCCTGGTCCCGGGCGATCCGCGGGTCGCGCAGCGCTTCGAGCTGTACGCGGCCGGGCTGGAGCTGGCCAACGGGTTCGGCGAGCTGAACGACGCGTCCGAGCAGCGCCAAAGGCTCGAGGCCGAGCAGCGCGAGCGCGCCCGGCTCGGCCGCGACGTCTTCCCGGTCGACGAGCGCTTTCTCTCCGCGCTGCCCGGGATGCCCGATGCGGGAGGCGTCGCCGTGGGAGTCGACCGGCTCCTCATGCTGCTCACCGGCGCGAAGGAGATTGCCGACGTGCTGGCCTTCCCCGCCGCGGAGGAATACCCGCGCGCGAGGCGAGCATGATCGGCCGCGCGCTGCGCACCTTCCTCGGGATCCCGCTCATCGCGCTCGCCGTGATTCCCTTCGGGCTGCTCATCGGTGTCGCCGGCGAGGGCGAAGCCTCCGAGCGGCTCCTGCGCGCCTGGTGCCGCCTGGTGCTCGTCTGCGCGGGCGCGCGCGTGGTCGCCCGCGTGCACCCGCTCGACCGCTCCCGCACCTACGTCTTCGTCGCGAACCACACCAGCAACATCGACGTGCCCGCCATCGTGTCGGTCTCGCCCGAGCCGCTGCGGTTCATCGCCAAGCAGGAGCTGGGCAGGATCCCGCTGTTCGGCTGGGCGGCGCGGCGCATGGGCCACGTGTTCATCGACCGGCGCGACTCGCACAGCGCGGCGAAGGCGATCGGCGAGCGCATCGCGCGCGGGCTGCGCGGGGTGGGCCTGTTCTTCTTCGCCGAGGGGACCCGTTCCACCACCGACGATCTGCTGCCTTTCAAGAAGGGAGCCGCGGTGGCCGCTCTCGGCACCGCGCTCGACTGCGTGCCCATCGGCATCGCCGGCGCGCGGGAGGTGCTCGCCCCGAAGGGCTTCTCGCTCTTCCGGCCCGGTCCGATCGCGGTGGTGTTCGGAGAACCCATCCCCATGGCCGGGCACACGCTGGAAGATCGCGATCGGCTGGTCGCGGAGCAGCGCACCGCGGTCGAGGCCTGCGTCCGCGAGGCGCGCGAGCTGCTCGCCGGTCGCCGCCCATAGGGCGGCGCTGCGCTTTTCGCGTGCTACACTCGCGGTGTGGCTGACGCCGACGCCGCCCTGGTGCACGGGGCCCTCGCCGGCCTTGGACGGGCGCTCGCGCGCCTCTCCGCCGATCCGCGGGCGGCCGGGCAGCACGCCTCCTCGCTCGAACCCGCGCTGCCCGGCCTGCGCGATGCTGTCGAGAAGTACGGAACGGTCACCGTAGCGGTCGAGCCCGGGGCGCTGCGGTTCGAGGGCGTGCGGGTCTACGCCGACGAGCTGGGCGCGGCCGGCTTCTGCTCGCGCCTGTACCGCGACGGCATCCGCGCGCTGACCTTCGGCCGCGGCCTCATGCTGCCGGAGCTGACCGCCTTCGCGCTGGCCGCCGTGCCCGGCGGTCCGGAAGGGGACGGCGACGCGGTCGGCGAGCTGTGGAAGGCCGACCTGGGCAGCATCCAGTACACCGCCGCGCGCGGCGATCGGCTCGACCAGGGGCACCCCGCGGCCGCCGCCTTCGCGCAGGAGGTGCAGCGGCTCGCCGCCCGCGCGCGCGAGGCGGTCGAGTACGTCGATGCGGACGCGGCGCTGCTCGACCGCACCCAGCCGCCTCCGCTGTGGTCGGAAGAGCAGCACCGCAAGAGCGATCCGCAGAGCTGGAGCGAGGTGGCGCGGCGCGCGGCGCTCACCATCCAGCGCATCGTCGAGGAGGACCTGGCGGGGTGGGACCTGGAGGCCCTGGAGGAGTCGTTCGCGCGGCTGGTCGACGAGATGGCGCGGCGGACCGAGGTGCCCGCCCTGGTGGCCGCGCTCGAGGGCGCGGCGCGCATGGGAGGCGCGCACGCGCCGGCGTTCCGCGCCTTCGTCGGACGGCGCCTGGCCGACCCGGAGCGGCTGGTACGCGCGGCCGAACTGGCGACTGCGCCGGTCAAGGCGGCCGCGCAGCTCCTGCCCGCCTGGACGGCGCTGCTGCCCGTGGACGCAGGCCCCGCTCTGATCGCGGCCCTGCGGGCCGCGCGCGAGGACGTGGCTCCGGCCCTGGCCGCCGCCGCGGCGCAGCGATGCGACTCGTGTCCGGACGACGTGGCGGAGGTCCTGCGCGAGGGGTCGGCGGCCGCCGCGCAGGCGGCTCTGGCGGCGCTGCCCGAGGCGGACCGCGCCCGGATGGCCGTCGAGGCGATTGCGCACGCCGACGACGAGGTCCGGCTGCAGGCCGTGCCGCTGCTCGCCTCAGATCCGGCGCTCGCGCCCGAGCGGCTCGCGCCGCTGCTCGACGACCCCGCTCTGCGGGCCCGCGCCGCCGAGGCGCTATCGTCCTGCGCCGCGCCGCCCGACGAGGCGGCGGCGCCGATCGTCGAGCGCCTCTCGGCGTCGTCCTCGGCGAAGCTCGGCGACGAGGACCTGGGCGCGCTGTATCGCGCGCTCGGCAGGCTGGGCGGCCCGGCCGCGCACGCGTTCCTGTCCGGACGGCTCGCCCGGCCCGCGAAGGGATTCCTGAAGCGCCGCCGCTCCGAGCAGGAGCAGCTCCTGGCGGTGGAAGCGCTCGCGGCGGACGGCTCGATGAGCGCGCTGCGGTTGCTGGAGGAGACTGCGGATCCGAAGCGCGGGCACGCCCCCGCGGTGGTTTCCGCCTGCCTCGCCGCGGTCGAGCGGCTGCGCGCGCGGCGGCAGGTGCGGGAGGGCCGGAAGTGAAGGGCCCCCGGCCGCCGCCGCCCCCGGTCGAGGTCCTTCCCGAGACGCAGGCCACGCGCGAGCAGCGCCAGGAGCTGGGCGAGAAGGCGCTGGTCGCGCTCTGCAGCGTGCTGCGCAACGCGCGCAGCTACAGCTGGGAGCACGACGTGTTCGCCCCCCCGCTGGATGCGCTCCAGCAGGCGGTGCTGGAGCTGCTCGGCACCGACGGCACCTTCGAGCTGGACCTTGCCGGGGACGCCTTCCACGTCAACGGCCAGCCGATCCGGGTCCAGCCCGGCGCGGTGCCGCTCGCCGCCGCGCTGCGCACCGAGCTCCGGCACCGCGGGGTGACCGGGATCCGCGCCTCGCTCGCTCCGCCGAAGACGGACCTGCGGCTACTCCTGCGCCTCTTCCGGCCGGCGCCTCCTCCGCGCCTCGACGATCGCGGCGATCCGGCCAGGCCGTTCAAGGTGCTCCGCCTGCGGCTCGGCCCCGAGGCGGCACAGGCCGGCCTGACGGAGCGGACCGAGAGGCTCGCCGAGGCGTATGCCGCCGCCGCGGCGTTCGTGAACCAGACCATCCAGCAGCTCCGGATGGGCGCGCCGGCGTTGCCGGTGCGGACCGCCGCGCGGATTGTCCAGGACCTGGTCGATCTGCAGCGGTCGATGCCCATGCGCTTCCTCGCTCTGGCGCGCGTGAAGGTCGAGGAGAGCGACCGGTACTGGGGCGTTCACGCCGCCAACGTGGCGGTGCTCGCGATCACGTTTGGCTCGCGGCTCGGGCTGTCGAAGAAGCGGCGCCACGACCTGGGGATGGCGGCGCTGTTCCACGACGTCGGCATGGCGGCGATTCCCAAGACCGTGCTGCAGAAGTCCGGCAAGCTGGACGAGAAGGGCCTGCGCGCCGTGAAGGCCAGCCCGCTGCTCTCCGCCCGCGCCATCCTGCGCGAGGGCGAGGTGAGCGCGGCCGCGCTGGAGCGCGCCCAGGCCGCGTGCGAGTGCCACCTCGACCTGGTTCCACGCGAGGGCCCGCTGCCCGAGATCGGCTTTTCGGGGCGCATCCTCGCCATCTGCGAATCCTTCGACGCGCTCACCACCACGCGGCCGTTCCGCGCGGCGCACGGCCTGCGCGAGGCGACCCGCATCATGACCAGCGAGCAGCTCTTCCGGTTCGATCCACAGCTCGTCGACCTGTTCGTGGGCGTGGTCGCGCGCATGCTCGCGGCTACAGCGCCCGGAGGATGAGGCATTTGAGGTACCGGGTCTCCGGCACTCCGAGCAGCGTCGGGTGATCGCGGGCGGCGCCGCGCCGCTCGATCACCTGCACCGACCGGCCCGCGTCCGCCGCCGCGCCGAGCACGGTGCGCTCGAACGCCGCCTCGTCGATGTGGAAGGAGCAGCTCGCGGTCACCAGCACGCCTCCCGGCGAGAGCAGGTGGAAGGCGCGCAGGTTGATCTCCTTGTACCCGCGCAGCGCCGCGGCGAGCGACGCCTTGTTCTTGGCGAAGGCGGGCGGGTCGAGGACGATGGTGTCGTAGACCTGTCCCTCGTCGGCCTGGTCGCGCAGCAGGTCGAAGGCGTTGGCCACCTGGAAGGTCACGTTCGCGGCGTCGTTGCGCGCGGCGGCGCGGCGCCCTTCCTCCGCGGCGCGCTCGCTGATGTCGACCGCGGTGACGGTCTCCGCCCGCCGGGAGAGCTGCAGCGCGAAGGCGCCGCCGTAGGTGAAGCAGTCCAGGGCGCGGCCGCGCGCGTACCGGCCCGCCTCGACGCGGTTCTCTGCCTGGTCGAGGAACGCGCCCGTCTTCTGGCCCTCGAGGAGGTCAGCCATGAGCCGCACCTGGCCCTCCAGGAACTCCACGGGCCCGGGCTCCGCACCGCGGAGCAGCCCCTTGCGCAGGGGCAGCCCCTCGTGCGCGCGCACCTTGACGTCGTTGCGCTCCACGATCGCGCGCGGCTTCCACAGCTGCTGCAGGAGATCGGCGAACAGCTCGCGGCGGGCGTCGGTCGCCTCGATCAAGGTCTGCACGACGAAGCAGTCGGCGTAGCGATCCACCACCAGGCCGGGGAGGAGGTCCGCCTCGCCGTGCACCACCCGCGCCGCGCGCCGCAGCTCGGGATCGGGAGCGGCGGCCTCGCGCAGGGTCCTGGCCTGGGCGAGGCGCCGCGCGAAGAACGCCTCGTCGATCGGCTCGTCCTCGCGGGTGAGCAGCCGGACGGAGATCTGGCTCTGCTTGCCGTAGAACGCCTTGCCGGCGAACCAGCCGCGGTCGTCGACCAGCCGCACCACCTCGCCGCCCTGGAGCACGCTCGGAGCGCGCAGGTCGCTGCGGTACACCCAGACGTGCCCGGAGCGGAGCCGCTCGAGGCCGCGGCGCGAGAGGGTCACCTCCGGCTCATCAGAGGACGGCTTTGCGGCGCGCGCGCTGGCCCGCCGGGTGGCTTGTCGGGACGGCACGGCGCGACTCTATAGCGCGTTTTGTGTACCCTCCGGCGCATGAACCTCCTCGAGAACCTGGCGCAGAGCGGTCCCCTGCTGCGCGGGGCGGTGGGACGGGGAAACCTCAAAGTGGTGCGCTCGATGCTGGGCCCCGCCTTCCGAGGGCTCATCCAGCAGCGCGGCAAGCACGAGCCGCGCACCCGCATGGCGCTGGGCTACAGCGCCGTGTTCGACTGGCGGTACCAGCGCACCGAGCCCCAGCTCGCCCGGCTCTACGAGGCGGCCAAGGCGTCGCAGTGGAACGCGGCGAAGGACCTCGACTGGTCCATCCCGGTGGATCCGGAGGATCCGGAGAAGCCGATCCTGCCGGACTCCTTCCTGCCGCTCGCCAAGTACCCCGGGTTCCAGCGGCTCGACGCGCGCGAGAAGGCGCGGCAGCGCCACCTGGTGCTGGCGTGGATGCTCTCGCAGTTCCTGCACGGCGAGCAGGGCGCCTTGTTCGCGGCCTGCCAGGTCACCGAGGCGGTGCCGTGGCTGGACGCCAAGCTGTACGGCTCGACCCAGGTGGTGGACGAGGGACGCCACGTGGAGACGTTCCACCGCTACCTGACCGAGAAGCTGGAGAAGCTCTACGAGATCAACGACAACCTCTACGTCATCGTCGACGCGCTGATGAGCGACGCGCGCTGGGACCTCAAATTCCTCGGCATGCAGATCATGATCGAGGGGCTGGCGCTGGGCGCTTTCTGCCACCTCCGCCAGCACACGCAGGAGCCGCTCTTGCGGCAGCTCCTCACCTACGTGATCACCGACGAGGCTCGCCACGTGCACTACGGCGTGCTCGCCCTGCAGAAGTTCTACGAGACCGAGGTGACCGATCGGGAGCGGCGCGAGCGGGAGGACTGGGCCTTCGAGGTCTCGCTGCTGCTCCGCGACCGGTTCCTCGCGCACGAGTATTACGAGGAGCACTGGGCGCACGCGATGAGCCGGGCGGAGTGGGACCGCTACATGCTCGAGTCGGAGTCGATGGCGCTCTTCCGCAGCACGATGTTCAAGCGCATCGTCCCCAACCTGAAACGCATCGGGCTGCTCTCGGACCGCGTGCGCCCGCGCTACGCCCAGGCGGGCCTGCTCCAGTACGAGGACGGGCGCGCCGCGCCCGAGCTGACCGCGCAGGATTTGATCGAAGATCGGTAAAAGCACAGCGCCGCCCTATCGGCGGCGACTGGGAGAACACACCATGATCGCACTCGCGCTGCTCGCCGCCGCCGCATCCACCACCGACGCCTATCTCGACCAGACCCGGGCCCGCTGGGAAGGGATGTCGCGCCAGCTCTGGGAGTACGCGGAGACGGGCCTCAAGGAGGACCGGTCGGCCGCGGCCATCGAGGAGCTTCTGCAGAAGGAAGGCTTCAAGGTCGAGCGCAACGTGGCCGGGATGCCGACGGCGTTCATCGCCACCGCGGGCAGCGGCGCCCCGGTGGTGGCGATCATGGCCGAGTACGACGCGCTTCCGGGGCTGTCGCAGAAGCCGGGCGAGGCGAAGAAGGATCCGGAGAAGGAGGGAGCGCCGGGGCACGCGTGCGGGCACAACCTGCTCGGCACCTCCGCGGTTGCCGCCGGCGTGGCGGCCAACCGGGCGCGCCTGGAGCAGAAGCTCCCCGGGACCATCCAGATCTTCGGCACGCCGGCCGAGGAGCTGCTGCTCGGCAAGGTGTTCATGCTCAAGGCGGGCGCCTTCGACAAGACGGACGTGGTCCTCTCATGGCACCCGGAGAGCGCCAACCAGGTGGTCACGCGGCCGCGGCTCGCGCTCACCGCCACCGAGGTCGAGTTCTTCGGGAAGACTGCGCACGCGGCTGCCTCGCCCTGGCTCGGGCGCAGCTCGCTGGACGCGATGGAGCTGTTCGACCTGGCGATGGCGCTGATGCGCGAGCACATCCAGCCCACCGCGCGCATCCACCGCGTCATCAAGGACGGCGGCAGGGTGCCCAACATCATCCCGGACTACGCGAAGATCCAGACCTGGCTGCGCGACCAGACCGGCACCGCGGTCGACGAGCTGCTCGCGCGCATGCGCAAGGCCGCCGACGGCGCGGCGCTCGCCACCGAGACGCGCGCCAAGGTGACGTTGCTCGCCTCGACGCGCGACCCGCTCAACAACCAGGTGCTCGGGCGCGTCATGCAGAACGAGATGGAGCGCGTCGGCCCTCCGAAGTTCGACGAGAAGGACCAGACCTTCGCCAAGGCGCTGCAAAAGGAGGTCGGGGTGGAGCAGGCCGGCCTGGCCACCGACGTGGTGCCATACGGCCCGAACCACGGCGGCACGGCGTCGTCCGATCTCGGCGAGGTCAGCGCCGCCGTCCCGCTGGCCGAGCTGAACGTCGTCGCCCGTCCCATCGGCACCGCGGCCCACCACTGGGGCCAGACCGCCTGCGCCGCGCACCCGCTCGGCCTGAAGGGGATGATGGTCGCCGCGAAGGTGCTGGGGGCCTCGATGGTGGACCTTCTCTCGGACCCGAAGCAGGTCGCCGCCGCGAAGGAGGAGTTTCAGAAGACGACGAAGGGGAAGCCGTACCAGACCCCGCTCGCGCAGGACGCGAAGCCGGTGGTGTATTAGACACGGGCGAACGCGGTGTCGGTCGCCGACGTCGGAGCGACCGCCGCGTGCGCGCGTTAACGCGGCGCCTCCCGCCCCGGCGCGGAGAATCCTGCGCTCACCCTGACGGAGTCCCCGGGCCGGCTGCAAACCGGTCGACCGGTGCGCGCGCCTGTTCCATGAACGCGCGACCGTACATCCTCTCCGCGGCGTGTTGGTTGTGCGCACGGCAGAGCAGGCGGATCCGGTCCGCTCGGTGGACACGCGTTCGTGCGAACCCGTCCAGGTGATCGAATTCCAGGGCGCCTGTCTCGGCGCACCTCCGCCCACGCTCGTCCGTGAACGTGCAGCGGCCGCCGTCGCGTTCGAAGACCTCGCGTTTGATGGCGTCCGGGATGTGACGCGAGGACGATGCGTCCGCCTCTTCGGCCGGAACCTGTCGCGCCTTCCGACCCGTCGCGAATCGCTCCTTCTTCACGTGCTCGATGAGCAAGTCGAGTGCGCTCTCGAAGATCGTCGCCAGGTCTCCGTCGGGAATGCGGTGGCGGAGGAGATCCTGGGCCTGGCGGAACTTGTCATGACACGCGCGACTCGCGGTGAACTGGAACTTGAAGGTGTCCTCAGCGAGCGGAGCAACCACGGTCCGGCGTTCATCTCGTCGCGGCGCGGGCGCGGTTGGCGGTGCGAACGCGAGAGCAGGCGGCGACTCGGGCGGTGCCACCGCGGCGCCAGCGCCAAACGAGAATGCGGGTGAAGCCTCGGGCGGGGGGTTGGGGCGGCCGGGAAGCTTTCGCACAACGGTAGGAACCGGCGGCTGCGGCCAAAGACGCGCGACCAGCTCTTCGATCTCGCGCTTCGACTTGCCGGCCGCCTCCGCCAATACCTTCTCCTGGTTCTCGGTGGTCAGGTGCGGCGCGAGCAAGCGCAGCCCAGCCAGATGCACCTGCCCGGAGCGGACCGCCTCCAGGATCACCGGCATGCATCGTGCGGCGCGGGCGACGTTGATCCGGTTGCAGGCGACGTCCTCGGAGAAACCGAGCTCGCCGACGCAGAAGGCGAACATCGAGGAGAAGGCCCAGTCGAGGTAGAGCTTCCGCTCGTCGATCTCACCGAGATGGACGAGAAGCGCCGCCTCGACGCCGTATGATCTCCGCACGAGCTCCTGCGTGGCCGAACGGAGGTCCGAGGAGCTGAGTGATTCGACAACGATTCGTGAGTTCATCATGCGCGCAGTCGTAGCACGGCGTTTTTCGGATCCCTCCGGACGCCGCACGTGCGCGCTAGACGGCAAGTCGAGCCGCGAAGAGAACGTGGGCCAAACGGCCGCTCTCCACGCATCTACAGCAGCTACACGGCCGTTGTTGCGAACGCTCGCCGCCGTTTGCGAAGCGAAGGCTCCAAACCTGTCAATCGCAAACGACGCACATACGTAACTTGTCCGATGCGGCACGAGGCGCCCCAGGCATCGTGTGTCCGCCCCGGCGCGGGACGCAGCGCGTTACATGGGCGGCCGGTACTGCCAGTACCAGTTCCCGCTGTTGACGTCCGGGTGACCGTGCCTAAAACGTCCC
>Ga0209701_10000523_pt1 | contig 22528 bp, 20 predicted proteins | sample CZO8metaG_4_FD_188356 | JGI IMG/M metagenome (GOLD analysis project Ga0209701, IMG submission 188356) | Vadose zone soil microbial communities from the Eel River Critical Zone Observatory, Northern California, USA - CZOApr15con2H3.8 metaG... | ecosystem: Environmental > Terrestrial > Soil >... | reverse complement strand
CGTGGAATACCGCTACGATCACGCGCGCACCCTCGACGATACTGTGGAGGAGCTGGCACACCTCGTGGATGACGCCGTGCGGATTCACTGCCGCAGCGACGCGCCCCTGGGTTGCCACCTGAGCGGGGGCCTCGACTCGAGCACGGTGGTCGCCCTGACCAGCCGCCACCGCCAGCCGGTGAAAACCTTCTCGATCAGGTTCGCCGAGGGCGGACCCTACGACGAGTCGCCGTACGCGCGCGCCGTGGCCGAGCACGTGGGCGCCGAGCGTTTCGTCGCGACGCCGACCGCAGCGGACTTCATCCGCTTGCTGCCGAGTTTGATCTGGCACATGGACGCGCCGCTCATGCCCACCAGCGCGTTCTCGTACCATACCGTGTCCGCGCTGGCCAGCGGGCATGTCAAGGTGTCGATGACGGGCCACGGCGGCGATGAGGTCTTCGCCGGGTATCCTGCGCAGTTCCAGGCAGCGTACGGATCGACGGCGATGTTCAACGGCCGCGGCGACCTGGGGTACCGCATCAGCCCCATGAGCCGCGTGCGCATGGCTTTGCGTCGTCACGGGCTGCTCGGCACGGCAAGCCGGCTGGTGGGACGCGTCCTACCGGCCGCTCCGCGAGGCGCCGAAACCCTGGAGCAGCTCTGGGTGCGATCGCATTGCGCGGGTACACCGGCCAACGACCCGCTGCTCCACCCCGAGCTGCTGCGCGCGATCGGCTCATACGACCCTGTCGACGAGTATCTCGCGCCGCTGCGCTCCGCCGCGACGCCAGAGACACTGGACCGCTGCCTGTACCACGACCTGCGGCACTACCTGCCGATCCTACTGCACGCCGAGGACCGGGTGAGCATGGCGCTCTCGCTCGAGTCGCGGGTGCCGTTGCTGGATCATCGCATCATGGAATTCCTGGCCACGGTGCCGCCCGCACAGAAGACCGCGGGCATGAGGCCGAAGGCGCTCTTGCGGCTGGCCGCCCGGCGCTGGCTGCCCGCGATGGTCATCGACCGCCGTGACAAGGGCCCATTCGCCGATCCGACCAATCGCTGGCTTTCCCGTGAGCTGGTGCCGCTGACGCGCCAGGTCCTGCGGTCGCGCTCGACCCTCGAGCGGGGCGTGTTCGATCCCCGCATGCTCCGCAACGGTCTCGTCGAGCAGATCTCGCCGTGGGTGGCGCTCAACGTCGAGCTCTGGTATCGCATCTTCTTCGACCGCGACCGGGAGTGGCTGGACCGGATCGGGGAGGCTCGTTCCCACGCGGCTCCAACGCGCGCAGCGCAGGAGCCCGCCCCGCCCGTGAGCGTGTCTGCCTGAGCGGGCGAGGCTACGCGATGCCCTGCACCATCAGGGCACGAGGCGATTCGTCAGCGGATCTTCGCTCAGATCCGCGCTTATCTTGCACCCTCCGCGCCAGGGCCCACACCCCTTGCCGCACGACGCTGACACAGCAAACCCCCCAAGTTGGTGACACAGGACATTGGGCTCTATTCGCGTTTCTCACCGGATCGCCCGGCTCGCGACCTCTTGCGGGAACATCGCGGGGCATGCTAGCCGGTCCGAGTGCCGGTCGTATCGTACACCTAGGACTGAGGACGCTCCAGCGCAATGGATCCGATATCTCTGACCGGCGCGGGAACCGTTCCGCCGGGTCACCGCTGCCCAGAGCAACGCCGTCGACAGGCGGTGACGCAGAACCATGGCTAGCAGGTCTCCTGCCACGCTCGCCGGGTCGCCGCGATAGATGAACACATCGCGGGCCTGCAAACGTGAGCCGGCTTTGCGATTACGAGGGCGGTGTCCGAGGTGGGACCAGAGGAGACGCGCGGCCTCGGGCCGCCAGGCGCGGGTATCCCAGGCGCGGCCCAGAACCGGGGTAAGCGCCCTCAGGTCCCTCGCCCGTAAGTCCGCAAGAGTCCGATCAGCTCGGCACGGTCCGCTACGCTCACGAGGGAGTGCGTCGGTGCCGTGAACAACGTCCGCGTGAGCTCCGCGCCACCTGACCAGCCAGTGGCCGCGTCGTCCGTCCAGGCACGCACCTGGGGGATCGCGGCGAGCACGGATGGGTAGCTCGGAGCGAGGCCGAGCCGAGTCGCCGCCGCCGGCTTGCCAAAGCCCGCGAGGCCACGCGCGAGCCGCAACGGGAGGCGCAAGTACCCGGGCGTCGCACCGAGGAGCGGTTGGACCGGCCGTGCCCCCGATCCCGAACCGATTCCCTCGAGGATCGCCTGCGCCGTGGCGCGGCGAACAGCAGCCTCGTGCGCGGCCGCCGACTGTAACGTCGCCAGACAGGCGGACGCAGCTCGCGTCATCGGCCGCGGCGACGTCGGCTCCCGATAGATGGTCTCGCCCAGCCGGAGCCATGGGATCGCCTGCGGGATCGCATACCACGCCGGCCGGCCTAACAGCCACTGAGCCAGCAGCACACCCAGCACTCGCACCTCGGCGCCCCGTTGCCGGCGCCCCTCTGACAGCTCGGTCAGCGCCTCTCGCAAGCCGTGCCACGACGCCTCGTGTCGGACGAGCAGTGCGCCCCCCCGCCCACCGGTCCAGCCCTTCCCGCGACCAAAGCTCAACACACTGATCGGGCCCAAGCTCCCCAATGGCTGCCCGCGCCATTCAGCGTGGTCCCCCTGGGCCGCGTCCTCGACGGCGATGGCTCCGTACTGAGTGAGCAAATCGTTGACGGCGTCCCAATCGACCGGGAATCCGTAGAGCGGAGCGATGACGGCGATGCGGGTGCCTCGCTCGAGCACGCCGCGCAGCGAGTTCAGGTCGGGCGTCAGGGTGCTCGGCTCCAGATCGTAGAACTGGATACGCGCCCTCGCACCGACGGCCGCCGACGCAACGTCGAAGCAGCCGAAGGCGGGGAGGGCAACGGAGGCGTCCGCGACCTGACGCATAGCCAGCACAAGAGCGACTTGCAACGCTTGTGTGCCGCTCCCGAACAGGACGACCCGCTCAGCCGAGTACTCGCCTTCCAGCGTCGCGCTCAAGTCGACGTGTCCGTTCAGTCCCGACCCGAGCCCGTAACCGGCCGCTCGCCCGAGCGCCGCGGCGCTCAGCGGCGAATAGGCCGGCAGTTGGCGCCGGAGCATCACGGGATGAGCCGGACGACACGGGGCCCCAGCATGTTGGCGACGGCGAGCGGCAACCGCCTCCACACGCGCGGACCCCAGGCGAACGCCCCATCATCGGGCGAGGGGGTCGCCACACGCCCCACTGCGTGCTGATACCACCAGAGCGGCACGTCGCGCGCGCCCCATTGCCGCTTGAAGCGATGCGTGCCACTGCCCGCCGTGCAGCGGCCGAAATTGAAGAGGGCGAGGCCCTGTTCTGCAGCCCGCTCGATGAAGGACCAGTAGAGCAACATGTTCGGAGCAAGGGAGTTGTAGGCCTTGAGTGCCGAGGCCCAGGTCATCTCGAACTCGGCGCCCCAGCGCAGCCCACACCCAGCGGCGACAGGGCGCTCGCGGTAGTACGCACACCCAAACCACACGTCGGCGGGGAATGTCTCGGCAAGCGCTTCGAACAGCCCTCGTGACTGAGTGGGCGTGCCGAGGTCTCGCATGTGCTCCGAAAAGACCCGGAAGAACGCGCCAACCTGATCGAGGCCAAACCGGACGTTGATCCCCTCCCTCTGAGGACGGCGGATCTGGCTGCGCACCTTCGCTTCGAGGGTGCGCCACACCTGGCCGGGGTCCCCCGGGGTCAGATCCAGCACGACCGTGATCTTGCGATGGGAGACGGGCCAGTCGATCGACAGGGGCGCGCGGCTTCGGAGCTCCAGAAGCTCGACGTCATTGCTGTCGGCGAAGGCCGAGGCGCGCGCAACCAACCCCTGCACGGCCGCAGTGCTACCCAGCGGGCCGCCATAATTCACAAACGGCATGGAGACGAGGTACGAGCCGAACACCCGGCTGTACACCCACACAAGTGGCAATACCCCGACGAGTGGACCGTCTGGAGACCGGGCCGCGAGGTAAACACACTCGTGCCCAAGCACTCGCTCGAATACGGATTTCCATCCCCAGAGCTGGAAATGGGTTCGTTCAGGTGCGCCCTGCACGAATGCATCCCATTCCGCTGGCGAGCCGCTGAATCGCTGGACGGATGGCGTCACCGGTCGCCCTGCTGTGGTGCGACGTGCCGCTGTGACAAGAGTCGAGCAACGGCCCCGGCTCCGCAGACCGAGTTGAATCGGAATTCCGCCAAGAGGCGCTCCAAGCGGGCCATGGTGCCCCTCAGTCCGCCATAGTGGCGTACCCGCGCGGACCAAGAAACGGGAAGCCGCGGTTGATCCAGATCGACCTCCCACGGATGCACGTAGAAGGTTCCCGGAACGCCGCGCCGCGCGGAATCCCGCAACGCGGTGCGCGCGAGGACGTAGGGGAGCAACCGGAAGTACGCGCCGCCCGCGGCTGGCAGGTTGACCCCCCAGCGCCGTAGCGTGGCCGGCGGCACCTCGACCAACGTGCCCGACCGTGTGCACAGCGCGTAAGGGTCCCGAGCACCGCCGGGATATCCGTAGCCCGGACGCCGGATGGGGAACAGGCTCGAGTCGTAGCAATAGCCCTCCTCGATCAGCAGATCGAAGGCCCACTCGTAGCCGCGCACGATCGAGAAGCTCGGAGCCCTGAATCCGATCACAGGCGCACCGACCAGGTCTTCCAGCACACGCTTGGTCTTTCTGACGGACGACCGAAACTGGTCCGGTGTCTGGTCCGTGACTCGGCAATGGTCCCATCCGTGCGATGCGATTTCGTGACCCGCGTCGGCAATCGCCTTGATCAGTTCTGGATGGCGTTCCGCCACCCACCCGAGGACGAAGAACGTCGCTCGCGCCCGGTGCCGCTGCAGCAAGGCCAGCAGCAGGTGCACGCCGATCGCGACGCGACTCTGGAGCTCACCCCAATCAGCCCGTGATACGTACGGCTCGAATGCCGAAACCTGGAAGTACTCTTCCACGTCGACCGTGAAGTGATGCTCGACCTGCGGCTCACTCGACGCGTCGCCTCGAGTTCCAGGATCTGCGACGGCCGACAACGCGACGCCAGAGTCGAGCGAACCCGTTCGCCGACCGGACGGTACGTTACGCATGTGCGAGGCCCTTACTCACGCGGCCAGCGCTACGATGTCGCGACCGTCGCGCGCGGAGAAGGCCTGGATCGCACGCCCGTTGCCCAGGTTCCATCACAACGACGAGTTCACGCCGATCCTACCGGCCAACCACACGAGCGTCGAGCAGTGCGTCGACAAATCCAGGCTCCCGCCCTCCGCAACCTGGACGCCATTGGATCGCGCGGACCGACCCGAACCAATGAATTCGGCGGACTCAACGCACACCTTAGACCGGAACGCTTGAGGGAGCGGCGGGAGACGGCGGCCGCAGCAAAGGGACTGCCGCAGATTCTGCCGTGGCAGACGAACACGACGGATCTCAGCGCGCCGTGCCGACAGAGGCGCGCGCACAACAGCGACGCCGCAGCGGCTGCAGCAATGGGTCCACCCAATGGCACAGCCACGAGGAGCGCGTGTATGCGCAGCACCACGACCGGCTGACTCGTGCGCGTGCTTCAGAATATCGTGTAGATGAAGGGCGCGAGGGCCGATCCCTGTGCGACCACGAGCAGCGTTCCTACCAGCAGCATCACCATCAGAATAGGAAGGAGCCACCACTTCTTCCGGACACGCATGAAGGCCCACAGCTCTCTCGCAAGAGTGGTACGACTCATAGGGTCTCCTAGAATTGATGCTCCATGTCCGCCCGTTGCCGGGCGTCGGCTGAACGCGTGAGCCAGAAACTGGGCGCCGCCGCGTGCACCAGCGAGCGCCGGCCGAACAGCCGCATCAACCAGCCGATCGGTGTCAGCACAAGGAAGAAGATCACCCCTAAGAACAGCGGCGTCGTGATCCGCGACAGCCCGTGCGCCAGGGCCATCCACGCCCGGAAGATCGGGCCCAGACGGGTCGGCACCGCGAGTCCCGACAGCACCAGGAGCGCGCCCAGAGTCGCGAAGACTGCGAGCCCCAGCGGGCGCCCGCGCCACCACGCCAGCGCCGCCAGCAGAAGGAATGCCCCGCCGACGGTCAAGCCGAACCGTTGTCCTTCGGCGGCGCTCAGTCGAGCTGGAATTCCCGTCGCCAATCAGACGTCTCCTTCCACTCGGGCTGCGCCGCCTTGTCTAGTAGGAAGGGGCCGAGCACGAGGTAATCGATGTGCGTGCGCATGAAGCATTGATAGGCGTCCGCAGGCGTGCACACGATCGGCTCGCCGCGCACGTTGAACGACGTATTGACGAGCACCGCGCAGCCGGTGAGCCGCTCGAACTCCTGGATCAGGCCGTAATAGTTGGGGCTTGTCTCGCGGTCTACCGTCTGAATTCGCGCGGAATAGTCGATGTGTGTCACAGCGGGCATGTCTGAGCGTGCCACGTTCAACTGATCGATGCCCCAGAGCTGGCGCTGCTCAGGAGTCATCGGGATCTGACGCTCACGCTTGACCGGGGCGACGAGCAGCATGTACGGAGAGGCGCAGTTGAGCTCGAAGTACTCGCTCACGCGCTCGCGCAGCACGCTCGGCGCAAAGGGACGAAAGCCCTCGCGGAACTTGATCTTGAGGTTCATCTGCGCCTGCATCCGGGGGCTGCGCGGGTCTCCAAGGATGCTGCGCGCCCCCAGCGCCCGCGGCCCGAACTCCATTCGGCCATCGAACCAGCCGACGACTTTCCCCTCCGCCAGCAGCGCTGCAACACGCTCGCGCAGCGCTCGCTGTTCTAGCCGCTCATACGCGGCCCCCTGGGAGTGTAGGTATTGGGCGATCTCCTCCGGTGCGTACTCGGGTCCCAGGTGCGCGCCTCGCATGCTATCCTTACCCGGAACTACCCGGCGCGGCTGCTTGCAGTGGCGGTGCCAGATCAGTTGGCTGATGCCCAACGCGCCGCCCGCGTCGCCCGCGGCCGGTTGGATCCACAGCTGCTTGAACGGGCCCTCCCGGAGCAGGCGCCCGTTCCCCACGCAGTTCAAGGCCACGCCGCCAGCAAGGCAGAGGTTCTCAAGGCCCGTTTGCCGGTGGACCGTGCGCGCCATGCGGAGCATGACCTCCTCGCACACGATCTGAATCGATCGCGCGAGATCCATCTCCCGCTGCGTAAGCTTCGTCTCCGGCACCCGGGGGGGGCCGTCGAACAACCGATCGAAGGCCCCGTTCGTCATCGTGAGGCCGGTGAGGTAGTTGAAGTAGCTCTGGTTCAGCGTGAACGATCCATCCTCCTGCAGGTCCATGAGCTCCGTGAGAATCACGTTTACATACTTGGGCTCGCCGTAGGGGGCGAGCCCCATGACCTTGTACTCACCAGAGTTGACCTTGAACCCGGTGTAGTAAGTGAAGGCCGAGTAGAGCAGGCCGAGCGAATCGGGCCAGTGGATCTCTTTCAATAGTTCGACGTCGCTCCCGCGTCCGACGCCGTACGACGCGGTCGCCCACTCGCCAACGCCGTCCATGGTCAAGATTGCGGCTTCGTCAAACGGCGACGGGAAGAAGGCGCTCGCCGCGTGCGACTCATGATGCTCGGCGTACAACACTTCGCCCTCGTATCCCAGGGCGTTCCGCAGCTGCCGGTCCAGGAACAGCTTGTCCTTCAGCCACACTGGCGCTGCCTTGAGGAAGGACCCGAACCCCCGGGGGGCGACGGCAAGGTAGGTCTCGAGAATACGTTCGAATTTGAGCAGGGGCTTGTCGTAGAAGCCGACGAACGCAAGATCGGTGGCCTTGATCCCGCCCACCCGAAGGCAATACTCGACAGCTCGTGTGGGAAACGAGGCATCGCCCTTCTTCCGTGTGAAACGCTCTTCCTGCGCCGCGCCGACGATCTTTCCGTCGCGCAACAGGCAGGCTGCGCTGTCGTGATAGAATGCCGAAATGCCGAGGATGTTCGTGTTGGCCATTGACCTGCGCATCCTGGGGCGAACGTACAGGACACTGCTCTGCAAGAGACGCGCTCAACGTCCTGCCTACGCAGCACCCACTTAACACGTCACTCGAGAAGAGGTTGCGCACGGCGGTCCACGCGAGGCTCGACCTGTGTTGCATCGCCGCTACAGCTCGAGCGCTTGCCAGGGACTGCCTCCCCCCTACCACCGGTCGACGTTGGGCAAGCTCTCTCCCAATGTTATCCAGCCAGATCGCAAGCAGCGAAGCCACTCAGTGTGGAGATCAGGGCCCGCCCTTTGAGACGGTCAAGGAGGGCGCTTTGGACGCGCGCACGGCGCACAGTCGCGACGACTTCGATGCCGACGCCGCTGATGACGCTCGACGAGTCGCCGTCCCTACGACGCCGCGATCTCGTTGACAGCGGCGATCAGATCCGCGACGTGATAGGGCTTCGACACGGTAGGCTGCCCCGCCCGGCTCAGGAACTCGTGGGAGATCGGGCGAGCGTCGTCGCCCGTTACGAAGACGAACCGACGCGCCAGCGCGGGACGCAGGTCCGACGCCTGTTCGTACAGGCCGCGGCCGCCCAGACGAGGCATCTGTAGGTCGGCGATGACAACGTCGAAGTCGTCTCGCTCGATCTGCTCGAGCGCCTCGGCGCCGTTCGCCGCGACGGTGATGGAATGCCCTTCGAGTTCCAGCAATCGCTGCATCACATCCCGGTTCGCCTCGTCGTCATCGGCCACCAGAATCTTGAGGCTCGTGCCGAGAGGTGGCGAATCACGCCGCGGCCTCCGCACCGGCGCCTCTAGCAGCCTGCCCGGGATGAGCGTAACGGTGACCTCGACTTGGCCCTGTGGCGTCGCTTCGATTCGGAGGCCGGCGCCGCAGTTCTGGGCCACGCGTTGTGCCAACGCCAGCTCGACGTGGCCGAGGAAGTCAGGGTCCGCCGGTCGGAAGTAGTCAAGTTGCAGCGGGATGTGCCCGGGCGGGATGGCGGGGCCGTTATCGACCTGCGTGACAACCACCCCCGCCCCCAGCACCTTCGCCGACCATGCGACCCGTCGCGGAAGATCGATACCAGCCAGTCGTGCCCTCGCAAACTCAAGAAGCCAGGAGAACAGACTTATCAGATCCGCTTGCTTGCCACCCACCAGTGAGACCGCCGGCTGGACCTCGAGCGCCACGTCGATGCGGAGCTCAGTCAGCTGCTCACGACACCGGTCCAGGAGCGCTGCGAGCACGGTTTCGAGATGCGCGGCGCGTCCTTCCGGCTCCGCCGGCTGGACGAGCCGCATCAGATCGCGCACGATATCCCCCATTTCGCGGGTCTGCGCGCGAACCTGCGACAGCGCTGTGCCGCCGAGCGCCCGAGAACGCTCCGACAGCTCTGTATAGCCCATGATCGCGGCCAGCCGGTTATTGAGGCGATTAGCCGCTGCGCCAAGACCGAGCTCCAGGGCCGACAGCGCTCGCGGGTTCCCTTCCGGAGCCGACGGCGTCGGGTCCGGGGTTCGTTTCGCTCGCGTGACTCGCGCCATACTCCAACCGAGCGCCAAGCCGCCAAGCAGCAGAGCGAGGACACCCACTACAATCAACGCCATCGCGAGCGGCCACGTCGCTCTGCGCGAGACCGGCCTATGTTGCCCACCTGCCACAATTTCATCAATCAACCCCCGATTGGAAACTGCATACCCCGTGCCCGGTACCGGAGGTTCGCGGCCGCTGCGCTAGGCTTCGCCACGCACCGGTGCCGAATGCCTATTCCCCTCAGCCCCGTCCCGTCGCCCTCCAAAGCCGAGGTGGGCTGCGACCGGACGCTCCGGTGACCCGCGAGTCTCTGCTGCCATCGGGGACCGCCAAGGACAAGAGCTTCCCTCTGCCGAAGTGTTGGGCCTAGGACTTGCGGAAGAGCGCTCTGGACGGTTTCCACAAGCGAGGTCCGTGCTGCGATGAAGTACTTGGTCACCGGTGGGGCGGGGTTCATCGGCTCCCACCTTGTCGAGCACCTGGTCACGGAAGGCCACGAGGTCGTTGTGCTCGACGACCTGTCGAGCGGGCGAGTCGACAATCTCGAGTCCGTGCTCGACCGCATCCAGTTCGTCGAGGGCAGCATCACCGACCTCAACGCGTGCCGCGCTGTCACGGGGAGCGTGGACTTTGTCCTGCACCAAGCCGCGCTTACGTCCGTTTCGCGATCCGTCGAAGAGCCCATGCTGGCCCATCAGGTCAACGTGACCGGGACGCTGAACGTGCTGCTCGCGGCGCGCGAGGCCCGCGTGCGCCGCGTGGTGTACGCCGCATCGACTGCGGCCTATGGAGATGCGGTGGAGCTCCCGAATCGCGAGGACATGCTCCCCCGGCCGCTCTCGCCCTACGCCGCAACAAAGCTCGCGGCGGAAGAGTACTGCAGAGCGTTCCTCGCGACCTACGGGCTCGAGACCGTGACCTTGCGGTACTTCAACGTGTTCGGCCCGCGGCAAGACCCGGCGTCCCCCTACGCTGCCGCCATTCCGAGATTCATCATGGCTGCGCTCGCCCGAAGCGCACCGACCATTTACGGGGACGGGAATCAAACCCGCGACTTCACATTCGTCACCAATGTCGTGCACGCCAACCTCCTTGCATGTCACGCCTCCGCTCGGCGCGTCGCCGGGCAGGTATTCAACGTGGGAGGTGGCCGGCAGATCTCCATCAACGATCTGTGGCAGCGGATCCAGGACTTGATTGGCGTGCGGCTGCCGGCGCGGCACGGGGATCCGCGCCCGGGCGAGGTGAGAGACTCGGTTGCGTCGATCGAGCGCGCCCGCGCCGACTTGGGGTACTCACCGCAAGTGGACTTTGAGGAGGCGCTGTGGCGCACCGTGGCGTCCTACCGCACCTCGGTACCCGCGGGCAACCGCCCGGCGACGCACGTGGCGCATCGAACGAGGACCGGGTCGGCCCGGGAGGCCTGAGCGCTCGCGTGGCCCCGGGGCCACGGATCGACTTGATCGGCGCTGCACAGACGCGTTAAACCTTCCCGTTACGGCACGTCAGCTCGACAAGGTCAGCGTGGACCGACGTGTCCCAGCGTTCGCCTGGAGTCCAGCGCTCGCCGACCGCGTCGCGCCGTTCGCCAGGCGTTCCGTACCCGGGCTGCTGTCGGGCGCGGGGCTCGGGGGGTGGTGGGACGCATTTGCGCGCGGCGTGGCTGCCGCGCGTGTCCCCGCCAAAAGAAGATCCGCATCGGGGCGGCCGATTCGGCGCGGGGTTCGGAAGCTGAGCCCCCGTCGTCTCGGCGGCGCCCGAGGCCGCAGCGCCGCTGACCGACCCGAGGCTCCACTCCGGCGCCGCCGACCCACAGATGCGCGACGCTCGATAGACCCAGTCACGACGCCTCCCGACGGCGCCCACGCAGGCTGGTTCGGGGGAGCACCCCCAAGGCCTGGCACCTGGCGACTACGGGGAACGACCCCACTGTCTGGGGACCGGCGGGTCCGCAGTGGGCGAGCCGGGCCAAATCCTGGACAGTCAACACTCGGGTCGGTCCCCGCAGTCTGGGGGCAACGCGTCGCAGGTTCCGGGCCAAACGGAAAGCTGGGTGGGGTTGGGCGTTCGCTGGTCAACCACGGTCACTCGCGAACCCAAGGCGCCCGTCGGATCGGCGCAGCAGAGGGGCGAACGTGTCACAAGTCCGCGACAATGATGACCCCCTGCCACGGTGCGACGGGCCTGGACCGATCCGTGAGCCGCAACACCACTACGTGGTGCAGGTCTTGCGCGCGGCGTGAGAGAGTCACCCGGCCTATCGGATCGAGCACCTGTCACGCATGGACGCCTAGTGCTCGACGCACGACCGCTCCTTCCACTCGCCTGTTCGGAAATCGCTCGCCCGCGAGTCACCCGGGCACGCTACCCGCGGGCGAGCCGTTCGCGCGCACCCGAGCGACGCACCGGCTGCGGCACGACGCCCGACACCCGCCGCACAATGTAGCGTGCGCGCGCCACTCGTTCGTGGGCGATGATGCGCCCGAGCATCACGGGGAGGTCGAGGGTGGGCCGGTAGCCGATGAGCCGACCGATCTTCGAGTGTCGGGAAGGCGTCGCGCCATGTGCTCAAATTCGGGCTCATACGCCTGCTCGAATGGCACCTGGACGATCTCCGAGTCGCTCGCCGCCAACCGGCGTACGAGGAGCGCGAACTCAAGGACAGAGGTGTCCTTCGTATGGCCGACGTTGAACACTTGGCCCGCGGCGTCGGGATGTTGGACGAGCGCGATCATCGCGTCGACCACGTCGCCCACCCACGTGAACGAGCGCCGCTGCTGCCCGTCGCCATGAACGGTGATCGGCTCGCCCTGGAGAGCCTGCGTGACGAAGCGTGCACGACCATCCCGTACTGGCCCGTCTGGCGTGGCCCAAACGTACTGAACAGCCGCACGACGGTCACGGGCAACACCTCCTGGTGCGCGTAAGCGAGCGCCAGGTGCTCGTCCACGATCTTCGATGCCGCCGTCACGCCCTGCGGTATAGGGACTTACGGCGGAGGACCACAGCGCCGGCCGGCGACGGGTGTAGCGATTGTGTTACAGATCCGCAGGTGAGTTGCGACGGGTTCGAGGACGTGGCCGGCGGCGGGCCGAGCAGTTTGGAGATGCGCTCGCGAGCCCCCGAGTCGTCAGTCCACAATCGCGTCGGGCAGCACGTACTTCATCGGATCGACCGGCTTGCCGTTCACCCACACCTCGTAGTGCAGATGCGGACCCGTGGAGAGCCCGGTCGAGCCGACGAGTGCGATCGCCTGACCGCGTTTGACGCGCGCGCCCCGCGCCACGAGGATGCGGGAGCAGTGCGCGTAGCGGGTGACCAGGCCGTTGCCGTGGTCGATCGTGAGGAAGTTGCCGTAGCCCTCCTCCCACGCGACTTCGGCGACGACCCCCGCAGCCGGGGCCTCGATTTCGGCGCCTTGGGGCGCCGTGACGTCGATCCCCTCATGCGGGCGGGCGATGTGGAGGATCGGGTGGACCCGCTCGCGCGCGAAGGCGCTCGACATCCAGCCGCGGGTCGGCATGATCGACGGCGTCGTCGCAAACCGCTCGCGCTGCTGCGAGAGGGACGCGTAGGCCTCATTGAGCGAGTGGACGAGGATCGATGCCCGGCGCGCGAGGGCGTCCGCGTCCAGCCGCGCCGCAAGCGCCCCCTGACCGGCCGATCCCAGATTCGCGAGGCTGTCGCGCTCGGCCCAGATGCCCACCGGCCCACCGATCCCGGCCTGCTGCGCCCCTGTGCCGGTCGGCGTGAGCCCCGCCAGGAGCCGGAGCTCCTGCTCACGCGTGCTAAACGCGGCAAGCGTATCCCGGAGCACCCCAATCCGCTCGCGCGTGCGCTCGATCTCCTCCGCAAGCAGGCGGTTCTGGTGCTCAAGCGCGCGGCTGCGGGTGATGTTCACGCCACGCCAGAGGGCGGCGACGCCCAGCACCAAGAAGGTCAGTGCTACGACACTTCCGATCCCGGCGAGCCCCGCAAGGAACGCCTGCGAGACCGCCACGCTCTTTGACCCGCCCGCGCCATGGGGCACGAGCATGACCGTCCAGCGACGCTCCTTGGGCGTGGGCATTAGGCGGCGCCTGCGCGTCGAGACGGCCCGCACCCCTGGCTGCCACCGCCACGTGCGGCGGTCACGCGAGAACGGAGTGGGCAGATACAGTCCAACACCAAGCTCTCCACACCCCTATGCTACGCCTCGAGGGGTGATTCCCACAGTCAGTTCGATCGGCGGCAAGCGGCTCGCTAGACGTCCGACCGGGAAGCCTCCCTCGCACTCGCCGGCGGTTCGCCTGAGCGCGGCCGGTCAACCTGCCACTGACAAGCTTCGAGCAGCGCGCCACTGCGCGCGGCGCTCCAATCCCGATCGACGATCTCTCACCCGCCGGTCGACGCTGGCACGGCGCTCGACACCCCTGCGGCGTTCCACCATGACCACGGTCGTCTCTTCCCGCCGATCGCGCAACCCCCGGCGCGTGAACCCCAACCGCCGATCTCCGCTCCGTCGATCGGGCAGAGGCCGGTCCCGAGCGCTCATCTCCATGCGAGGTGTCCTCGGCAGCGAGGTCCAGGGCTCTGAGCTGACAGGCTGCCACGTCAACCTCCAAGGGGGCAAGGCCCGTGCCACGGGATGACGATCGGCCGGAGCGAGACGGGCGGGCAGGGCTGCGAGGCCCGCGCACGGTGATTGTGACACACCCTGGCGTTGATCCGTGCAACGAAATTGCGGCCGGAACGCGAGACCCTGCCGCTCGGGCCCTGTTCACACCGTGGAAAACGCTTACATCCAGGCCCCGCGTGTCGGCAACTCGTCCAGGGGGAGGTCATGCGGCTGCCGCCTTGGTCGCGGCAGCCTCCGCCCGCATGTGGCGGATAATATGCACGAGCATCTCGGTAAGATCGAGCGTGGGTCGATACCCAATCAGCCGCTCGATCTTGAAGATGTTCGGCAGGCGCCGCGGCATGTCCTCAAACCCGCTCTCGTACACCTGCTCGAACTCAACGTGGGTGATGTCCGAATCACTGTGCGTCAGCTCTTTGACGAGCCCCGCGAGCTCGTGGATCTCAATGTCCTTCGTGTGTCCCAGGTTGAAAACTTCCCCGATGGCCCCCTGGTGCTCGACCAGCGCGATCATCGCGTTGACGACGTCGCCCACCCAAGTGAGGGAGCGACGCTGCGTCCCGTCCCCATACACGGTGAGTGGCGCTCCTTTGAGCGCCTGCCGCACAAACCGGGGCATCACCATCCCGTACTGTCCGGTCTGGCGCGGCCCGATGGTGTTGAAGAGCCGCACAATGGTGACCGGGATGTCTCGCTCCCGCGGGTAGGCGGTCCCAGGAACTCCTCGATGATCTTGGAGGCCGCGTAGCTCCAGCGTGAGCGCGAGGTAGGGCCGAGCACGAGGTCGTCGTTCTCAGTGAACCGGGGGCCATCGACTTGCCGTACATCTCGGATGTCGAAGCGAGCAACACGCGGCTCCGCCGCTCGGCAGCGAGCGCCAGCACTGTTTCGGTCGTTCCGATGTTGGTCCGGATCGTGTGGACGGGCTGCTCCACCACGAGGCGCACGCCCACGGCCGCGGCGAGGTGAAAACACCGTATCAGCGGTCGCGACAAGGGGTGCGACGGTGTCCCAGTCCATCGCGGAGCGGGCGTCGCAATTGCCCCGTCCCTCGGTTGGGGTGAGCGCGCGAAGGGGATAGACGGCGCCACGCGCACGCCCGCCCGCTGCCGGAACGAGCGCCATCTCCCCAAGGACCGGCGCACCCTTACCCGTCAGTGAAGTCCGATATGAACAGCTACGGCGTACAGCACGGCTCCCGCGGCGATCGTGAGATTCTTCCAGAAGTGCGCCATCTGGTTCGCTTTCATCATTGGATCAGTTTCGACCCAGAAGTTGTGCATTAGAAACGCCGCAGGCACAAGGAAGATTACGAGTAGGCCGGCGCCCCAGATCGGATGCCAAAAGAAGAGAATCATCGCCGCACCCGCGAGCATCATGAGGCCGCTGACAACCACCGCCGTACCCGCGAGCGGGATCTTCTTGGACTGCGCGTAGGCCGTCATCCCTTTGTAGTTGATGAGATGATTGATTCCTGACATCACGAAGAACGCCACGAACCCGATCTTCCCGACCCACGTAGCTACAGTCCAGATGTCCATGCTGATCACCTCTCTAGAAGGAGTTCGCAAGGACTTCGACCCCGTGCAGCACCGAACGGGACTGGAGCAGGCCAGGGCCGCGTCCGGGACGTCATGCTCTCCCCCTCGGCATGTCGGCGCCTCGGTCGCCACCGAGCCACGGCACGCGGTGCCAGTCGACGCCGGCCCAGAGGACAACATGGTTCTTTCCCTGCCGGAGCGCCAGACAACGCACGCTCGCACCGTTGGCCCTACGGTCGGGGACATCCCGACCGCGCATAGCTCGATTCGACGGAGTCCACCGCGGAGTAGAACGCGGTGTCCGTAGCCGCACGCGCCGGATCAAGTGGCCCGGCGAGTTTGCGGCGCTGGACGCTGTAGGTAATCCAGCGTTGCTCCAGGGTGGCGAACGCGCCCCCCAGGCCCGGGCAATCGGTACGCCACCAGGCAAAGCGAGGCGCGCGACTCTGGTAGTCGCGCAAGTCAGCGGCCAACGAATCGCTCACGGCGGCGAACGCACCGAGCGACGGCGTCACGGGCGGGCGTGCCTGGGGCGCGGGAGCCGGGACGGGCGCGGGGGCAGGCGGTAGGTGCTAGCCTACGCGAGCGCCCTCAGGCGCCGGGGACGCGAGGATCCGAGCCGGGCGTTCGACCTCGGGCTCGGGACTCACGTCGCTCGCGCCAACCAGGGGTATCCAAGCGGGCGATGCCACCCGGTCGCGCCCTGTGCGCTGCTCCCCGGAGCGACGATCGGTGCCGGAGCGCCGATCGGCGCACACGCTCCGCTCAATCCCCGAGCGTCGCTCGACCTCGACGAGGAGCCGCACGTGCCTCCGATCGGCCACGATGCTGCGGCGAGCGACCGACCGCCGATCGGTGACCCCGCGTCGATCCTCAAGGTACTCGTCTCCGTTCCCGCTGCCTTCGGCACGAGTGAGCGTCAGCGATGACGGCGTCGCCGCCGTTACCGCGAGCCCGTCCCGCTCACCGCCCGCCCCCTCGTCTGTGAGCACCTCCGCGACGGCCATTTCGGGCGGCAACAATTGGAACGACGGCCAGTTGTCCGGTGGGCTACCCGCCGCTGATCGTGTGCTCGCCGCAACAGGCGGTGCCCACGAGGAGTACCGGTCGCGCACGCATAAGCGGGCGCACATTCTGTGCCTGTGGCGTGCTCGCCGCACGGCGACTCGCTTGCCTCGGTAGGCGGGCAATGTGTTGCAGCACGACCGCACATTCGTCACTGGCGCGCGCTAGTTCATGGCGTCGGCCAAGTGTAAGGAAGGGGGACGCTCCGGACACCCTGACCGAGTCAACCACGGGAAAAGCGCGCCCCGCCACCTGGGCCACGAACCGGCGGGCGCACACCGAGCATTAAGCGGCTCCCGCACGGGCCCGAGCGCCGCACGGCGCAAGATGAACGCGGCGGGCGGCACGTTGCCGGGCTAGGAGCCCGGTTCGAACCGTTGGATGCGGGGGCCGTCCAGTCCGCGGCGCGCGAGCGCGAGGGCCGTCGTCGCGTGCGCAAGGAGGTCGTCCGCGCGGACGGGCGTGGCGTGGAGGTCCGCTACCGCTTCGTAGCCGACCCGGAGCGCGAGCCCCGGAGGGCTCGGGCCAGGCTCAGGCGGCGTGGTCTCGATGGCATTTGTGAGGCGGCGGGCGAGCAGGGCTGCGCCCTTCGGGTCTGTGCCCGGGGCGAGCACCGCAAACGCGGCGTCCTCCCACCAGCCGATCGTGTCTGAGTGGCGACCGTAGGTCCGCACAAGTGATACGATGCGACCGCGGATCGCACTCGGTCCGACAGCGGGCGCGTCCCCTCGACCGGCCGCTCGCAGCTCGGTGCCGAACACGACACACGCAAGCGCCGCATGGGCGCGGACCCCCGCCGCCACGAGCTCGTCCGCACGGCGCTTGAGACCGCGCTCATTGTAGAAGCCAGTGGCCGGGTCCACCAGGATCCCGGCGCTGGCCTCGTCGGCGTCGCGCTTCGCGCCCAAATAAACGCGGAGCTTGGCGAGCAGTTCCTCGCGTTCGAAGCCGAATGCGAAGAAGTCCCACGCCCCGGCCTCTAGCCAGCTGAGACGTTGCTTGCGGGTGATCGGCTCCGACATGATCCCGATGATCGGCACGGCCCGTCGCACCGAGGGATCCTGCCGCAAAGCGCGACACAGCTCGAGCCCCTCCGTGTCCCGCGGCCGAGCGACGATGAGGATGACGTCGGGCCGGCTGCGCTGCAATTGTGCCTGCGCGGCGGCGCCGGTCGCAGCGCCCGTCACACGATATCCCGCGGGCTCGAGCACGCTCGATAGCGAGCCAGCCAACCACTCATCGGCGCTGACAATGAGGGCCAAATCGGCCGGGGACGATGTGGCGTGCTTGCTCAGGCGCGCTCCTCAAAGGGTGCGGTCAGCTCCACAGACCGAGCGGATGGGAGCACCCGGACCGGCAGGCCAACACTAAGATGCGACTGAGGATGGTCTACCGCTGCGGGTAGGGCAGGCCTCCAGCGGTATAGCGATCCTCTCCCTACTAAGGTATGGAGACAGGAAGCAGCGAGCGATACTAGGTATTCACCCAGGGCTCCCCCTAGGGGAAACCCCAGGCCGTCACTCAGGGAACGACGAGGCCCTCACGAATCGCGTAGCGGACCAGGCTGGCCGTGTCGTGGATGTTGAGTTTGTCCATCGCCCGCCCGCGGTGAAATTCGGCGGTCTTCACGCTGATGTTTAACAGCTCGGCGATCTGCTTGGTCGATTTCCCCTCGGCGACGAGTTGGACGACCTGGCGCTCGCGTGGGCTCAGCGGCTCGACGGCTGCTGCCTTAGTGACCGCGTCGAGCACGGCTTGCGACATCCCCGGGCTAACGTACAGCCCGCCTTCGTTGACCTCCTGAATCGCATGCACCAAGTCGTCGATGTTCTGGAGCTTCAGCACGAACCCCCGCACGCCGGCCCGCAGCGCGGCCGAGGCGAACTGCCCGTCGTTCAGCGCGGTGAGCAAAATGACCCGAGTCTTGGGAGCGGCGCGCCCGATGGCCTCCGCGGCACCGACGCCGTTGAGCATCGGCATCGCCACGTCGAGCACCGCGATGTCGGGCTGGAGATCGCTCGCGAGCTTCACCGCCGCGCTCCCATCTGCAGCTTCGCCCACGATGGCGAAGCCGTGCTGCTCGAGCAGCGCCCGCAAGGCCTGCCGAACCAGCTCGTGGTCATCGGCAAGAAGCACGCGGAGCGGCATGTGACGACCTCCTCAGGCGGGTGGGGCGTACCGGCTTAAGAGTAATCACCTGCGCCGTTTCCTCAACGACGCCGGCGCCTTACGAGGCACGCCACGATCAGCTCAGCCAGCTGCGCCGGGGAGGGCTCCTATGAGGAACCGTCACCAGCGCGCCAACCCCACAGCCACCACCACGCCTTCCACCGTTTCGCGGCGCGTCCCTCCACCCAGCACCGCGTGATCCAGCCGATAGGCGAGGCGCAGCTCGAACGGGGCGTGGGAGAGGTGCACGAGCATCCCCGCCTCTCCGCCCTGGGCGTGATCGAACCGCTCCGGGACGTTGACGCTCGTCGTGACCGCGCGCCAGAACTCCACGTAGCCGCGCGCCGCCCGGCCGATGAACGCACCCGAGGCGCGCGCCCCCACCTCCCAGAACACCCAACGCTGAGTGCCCCCGACCAGCACGTATGAGCGCGCGTGCGGCCCGGCGGAGAGCGTGAGCCACTCGAGCGGCCGGACGCCGAGGCGCACCCTGCCTTCGACCAGGTCGAAACCCGCCGCGCCGCCCCCCTCGGGCCTGACCGTCCCCTCGACGTAACTCACGTCGAGCCCGAAGCGACCGAAGGCCAGCGAGCCCTGGCCCCCGAGCACGGGGCCGGTGAACTGACTGGTGCCGCTCGGGAGCTCGCTCCGCACTCGGGCGTGGACAGCGGAGAACGCGCCCGCCGGTGCGAGTGTCTGGGCCGCGACTGGGGCGGCACCGGTGACGCAGGCGAAAACCAGCGGTACGGCCCTCATCGCGCGCTCGGTTGAATGGCGCTCGGCTCACCGGTGCGAACGGCGAGGTGGACGTCATTGCGCCGCCGCTCGTTGGCGAGCTTTACGGCCGCGACGCCCTGCTGCCACTGGTCGCGCAGCGCCCGATTCGCCCGGATGTTCGCCAGCACCGGCTGGCCGGGTCGGTGCAACAGGTAGCCAAGCATCCCCGCTAACCCCACCGTCCCTGCGACGGCGAGGCGCGGCCCGCTCGGCGGGTTGCCGCCCACGACCAGGGGGAGTGCGGCCACTGCCCCGGAGAGCAGCAGGCTGCCCGCGAGCGCCCGCACCGCAGGCCGGCTCGAAGAGCGTTCCGGGAGCAACAGTGAGTCGGCAGGCGACGGCGGCCAAGCGACGGTGTCGGACCGTACGATGCGGAGGTCGATCGGCAGCTGCAGGATGCCCGCGAGTTCGCCCGTCGGAGCGCGGGAGGCAACCCGCAACAGCACGCGGCGGACCGAGGGCAGCTGTGCCGCGGCATCGAGGCCATCCCATTGCAGCCGCAAGCTGTCACCCATCGGCCCCGCGTAGAGCGCCCGGAACGGGGCGCCATCCTCGTAGCGGAGCGTGACGTCGACGTTCTGGAAGGCGCTCCCCACGATCCACAGGGCGAGGGCCCCGACCCCCGCGGCGAAAGCCGTGTCGCGCGGCGCCACGACTACCGCCGCCCGCGTCTCGGCACGCACGCTGTCGAACACACCGGTCACTTCGGGCGGAAACAGCAGGCGGTCAGGGCGGTAACGGGGATCGAGCCGCACGAGCCGACGGAACACGGCGAGCGCGGAGTCGCGCCGACCCCGGAACAGGTCCGCCGCGCCGAGGTAGACGAGGCCGCGCGCGCGCTCCCCCGGAGGTACGACCGCCCCCGCGGCAAAGTCGCGCCGCAAGAGCGCCGCGGCCTGCTCGAAGTCGAGGCTCTGGTAGGCGCGGATCCCCTCGGCAAACGGTTTGGTGGCAGTCTGCGCCGCGAGGCGGCCCGCCACGCTCCACGAGGCGCACAGGATCAGTGCGCTGCATAGGACCGGTCGACTCACGGGGCGAGTTCCTTGAGCACAATGTCCGTGAGGCGCACCACCTCGCCAGACGTCACCCGGATCGTGAGCTCGAACGGCTGAAACCCGTCACGCACCACCCGCACGCGGTGCACGCCCGGAGCGACGGCGAGGTCGGGACGTGGCGTGTTGCCCACACGGATGTCGTCCAGGTAGACCTCGCCCCACGGCGTTGAGTTGACAAACAGTCGGCCCGCGGACGCGACCGCCCAGGGCGCGGCGCGTCTTGGCGCCCGGGCTATGCCTGACGCGGAGGACGAGGGGGAGGGACGATACCCGGGGGAGGCGGGCACCGCGGGCACAGAAAGGGGCGGAGGGGTGTTGTCGGGTGGCCCGACCGTCGACGGCGGGAGCGCCGAGTCGGTGGGGGGGAGCGCCGCGGCCCCGGGCGCCGACTGTGGCAAGCTCGGCTCGCCCGCCGACGAGTCCGAGCCAAGTACCCACGCGCCCAGCGCCGCGCCCGCTGCCGCGAGCGCCAACAACCCGCCAAGCACCCAGCGCCGCCGGGGAGGGCGGCTCCTGGGCTCCGGCTGCCACTCCGTGTCGACGGTCAGGAGCCGCAACGCCTCGGTCGCGCGCTGCGGCTCGACGAGCCCCTCATGCGGTGCGTCAAGCGCTCCGGCGAAGTCCAGCACGCTCGCGAACCGCGCATCCGGGGACGGGCGCAGCGCGCGCGCCACGGCAAGCGAGACGTGCGCGGGCACATCGGGGCGAGCGGCCGAGAGCGGGGGGATGGTGTCCGGCGCGTGTCCGCTCACCAGTGCGGCCATGGCGTCGGCCGCTCCCGGGGTGCTCCCGCCGAGGCATTCGTACACAAGGGCCGCCAGCGCATACTGATCGGCGGCCGGGCGGGGCTCGCGCCGACGCAGGGAACGGTGACGGACGACCCCACCATGCGTACTGCGGGCCGGAACGGCGAGCGCGTGGCGCTGCGCCAACACCCAGGGCACCCAGAAATCGGTCACATGGGCGTCTCCCGCGGCATCGACGAGCACGTTGGCGGGCTTCAGGTCGGCGTGAACGACGCCGACGCGGTGCGCGTGGCCGAGCGCTTGCGCTACCTGCTCGACCATCCGCAAACACGCCTCGAGCTCCATCGGCCCGTCGCTCTCGAGTGCCGCGGCCAGCGAGCGGCCCGGGATGAATTCGCTCGAGTACCAAAACAACCGGTCACTCGCCCCGGCACTGTACAAGGGCACGATGTGCCGATGCTCAAGCGACGCCGCAGCGGCTGCCGCCCGATGGAACTCCTCCTCGGCAGCGGCGTCAGGGTCTGACGCACGCGCCAGCACCTTCACGGCGACCGGTTCGTCGTACTCCAAGTCGCGCGCGAGGTACACGGACGCGCCCGGCCGGTGGTGGTGCAGGCGTTCGAGCGCGAACAGCCCCTGGAGGTCGTGGCGGGCAGCCTGGTCTAAGGGTTCGCGCTCGATGGTGATCATCAGAGAGTGATGTCGAACGTGTTGCTCGTCGTGCCGGTCACTCCACCGGCCGCGGCGTCGAGCCGGTACCCGAGGCCGGTGAGATTGATGCTTAGGTTCGAGAACGTCGCCACGCCCGCGACCGCGTTGACCGGGTTCGTGCCTGAGAGCACAGCCAGCGGAGTTCCCGTCCCGGACGTGATGCTGACCGTGACGGCACCCGCGAACGCGGTGGCGGTGTTGCCAAAGGCGTCCCGCGCCGTGACGACCACCGCCGGGATGATCGGGGAGTTCATTTTCGTCGTGGACGGCTGCACGGTGAACGCCAATACGGCCGCGGCACCCGGGGTCACGGTCACGCTCGCCGTCTGCGTGATCGTCGTGCCGTTCGCCGTCGCCGTCACCGTCTTCGCCGCCGCTACGGTGGAGC
>Ga0209701_10000515_pt1 | contig 22676 bp, 16 predicted proteins | sample CZO8metaG_4_FD_188356 | JGI IMG/M metagenome (GOLD analysis project Ga0209701, IMG submission 188356) | Vadose zone soil microbial communities from the Eel River Critical Zone Observatory, Northern California, USA - CZOApr15con2H3.8 metaG... | ecosystem: Environmental > Terrestrial > Soil >... | reverse complement strand
CCTTGAAACATCATGTGCTCGAACAGGTGCGCGAATCCGCTGCGTCCACGCGGCTCGAGGCGAAACCCAATCTTGTAATAGACGCCGACGGTCACCAGCGGCGCCGTCCGATCGGGCGAAATCACCACTCGCAACCCGTTCTTGAGTGCTGCGCTTTCGACAGCTATGTGCAGCCTGGACAAGAAACCTCCTCGATTTCGGCCGGCGGACCTATCCGCGGGCAAGTGCCCTCGCCAGGCAAGGGCGAACCGTCTCCGGGTGGCGGGACAGAAGAGCCACGCCAAGCCAGCTTAATGCAACATACGCTCTACGGTATTCACGCGGAAAACGGCGCAACGCCGATGCGTGTGCGGCGATGGTGGAATAATCTCCGCGCGAGAGCGGCCCGGTCCACGCCGGCCCTGGACCAAGCCGCTCGAAATTATCCAGCATTTGCCGCATCAGGGGAAGAAGCGCCCGCGCCGCATGACGGCGCGTGAAACCGAGAGTCATCAGCATACGTGTGGCGGCTTCGACCAGCGCCAGCCCGTGTCCTGCGACCAACGCTCCCGCTGCGTGATACGCGGGTTTACTGCGCCCATCAATCCGAACCGGGATCCCTCCCAGGCTGCGCGCTATGCGTCGCGCCCATTGCAACGCACCGGGCGTTCCCTCGATGGCCATGAAGGCTCCTTCCAACTCGGGCACTCCCCGGCCGCTGAAGGTTTGCAAGGGATGAAGAGAGCCCGTCGCTGCGCCGCGGCGTTCGAGCGGTGCCAGCGCAGCGCGGTCGAGCGCACCGCTCGTATGCAATATGACTTTGCCGCGAATCTCTTCGCCGCCGATGCGCGCTAATTCGCCGGCGACCTTGCGGACAGCGGAATCGGGCGTGGCGATGAGAATCACCTCGGCAGCCACTACCTGCCGCGTGAGGGCCGAATGTGGTTGTCCGTCTCCGATCGCGCGGACGGCCGCGCGCGCTCTCGCCTCCGACCGGCAAACCACGGCGCCAATTCGCCAGCCTAGCTCGCTCAGTCTGCGTCCGAGCGCTCGGCCGACACGTCCCGCTCCGACAATTGCCACGGTTGGCAGCATGCCGCCTGATAGCTTATCTTGTTCTGGGCACTTAACAACACAGTATAGCGCACACTTTCGCTGCGAATCTTCTGGCCCTTCCCGGGCGGGCCGGGCCTTCCTCGGGCTTCTCGCAGCATTTGCAGCGTTGTAGCGCGGGGCACTCTATGGCGAGGGATTTGGCTCGGGGGCAAACATCGCGGTGAGGTCGCGTTGCTTGAGCGCCTTGATGCGGTCGCGGAGTTGCGCCGCGCGCTCAAATTCGAACTTTTTTGCGGCCTCGCGCATTTGCGACTCGAGCTGCGTGACGACGTTTTGCAAATCCGCCTCGCCGGAAATGCCCGCCGTCAGACTGTCGAGAGCCGCATCGTCGGCAGGGACGGTGATGTAATCAGCCTCGACAATTCGCGCCAGCCCCATGTCCACCGATTTGATGATGGATTGCGGCGTAATGTGATTTTCACGGTTGTAGGCGAGCTGTTTGGAGCGGCGCCGGTTGGTCTCTTCGATGGCCGTATTCATGGAGCCGGTGCGCACATCGGCATACAGGATGGCCCTGCCCGAAATATGGCGGGCGCACCGGCCCATCGTCTGGATGAGCGCCGTCGCGCTGCGGAGATACCCCTCCTTGTCGGCATCAAGAATGGCAACGAGCGAAACTTCGGGCAGGTCGAGTCCTTCGCGCAGCAGATTGATGCCGATGAGCACGTCAAATTCGCCGCGGCGCAAGTCGCGCAGAATACGCACGCGTTCGAGGGTTTCCACTTCCGAGTGCAGATACCGGCAGCGCACGCCCACTTCGGAAAAGTATTCCGCCAAATCCTCGGCCATACGCTTGGTCAAGGTGGTTACGAGCACGCGCTCCGCGCGCGCGGTGCGCATGCGGATTTCTTCCAGCAAATCGTCTACCTGGCCTTTCACCGGGCGCACTTCCACTTCCGGGTCCACCAGACCCGTCGGACGGATGACCTGTTCGACCACCACGCCGCCGGATTTGGTCAGCTCGTACGGGCCCGGCGTGGCGGAGACATAGATCACCTGGTTGGTGCGGTGCTCAAATTCCTCGAAGGTGAGCGGACGGTTGTCGAGCGCCGATGGCAGGCGGAAACCGTAGTTCACCAGCGTCTGCTTGCGCGAGCGGTCGCCGTGATACATCCCGTGAAGCTGCGGGATGGTCTGATGGGATTCATCCACGAACACGAGAAAATCCTGCGGCACATAGTCGAGGAGCGTCGGCGGCGCTTCGCCGGGAAGACGGCCCGAGAGGTGCCGCGAGTAGTTTTCGATGCCGTGGCAGTAGCCGATCGTGCGCATCATCTCGATGTCGAAGAGAGTTCGCTGGGAAACGCGCTGGGCTTCGACAAACTTCCCCTGTTTCTCGAGTTCGCGCTTCCACCAATCCAGTTCTTCGAGAATGCCGGCAATGGCGCGCTCTTTTTGCTCTGCCGGCATGACGTAATGCGTCTTCGGATAAATGGGTACGCGCGCCAGATCTGCCGCGCCCGAACGCACTTCGCCCGTGAGCGGATCTATCTGGCGAAGGGCATCAATCTGTTCGCCCCACATTTCCACCCGGTAGGCGTTATCCTCGTATGGAGGATAAATTTCGATCATGTCGCCGCGCACGCGGAACGTTCCGCGGCGCAGGTCTTCCGCGCGCTCGTATTGAATGTCCACCAAGCGGCGCAGCAACGCCTGGCGCGCGATGCTCTGCCCTTTTTCCAGCATCACCAGCATGCCGTAATAGGCTTCCGGCGAGCCCAGGCCGTAAATGCATGAAACGGAGGCCACGACCACGACGTCTCGGCGCTCAAACAGCGAACGCGTCGCGCTCATGCGCAGCTTGTCGAGCTCGTCGTTGATGGTGGATTCCTTTTCGATGTACGTGTCGGAGGAGGGCAGATAGGCTTCCGGCTGGTAGTAGTCGTAGTAGCTGACGAAATACTCGGCGGCATTCTGCGGAAAGAAGCTCTTGAATTCGTGGTAGAGCTGCGCGGCAAGAGTCTTGTTGTGGGCCAGGACTAGAGCGGGGCGGTTCGACGCCTCGATGACCTTAGCCATCGTGAATGTCTTCCCCGAGCCGGTGACGCCGAGCAACACCTGATGTTTTTCGCCGGCCTCGACGCCGCTCACCAGCTGACGGATGGCGTCGGGCTGGTCGCCGCGCGGATCGTACGTGCTGTTGAGCTTGAAATCCATCGGAAATGCTGCCGAACCCTTGTGATGAGAGCCGAGCTGCGGCCAAAGTTACATTATAACGCAGCCCGTGAGATTGCTATTTCGGCGGATTCGAAGGCAGACCGCTGGGAACGGGGAGCAGCGAAAGCTCCCACTGCGTCTCCACGTTTCCCTGGTAGCGAAGGCTGGAGCCGCCTTTGTCCGATGAAACGGTGACGTCCATATCCTGACGGCTCGTCTGAGTTACGCTGACGACCAGTCCGCTTTCAAGCGAAATGTAGGTCAGGCTTTGGCCGTTTCCGCTCATCGTGCCATGTGTACGCAGATTCTTTGCGCGGAACTCGGGCGGTGTGCGGTCAGAGTGCTTGGCGGTCCCGGCGAGCGACATCACACTAAGAATCACGGCGCAGGTTTCCGGATTCGGCACTTGCACGCCCGTCTCTTCCGGAGTCAGTTTCACCGTATGGCATGGCTCGTCGCGCAGATACGTGCTTTCGCTCTCCCAGGCGATTCCGGCCAGCGGGAGCGCTGAATTTTCCGGCGGCGCCGAGGACCATTTCATACGGGGATAAATTCCTTCCGCTGGAAGCGAGGCGGTGAATCCAATTCCGGTCAGCCACTCCCGCAGACGGGGTTGCTGCTCCGGAAAAATATCCTCCAGCCCGCGGATTCCGCTCACTTGACCGCCGGCGCCGATAGTGAATTCGAGTGACTTGTTTTCGAGCTGCTGAATCCGGTCGTGCAGTTGATCCGCTTGCGGGTCCGGCACGTCTGTTCGTATGGTGGAGGCGACCTTCTCGTAGGTCGTTCGCAAGTGGACCGAAGGCCGCGCTTCCGGCGACGGGCCAGGCGCGACCGAAATGACGTCCAGGCGGACCAGGGCGCTAATCGAGATCTCCTGTTCCTTGGACGCTTCTGGACTTACAATCAAGCCCTCGGAGGTTCCCGAGGTCCGGCTGCGGAAGTCCATCTGGTAATACAAAGTCTGCCCAGTCTGAAATTTCGGATAGAGCCGCACGCGCTGCGGGTCTTTCGGCTTGCTCCGTTGAGGAGCCTGGGCGGCAACCGGTGCACCTGCAAGGCACATTGCAAGCAAAACCAGCACGCAGCTCATGGCCGACGTCGGTCCTCCAATTCGATAGTCAGCCATGCGCGAGTTCCCATGAGTGTTTCATTGTGAGTCTGATTCACTTCTCTTTGAAGTGATGGTCGAAGAAGTTCGCCGCGGCGCGGTAAGCTGCGAGCCAGGAGCGATGCATCAAGAAACCGTGAATTTCGTCCGGGAAGACGAGTTCCTCGACTTGTACGTTCTCCTGCCGCAACCGCGCCGCCAAGTCCACCGTCTGGGTGAAGTCCACGTTGCGGTCGTCATCACCCTGGATGAGCAAGACCGACGAGCGCCAAGTTTTCAACCATGCGACCGGCGAAGAGTCGTGCGCAAGCTGAATCTCACCGGGCGTAAGGTTCTTTTGGGGGCGAATGTCGTCGTTCGTCCAATCGTGGACGCCGTGGAGATCCACTCCAGCCGCAAATATGTCGGAGTTTCGCGCCAGGCCCATGGCCGTCAGGAAGCCGCCGTAGCTGCCGCCCCACAAGCCGATGCGGGCCGAGTCCACTTCTGCCCGGCTGCGCAGATAATTTCCCGCGGCGACGACATCCTGGTATTCCGAGGCGCCGCGTCCCGCCCGACCTTTCGCCATGCGGAACGCCCGGCCATACCCGATTCCGCTGCGATAATTCACCGCCAGGACGATGTAGCCGCGGCTCGCCAGATATTGGTTCATCGCGTAGGCATTCGAGTAGTAGCCCAGGTAATGCCAACCCAGCAGCATCTGCCGCATCGGCCCGCCGTGCAGGAAGATCACCGCTGGAAGTTTTACACCAGGAGTTGACGCCGACGGCAAAAACAACTGTCCGTGAATGGTGAAGCCGCCGGTGGAAGGGATCAGCACCTGCCTGGGGACAACCAGCTTTGTCGAAGGGAAATCGCCGGGCAGCAGACCCAAAGTGACTGGCTTGCCGGTGGCCTTTGTTTCTACCGGCCGCACGTAGGGCATCGCGGGCCAGCGAGCGTCCGAAGCCAAATAGGCAATGGTTGCGGCGTCGCCTGTTACGACCGGACTCCATTCGATGCCCTCGCCCCCGGTAAGTTGCTCGGGTGTGCCACCGCTCAAAGAGACTCGCCAGAGATGCCTCCGATCAATGTCGCCGCAATTCGAGGAATAAACAATTGCGCGGTGATCCGGGGTGAGGGTCATGTGCTCGAATTCGCATTGCCCGGGCGTAAGCAGCGCAGGGGCGCCGCCGGCTGCAGGCACCGCGTAGAGATGCTGCCAGCCGTCCTGCTCCGAAGCAAAAATAATTGTCCCGTTAGCGGCCCAGTTGATGATGTTTCGCCCCGCCATTCCAGGAAAGGATTCTTCCAGGAAATCTGTGCTCTGCCACACGGGCCGCGCCGAGCTGCTCGCCACATCGGCAACCCAGATGGCCCAGGACTCTGGACGGTCCGGCGCAATGAAGAAACCCACCGGTGTGTCGCGAGGCGCGGCCGCCCGCCGGACAAAGGCAACTTGTTTTCCGTCCGCGGACCACTTGGGAAATGAATCGGTGTCCACCGAGGGCGCGAGGTAACGTATCGTCTTCTGCGCTGTGTCGTAGAGCGCGATGAAACTGTGATCGCCGCGCCCTGAGACAAACGCGAGCAATCGCCCGTCGGGCGACCACGCGGGAGAGGAGTTTTTGCCGCGCACGACAATGTGCTCCGGCTTCCCGGTACCATCCACTGCGGCCAGCCAGATTTGGCCGTCTCGGACGTAGGCGATCCAGTCGCCATGCGGCGAAATCTCCGGCGAGTTTCCCGCGTCCACGCGGCGTGGCGCGCCTCCCGCCCAATTTACGGTCCAAACTGCTTGCTCTGCGCCCGCGGGATTAGCCGTCGGATTGGGCACCTCGCCGACGGCGTTCTTCTCGCCGCCACGAACGTAAAGAATCGTATTGCCATCGGCCGAAAAACTGATTTCGCTGAGTTCCTGGCCGTCGTCACCCGTATAGGAGGTCAGTTGACGCGGCTTGAATTCGGGTCCTTCAGCGACCCAGATGTTCCGCACGCCTTGTGCGTCGAAGATCCAGGCGATACGGTTGCCCCTGCGTGAAGCCACGAGGTCAGTCGGAAAGGGTGCGCTCATCACTTGTTCGAGTGTAAATGGTCCATCCGAGCGGCCCGCCCCCTGCGCAAGAAACAAGCCGCTGCATAGAAAAAGGCCGCATACCGGGAGAATACTGCTGCGCATAAATGTTCTCCTTCAGGTTTTGTATTCGCTGGGGATGGTATGACGACTCCCGGCTGGTTGCAATTCACTCTAACGCGGTCCGGCGTTTGCCTCCAGTGGAACAACCTGAGGCGCTTCCAGCGAGCCGGTCAACCGAACCTCCCGAGTATCGGTGCCTGACCGGCGTTTGTCTTTCAAGGAGCCAAGCGAGCGAATCCGCAAATCCCACGCATGTGAGAATTGAATCGTGCCCTCTGCCTCAACAGTATTCCCGCCGCTGTCCAGGCGGAGTTGCCGAACTTCGATCTTACCCCCGCTAATCGTGAACGCAGTCTCTGCGGAAGGCGACTGGGTCGTCCCTGGGCGAAACAAATCTTGAGCCAGCGCCGCTTTCAGGTCTATCCCCCGGAACAAAGCGTTGTGGATGGTCGCGGCGCCCCGCCCCTCGAGGGATTTCACCAGGGTTTCCCGGCCTATTCCTCGCGCGGTCAGATGAATCTCTCCTGAAGCCATCCCGCCGACATGATCTTTCAAACGTGCTGTCGGCGCGGCAAGCAAGGCGAGGTTCGCGCGGTCGAAGTTGGCATCCGCGCGATACTCCGGCTGCGGCCCCAGCTTGGCCTCGAAGACCCCGCTCAATTTTCCGGCTTGGAACTCAGATTGCACGTCGTAGAGCCGCAAAGTGCGGCTTTCCAAGTCGACGCTCGCTTTCATCTTGTGCAGTTGCAACGGCTCAACCACGAGATCTTCGACGGTGATTTGCCCCGACGCTTGCAAATTCTGGAGCGAACTCTCTCCTGACGTTTCGCTCTGCGAGGCGCTTGCCGAGCTTGCTGCCGACGGGAAAAGGCGGTCGAAAAAGCCCGGGCGAGCGCGCGGGCCGAGCCAGAGATCCAGGTTTGCGGCGGTGATGCGATCGGCCGATAATTTGAACTGCCAAGCGCCGAGGGTGTCGCTCGAACCCGTCTTCAGCTGCGCCAGAGTGCCTTGCCATTGTGCTCCCACGGCCTTCGCCCCGGTCAGTGTCGCGCGCCGCCCGCCGTCTCCCCATTCGATATGCGCTCCGGAGATTTCAACCGGAAAATTCAGACCGGTCATCCACAAGTGAGTCCCCTTCAAATCCGTGGAACCCGCCATCGCCGCTGTCCAGGGGAAAAAGCCAAGCTGCCAACGGAGGTGCAATTCGGCGGAGCCTTCCAGCTTCCACCTTGGGTTCGTCGGACGTCCGAACGCCGCGGTAGCAGCCAGCAAATCCTCGACACGGCTGGCGGTTCCATCCAAAGCGAACTGCGCGGATCTTCCCCGCAAAGATAGATTCGCTGCCAGCTTCAACTGATCCGGTGGGACCAAGTTCTTTGACTTTCCTTTGTTCGCCTTCCTTTCCTGAACAATTGCTCTGACCTTTGCCGGTTCAGGGTTTGGCGCGCGCGGCAACTGAATGAGCACTGCGTCCAATTTGAGTAGGTCGTGGCGCAACTCCGCGGAAATCTCGCCCAAGCGGATAGTCCCGGGGAGGCCAGGGATGTCAACGGTTGCCCCGGAACTGGAAAGCTCGGCATGTTCGAGGTGAAGTGGCCAATCTCTTGCAGCAAAGCTTGTGCGGATGGTTCCGTTCACTGCCAGGCCCTCGGCAACTCCCGGATGAAACGCACGGAACCAGTCGAGCAGATCCGCGAAACTGGCCTCCGCAGACTGGAAATCCACATCGGGTCTGATTTCCGCAGGCCAAACCACCTCGCCTGTGCCGTGAATCTGAGAATGCGGAGCCTCGATTATCACGCTTGAGAGCTCCACGCGCGCTTCTCCGGGCACCCAGCGCGCTTGCGCCTTTACATTCAGGCCGGGGTCCGCGGGAAGCTCCGTCATATCCCAGCGATGGAATTGTGAACCGCGAGCCGATAAGGAGAACGACCAGCCAAGACCGTTCGGCCGATGGCTGCTCGCCGTGACCTCGAGCGCCAATCGCCCGCGCACTCCGTAATCTTTTCCACGCGCAAGCCGCAATACGTCGGCCAGCGACGCATCTTCCCAAGTCAGATACAAATCTGCCGGCTGAAGACGGGCGGAAGTTCCCGCAATGCTCCCTCGAACGCGCAGAGTTCCCGCCTCTTGAAGGACCGCGCCGGACCGCATTGGCTGGGCCGCCAGGTCTAGCCGCCAGCGTCCCAGGGTTCCCTGCTCGACGGTTCCGCGCACATCCACCAGGGCGAACGGCTGTTTATCCACGCCGCGCATGAAATTAATCCGCCCGCCGTCCACAGCGATCTTGTAGAGCCGGGCGGTGTTTCCCTCCTGCGCCGGAAACGATTTTTGCGGGAGGGCGGCGGAAGGGGGCGGCAGCCAGTTCTCAATGTTCCAACGACCGTCAGAGGCGCGCACCAGATTCAGGCTGGCATGCGTAAAAGAGAGCGTGCCGAATTCAAAATACCCATGGAGCAGGCGCCCCCACCGGAGTCCTGCGGCCATCTGCTCGGCCCTCACAAAATACTCCTGGCCGAAGCGCGGGTCTTCCGCCACGGTGACGGGCTCTGCTTCGATCCGCGGGCCGTCGAAAAGACTGAATGCGAAATGACCGACTTCAACGGGGCGCCCGAAAGCGGCTTCCAACCGCGAGGTCAAAAATCGGTGAGCCCGCCGCGTGCGCAGGCTCAGGGAAAGGCATTCGCTCGCCGCTGCCAGGAACAACACGGCTGCCAGAGCACGCAAGAGCCAGCGTCGCCTTCGCGTCATGGAATCAGAAAGTTCCGCAGAGAATGAGGCAGGAAGACAGCCTGCCCGGGCCGGGCCGAATCAGTGTACCCCGTGAAGCATCCGGCTCCAACGCGTGCGCACGGGCAAGTGGAACAGCGTATCCGCGATGCTCACGATGCGCCCGAAGAAACTTCGGTCCGAATAATCTGCCGTGGTCGCGTCCACCGACCAATAGATCAACACCGGACGGCCCATAATGGCGTCGCGGTCAACGAAGCCCCAGTAGCGGCTGTCCAGACTGTGGTCGCGATTATCACCCATCGCAAAATACTTGTCCTGTGGGACCACCAGCTCGTCGCCGACGATGTGGCTGTGAATTTCGTGGGCCCACTCTGGCTGGAGCGTGCTGGGCAACAGATGTTTGCTCGGGGGAGGAAAATTCTCCCCGAATGGATCGTAAGCTGCGCCGGGATCGTGCACCACATACGGCTCGTTCAACCGCTTGCCGTTCACGTACACCTGCTGATCCACGATTTTTATGCGGTCGCCGGGAATCCCGATGACGCGCTTCACGAAGTGCGGGTGATCCTGAAACGGAAATCGGAAGACGATAATATCGCCGCGGCGGACAGGTCTATAGGGGAGAAACTTCTCGTACCAGGCGCCCCGCCCGCCAAATATGAACTTGTTGACGAGCAGGTGGTCGCCGACTAGAAGCGTGCGCTCCATGGATGGCGAAGGGATCTTGAAGGCCTGGACTATGAAGCTCGTCCCAAACAGCGCCAGGATAACGGTCACCAGGAGGGATTCCAAATACTCCTGGAGCGTGGCCTTTTCGCGCGCCGCCTTCTTCTCCACCGGTGCTTCAGAGACTTGAGCCGCTTCAGCCATGTCCTCCCTCAACCTGCCGGGTCCGATCCGGAAAGTTCCTGCAGCGCCAGGCGCGCGGCGGACTGCTCGGCTTCCTTCTTGCTTGTGCCTTCTGCAGAGGTGATGGTCTGCGCATTCACGCTGACTTCCACACAGAATACTTTCCGGTGATCCGGGCCGCTTTCTCTCAGGATGCGATATTTCGCCGGGGCATTTCCGCGCGCTTGCAGTAATTCCTGCAAAGCGGACTTGTAATCGGTTTGCCCCAGCCAGCCGGTTCCCTGCTGGATTGCGGGGTCGAACAGCCACCGTCCCAGAAACCGCCTGGCTGGCCCCAGCCCTCCGTCCAAATAAAGGGCGCCCACCACGGCTTCCACGGCATCGGCAAGTAGCGCAGGTTTCTCGCGCCCTCCGGTCTTCTCTTCTCCGCGGCCTAGCCGAAGGTAGTCACCCAGGCTAAGCCGCCGCGCCACTTCCTGCAGTGACCCTTCGTTTACAAGACGCGATCGGCTCTTCGACAGCGTGCCCTCATTCCAATCCGGAAAACGGCGGATGAGATACTCGGTCGCGAGCAGGCCCAAGACAGCGTCGCCGAGGAACTCGAGCCGCTCGTTGTCCCCCGCCTCTTGCGGCGCAGTGTCTGCCCGCGAAGGACCCGCTGGTTTCAGTTGCTGCAAGAACGAGCTGTGGGTCAATGCGCGCTCGAGCAGCTTCGGGTTCTCAAAGCGGTGTTCGAGCGAAGCTTCTAATTCTCCCTGGGCGCGTCCGGGCATCACATGCGTCCACTCGCCGCGCTATTTCGGCGCGCTGAGCTCGGTCGCGGCCCTCTTTTTCGCATCTTCCACGCGCGCCTTGCAGTTTGCCTGGAGCTGCCAGGGAGTTTCACTGCACTTGGTGAACGAAGTGACCGCGTCGCTGAAGTGCTGTGAATTCAATTGCGCCAGGCCCATCATGTAATAATTCACCGGGTCGGGGTTCGGCACGATCTTGACGGCTTCTTCAAGGTCCTGAATGGATTCGGCGAACTTGTTCCGCCGGAAATTCACGACCCCCAATCCGCTGTGCGCCAGGGAGAGGCGCTGGTTGTTGGCACTCGCAAAATCCTGATCGCTCGCCCCGGCGGGCTTTTGCAATTTCGGTGTCAGTTCGATGGTGCGCTTTCCGTATTTCTCAGCCCTGTCCAATTGCGCCTGGGCATCGGGAGCGTCAGGTTTCCAGGCGCGCGAAAGCGTCTGGCTCATCAGGGCCAATACTAGAACGTCATCCGGGTACAGCCCGAGAGCCTTGTCGCCCGTGTTGATCATTTTCTGAGTATTGCCGGCCAAAAAGTAATTCAGCGTCATGGCCGACAAGACCGATTCCAGGTAGCGGCTCTGCGGATATTTCGTTGCGAATTCTTCGCCCAATTGGATTCGATGGGGAACATCGTTGGCCTTCGCATCCATCAAGGCCTTGTAGGCGTCGTCCTCGGCCTTGGAGGAGACCGGCGGAGGCGCATTGGAATCGTCGAGCGAGAAAGCCGAAGGCTGGGCAGGTTTCGGCTGGGTCTGTTGCGGCGGAGGCGGCTGCTGTTGTTGCCCGCTCCCCTGGCTTTGCCCCGCCCATGCCGGCGAAAGCGAGAACAACACTGCCAGCACCAGCCATGAAGTTTTTCGAATGGTTTCTTTCATGGAACTCTCTCCTCAACAAAGAAATCCTCGGAATTTGGAGCGCGGTCCCGCGCCCAGAAAATCTATTTTTTCCTATCCAGGGCCCGTTGCGCAGCTTGCCGGGCGCTCTCTGGAGCGCCCTCCACGCCCATGGCGGCCCGGTATTCGCCCGCCGCGCGGTCATGCTCGCCCTCGTCGTCGTATATCCGCCCTAAGTATACGTGAGACATCGCCAGAACGAGAGGGTCCTTCGTGGCCGTCGGGCCCACGGCGGGCTCCTGTGCCGGAGGATCGTCGGGGCTCGCAGAGGCCTGCCCGACCAGGTGGGCAAACAGCTGTCTTGCTTTTGTTCCGTTCCCTTCCAGCAGAGCCACCAGCGCGAGACCATACCATGCACGCGGCTGGTTCGGATATTTTAGCAATACCTTTTGAAACGCTGCGGAAGCCGCGGAGGCGTTCTTCAGCGCAATCTGGCGCTCACCTTCCGTGAGCGCCGCGAGCGCTTCCGGATCGTTCGGGACGCCCACCGGGAAGACGGGCCGGGGCTTTACCGGCTCGCCTTCGGGCCGGGCTCCTTCGTTCGAGGCGGTATCTGCTTCTGCAAACTTGACGCTCTCCAACCGCTTGGCTTCTGCGCCAGTATCAATCGCTCGAACCAGGTCCGGAAAGTAGTATTGCATTGCCGGTTCGGCTTTCTCGAAATTACTTAGCACGCGCACCAGCGGCCGAACCAGAACAAACCCGTTCGCTTCCTCGCGGTTGATTCGCGACTCGATTTGCCCGGGGGAGAGCCGCTGAAGCCGCAACTCAACCGCGCGAACCAGACACTCGGTGAAAAATGACGGGAAATCGTCCTTGAACTCGACGGGAAGGCGTGGGGCGTGCACCGCGATGTCCAGCAGCGGGCGTTTCACGACAATCACGTGGGGGTAGCGAAGCGCCAGCGGGTCGAGCATAAAATGCAAGAATGCATGGCGGATTTCGTCCCTGGGGACATCGCCGACACCGCTCAACACGATGGAATAGTGGTCTGTAAAGTTCAAGACATTTGTCTTGCGCCCGACCATCGGCTCCACAAGCGCCGTAAATGTGCGCGGGCTGGACGGCTGAATCATCTCGCGCAGGTAGCCCGTCGCTTGGGTGACAATCTCCGTGATGGGCTCATGCAGCATGGCAATCTCCTGGTTGTACACCGGCTGGACCTTCTGCCAGAGCTCGCCGATGTGCTGCTCCGCGTAATAATTCGCCAGCAGGTCGTTGAAGTCTTCGATGGCCAGCACTTCGGGGGGGAGATCATCGTGCCGCAGGACGTATGCAAATTTTGGCGCAGGCCCGACTACCACCGCGAACCAGATGTAACGCGAAAGTGTCGCACCTGGGTCGGCGAGTTGGTGTTGTTTGAAATAGGCGCGGACGGCGTCAACCGCCGGGCCTTCCTGCTTCAGCAGGAAGTCGCGAAGCCGGGCGCGCAGCGGATGCCAGCCGGCCGTACTGACGTCGGCCTCGAAACCCGCGGCGTGCAACGCGCACATCGTCGTGAACAGCGCCTCGCGGCCATCCACTGTGATATTGGTGACGGGAACCGGGATTCGAGTCTGTGCGCCATGCGCCTGGGGGGCCGCGTGCATCCAACCATAGGAGTGGGCTTCCCCGGCGGTTGAGTCCGCGCGAGCTGAGACCCACTTGGTGCTGCAAAACACCGCTGCCAGGGTTGCAGCCACCGATAGGAGCCGAATTGTTTGACGCGAACGGATCTTTGGTCTCTCTGCAGCTTTTTGGGATGCTTCCGGAAACCCGCCGGCTGCCTTGCGCAGGTCGTGCAGCAGCAGATGCGCAGCCTGTGAGCCGCCCCACTCTGTCTCTTCCGGAGTCGGTCCAGCTTGCGCGTCTACAACCATTCAATTTACAAGGGCCGTCTCAGGGAGTCAAGGAAGTGGAGGCGGTCTCGAGCGCTGCGGCTTGCAAGCGGTTTCCGTGGTGCCCTATGCTGATAACGGATAGTTTTCGGACCGAGGCAATAGAATAAGCACCATGTTTGGCAGAGTCCAATGCAAGATGGCGCTTTGCTTCGCCTTGACCGCGCTTTTCCTTCTCCAGGCGCTGGCCGCAGCTCGATCCTCCGCGCAGCTCGTGAGGGAGGCCGCCGATCCTCAAACCGTCAAGGACAGCGCGGCCGCAGGCGCGCGGCGAATTCATCAGGAACTCGCACTCACTGGAGACCAGCACTGGGCCGACACGACAATTGATGTGAAGGCAGGGGAGCGCATTCAGGTTTCTGCCAAAGGCACGCTGCGGTGCGCCGAGGCCCAACAAGAGAACGGTCCCGAAGGGCTTCCTCGCGGCTTCCGGGACCTGCTGCGCATCCTTCCGTTAAATCAAGCGGGACGGGGCGCGCTCATCGGCCGGATAGGTGATGCCGATGTTGCCGAGCCATTTCTTATCGGCCCCAAAATTGAAATTCTCGCCCGCGTGCATGGCCGATTGTTCCTGGGCATCAATCAACAGAATGAAGAAGAAGCCGAGGGCAGCTTCACGGTAACAATTGATGTTTTGGCAGCGAGCGCGTCTTCCACAAACAGCGCGGTGCCGCTGGCAACCTCCATCTCCGGCCTCACTCCCGATTTTCTCCGGAAAATTCCCCGCCGCGTCTCTGACAGCGAAGGAAACGCCGGGGACATGACGAATTTCCTGCTCATCGGCAGCGAAGCGCAAGTCCAGCAGATTTTCCAGGATGCCGGCTGGGTAAAGGTTGACCGCGACACGAAAAACGCGGTGCTCCACGGCGTTCTGGCAAGCATATCCAAGGAGTCTTACCTCACAATGCCGATGAGCGTTCTCTACCTCTTCGGCCGGCCTCAGGACTACGGCTTCGCTCACGCCGAGCCGTTGACCGTGGTCACCACGCGCCATCATCTGCGCATCTGGAAATCGCCGCTCACGCTGGACGGCCAGCCCGCCTGGGTCGGCGCAGCCACCCACGATATTGGCTTCGAACGCGACAAACGCAACAACGGCATCACCCACAAGATTGACCCTGACATTGACACCGAGCGCGAGTACGTCGGCAAATCGCTTTCGGAAACGGGCGAGCTTTCCGCGATAATGCGCGTCCTTCCACCGGGCGCTCTGAAGGAAGCCCGCACGGCCACGGGCGGGACTTTCCACTCGAGCGGCGAAGTCCTGGTCATGCGCATTGCCGTCTTGCCAATGCCTCCGGCCGGTAACAGCCGTTGAGGGAACACCGCTTCCGATTTGGATTTAACCCAATGCGAAATTGTCCGCTGGCCGCTTATCGGCACTGAGGGGCGGGAGGCGACCTAACCGCGCACCCGCACTTCGTTGAAGCTCAGGACCACGTGCCCACCAGCGGTGGGACGCCCAAAGCTCATCTGTGGGTGGAAGCGCGAAATCAGCAGGATCTGGTCGAGTTGGCGGCGAACGGCGGGGCCATCCGGGCCCGCGAGGATCTGGTAATTAACCATGTGGCCTTGCTGGTCCACGGTGACGTCCACCAGCAGGCCGTGCTGGCCAAATGTGACAGCCTCATTCCCGCCTTGCGACGGCGTCACCGGGAGCGAAGCCAGAGATTCCACGCTGGCTTCGCGCATCAGGTTAATGGGCACATCGTTGGGAATCGTCAGCGCCATTCCCGGGGCGATCATTTGCAGCACGACCACGAACACCAGGATTGCGGAAACAAATCCAGCGGTTGCCGGCAGCGCCAGCGGGCGAAGCATGTTTTCCAGCAGGAGGTTCAATCGGCTGCCCCACGCCCGTACACGGCCCGCCCAGGCCCGCGACTCGCGCGCCTGTGCAACGGCCACGCGAATCCGCAAAGCAAGGTCGGCCGGAGGAGCGGCGGCAGCGGTCCGCGACATCAGCGCAGAAAGTCTGCGATAACGGTCAAGTTCGGCCTGGCACGTGGCGCAGGTCTCCAAATGCGAGCTGACGCGGGCGTGTTCATCCGCGCGTGCCGAGGACGAAAGCGTGCCATCCAAATACCCCGGCAGGTTTGCGCGTACTTTCCGGCAATTCATCGTACACCTTCCTTCGCGGACCTTGTGCCGAAAGGCCTGTGCGCCGAGCTTCTTTCCGGCGACCGGCCGGCCATCGTCAGCCCGGCTGCGGAGGCGTTCGAGTGCTGCCGGTCAAAAGCGGCTCCGCGCGGCGCGTCATTACGAACAGAAACATTGCGCACCGCACTTTCCTCGCCACACGGCTTTCTCGATTGGGCAAGGAGCGGCTCGAGAACTTCCCGCAGGACGCGCCGCCCGCGCAGAATTCGTGATTTCACCGTGCCTACGCTCACTTCCAGCACCTCTGCAATCTCCTCGTACGCAAGACCTTCCAGGTCCCTCAAGATCACGGCGCTGCGGAACACTCGGGGAACGTGGGTAAGCGCGCTCTGCACAACCGCCCGCACTTCGCGGGCTTGGAGTAGCTCAAATGGCGTCGCGCTCAGGTCTTCCAGTTCGAACGGCGCCGCCCCCTCGGGCGTCTCCTCATCAATGGAAGTCTGGTGTCGGCGGTGCCGCCAGAACCAGCGGCGCTGGTTGAGCGCCTCGCGAATCGCAATGCGGTAAAGCCAGGTCTTTAGCGAACTTCCCCGGCGGAACTTGCCAATCCCCCGGAACGCCTTCAGAAACACTTCCTGTGTAGCGTCGGCCGCGTCCGACACGTCTCCCAGCATCCCCAGAGTAAGGCTATAGACCGGGGCGTGGTAGTACGACACCAGCCAGTCGAAGGCCGCGTCGGAGCCGGATTGCAGCTCCGTCACGAGCTCGGCTTCGTCCTGGGCCCAGGAAAGGACGTTGGCCAAGTCGGACACTGTTTGCCCTCTCTGGCCCGCCAGATTCAGGCGAGCCGCTCAGGCTCTTTGCGGGGCCGCCTGCTTGCACATTCACCGGCAGACCCCTTACCGGGCCGGTGCACCCTGACCCGGAATCTGTCTTCACTTACATTAGACACCGCATGCAAGCAAAATGTTTCCCGGTTCCTTGTCGAATTGTGTGCTTTGGGGCGTAGTTTGGCAATGGTACGGAAGATGGAGGGCAGGTCTTGTATTGAGCCGCTGTTCGACGTCCTGCGTATGACCTATGTAATAGTGGTTTGTTGTTTCGCTCAAAAGAATATAGACGTGGAAAGACATGCTGTGAAGAGCTGGTGGAGCCGATGGGATTCGAACCCACGACCTCCTCGATGCCATCGAGGCGCGCTCCCAACTGCGCCACGGCCCCACCGATTGCTTGTCACGACCTTCCCGGTTCCACCGGGACGCGCTCCCAACTGCGCCACGGCCCCACCGGGCGGAAACAACTGAATTCATACTACATCAGGCAGAGCACTTCGTCTAGAATACCGCGCCTATGGCCAAACTTACTTTTCTGGGCGCCGCGGGGTGTGTCACCGGCTCGAAGTATCTGGTGGAATCGGAAGGCAAACGGCTCCTGGTGGACTGCGGGCTTTTCCAGGGAAATCGCGAACTGAAGGACCGCAACTGGAATCCGCTTCCCGTTGACCCGAAAACGATTGATTGGTGCGTGCTGACGCACGCGCATCTGGACCACACCGGCTGGCTGCCGCGTCTGGTGAGCGAGGGTTACCGCGATCCAATTTATGCAAATGCGGCGACGATTGAGTTGACCGGCATTCTCCTCCGCGATTCGGGCCACATTCAGGAAGAGGACGCGGAGCACGCCCAGGTCAAGAAATACAGCAGCCACGCCGAGCCTCTGCCTCTCTATACCGAAGAAGACGTTGAGCCCGTGGTGAAACTTTTCCGCGAGATTCCTCGGAGCGGCTCGTTCACGATCAGCCCGCAATTCACGGTGCGGTCTTACGACGCCGGGCACATTCTGGGTTCCTCGAGCCTTGCATTGACCATCACCGAGGGCGGCAAGTCCTTTGTGACTGTCTTTTCCGGGGACATCGGACGTTACGACCAGCCGATTTTGAACAACCCGGCGACTCCGCCGCGCGCCGATTACCTGCTCTGCGAATCCACCTACGGCGACCGCGACCACCCGGGCGGTTCGCCGCTCGATGCTCTCGCCGATATCGTCAACCGCGTCTACAAGCGCGGCGGCTCCATCGTCATCCCCGCGTTTGCCATTGGCCGCACGCAGACGCTGATGTACATCCTGCGTGAACTCGAAGACGCGCAGCGCATCCCGCGTCTCCCCGTGTACGTTGACAGCCCGATGGCCATCACCGCCACGGACCTCTACCTCCGCCACCGCGAGGATCACTCCATTGAGTTCACCCGGGAAGAAAAATCCGGGGATCCGCTCAATACGCACGAATTTCACCTGGCGCGGACCGTCGAAGAGTCGAAGCAGATCAGCGCGCTGCGCACTCCCTGCATCATCATTTCCGCCAGCGGCATGATCACCGGCGGGCGCGTCCTCCACCATCTTAAGCAGCGCCTGCCGGATCCGCGAAATGCGGTGCTGCTCGCCGGATTTCAAGCCGAAGGAACTCGCGGGCGTGCTTTGCTGGAGGGAGCAAAGACGCTGCGCATCTTTGGGGAGGATGTTCCGGTGTGCGCGGAAATTGTCGAGTTGCGGCAGTTCTCCGCGCACGCGGGCAAGAGTGAACTGCTCCGCTGGCTCGCCGCATTCCAGGCTCCGCCAAAACAAACTTATCTGGTTCACGGCGAACCCGCTGCAGCGACTGCGCTGAAGACCGCCATCGAAGCGCAAATGAAGTGGAACGTTTCAGTGGCGGGTTATCTGGATAGCGTCACCCTGGACGGCTAAGTCTGCACGCCGCGGCAAATTTAATCCTCGTTACTTTCTCTCCGTAGTGATAGAATCGCGCCAATTGATGGTTCCAGCCCTGGGGGGGTGATTATGCCTCGCCGCCTGGCATTAGTTCCTGTTTTTTTATTCCTTTGTCTGAACCTTTCTGCGCAGCAGCGAACCGGCCCGGGCCCCAGCCGCGGCGGGATCTCCCAAAAGTATTCCATTCGGGGACAATTACGCAGCGACGAAACGAGCCAGCCTCTCGAAATGGTGAAGGTCCAGCTCGTCGCATCCGGCGGCGAAACCATGGCGATTCAATTTACGCGGTCCAACGGCGAGTTCGAGTTCAGCGGGCTCGGCTCCGGAGTCTATCGTATTGCCGTTGACTTGGAGGGTTATCAGCCTCTCCGGGAAACTGTCGAGATCACCAACGGTTCCCGTTACGGCGTTACCCTGTTTCTCACCCGCACGACTTCTCAGCCACAGCCGGAATCCTCTGATCCGATTTCGGCGCACGAGTTGGCGCTTCCTCAGAAGGCCCGGGACTCCCGGCAGAAAGGCGATGAGCGCCTATTCCAAAAAGGCGATCCAAGAGGAAGCATCCCTTATTTCGAAAAAGCAATCTTTCAGGCTCCTGGGTACTACGAAGCCTATTTCGATCTCGGCCTTGCTCACCTCCGCAGTTCCGAGGATGAACTGGCCGAACAATCCTTCCGCAAATCCATCGAGTTGAGCGACAACAAGTTCGCCCCTCCCCAACAAGCCTTGGCGGCGCTCCTCTGTGATCGAAAGGATTTCGAGCCGGCGGAACTCCTGGCGCGCCACAGCCTCGAGATTGGTGGAATGCCTGCCGAAGGCCACTTCGAACTGGGGCGGGCTCTCTACGGGTTGAACAGGGTGGATGAGGCTGAGAAGGAAGCCTTGGCGGCGCGGAAGGGCAAACCCGAATATGCCGAAGTAAATCTCCTGCTGGCAAACATTCATATTCGCAAACGCAATTATCCTGCGCTGCTCGAGGACCTCGATGCCTATCTCAAACTCAAGCCCGACGGTCCCGAAAGCGATCATGTGCGGACCATGCGGCAAAAGGTCGAGTTGGCTTTGGCCGACGCCAGGAATAATTCACGGCAGTAATCCTGTCAGTCTTGATTCCACTTTCTGGGAAACTCCGGACAGTCCTGGAATTCGAAAGATTTGTTGTTGGACTCGGGAAACTTTTTTGACGGTTCCTCCGTCTATATAGGCAAGGCCACTCGCGGGGTAGGGGGCTACCACCACAGGGCAACCGACCGTCAGCTTCCTACCCCTCTAATGCCCCTGGCCATCTCTAACTTGCTGATAATTAAGCTACTTACGAAGCTAGGGCTCCGAGCTTTGTAGCCGCGCCCTTCATCATCGCCGGTATTTCCATCAGCCGAAGACCGAATTCGAACATCGGTATCGGCGCGACGCGTCCCCAACGATTCAGTTCCCAGCGAGGCCGGATGAATTTCACTTCTGTGCGGGGTGTGAGGTCAAGTATAGCTTTTGTTTCGCCACAATAAAACCTCTGCGGCAATTTCAGAAGAGGCTTGGTACCCCAATTTTCTCCGTCCGCAGAGCCCCAGATGGAAATGTCGAGGGATTCCTGCTCCAGCTGATCTGTAATCGTAAGCGTGCAAAGAAACGTCCGCGTGCGGCTCGGCGATACGTCCAACTTTTCGCCGTCGCCGTTGCTTTCAGCGCGGGTCCCCGCTCGAATTAGCTCCAGCTCCACTGCGCTCACCCCTCGTCCACGGGGCGGATTCTAGCATAGCCATTCTATGGAGCAAACCGCCAGAAAATCGGTTTGTTTCGCGTCGCCTGATCGGCTTGCGGGGGAGTCGCTATCCCCGGCGAAGTTTCAGCAGCCGTTCGGCGGCGGCGGAAAGGGTCTTTCCCGTCTTACAGAAAGTAAAACGGACTTGTTTGGCGCCGTCAGCCGGATCGTTGTAGAAGCTCGATCCAGGAACGACGGCGACGCCTATTTTTTCCACAAGGTATTTTGCGAACGAAACGTCGTCGGGATAACCGAAGCCCGAAATGTCGGTCATGATGTAGTAGGCGCCACGCGGTTTGAAGCATGCAAAGCCGGCTTGTTTCAGAATCTCGAGCATGCGGTCGCGGCGGATAAGGTAGTCGTTCGCGAGTTTATCGTAATAGCTCTGCGGCAGACGCAGCGCCATGGCCCCGGCCTGCTGCAGCGGAGCGGCGGCGCCCACGGTCAGGAAATCATGGACCTTGCGGATTGCGGCCGTTGTTTCCGGCGAAGCGATGGCCCATCCCACGCGCCACCCGGTGACCGCATACGTTTTCGACATGCCGTTGACCGTAATCGTGTGATCGCGCATGCCCTCCACGCGCGCCATGGAAATGTGCTCGGCCCCGTCATAAATAATGTGCTCGTAGATTTCGTCGGTGATGCAGAAGGCATTCCAGCGAATGCACAAGTCGCGGATGAATTCGAGTTCGGCCTTGTTGAATACTTTTCCGGTCGGGTTGTTCGGCGTATTCAGGATGATTGCCTTGGTGCGCGGGCCAAACGCGGCGGTCATCTCCTTCTCATCAAAAGTCCAGTCCGGCGGGCGGAGTTTCACAAACCGCGGCGCGGCTCCGGAAAGGATTGCATCGGGGCCATAATTTTCATAGAAAGGCTCGAGGACCACGATTTCGTCTCCGGGGTTGATGACCGCCATCATCGCCGCCATCATGGCCTCGGTCGAACCGCAGCACACGGTGATTTCACGCTCGGGATCAACCGAAACGCCCTGCGTGTGGGCAAATTTCTCCGCAACGGCATCCCGCAGGGCTTTCGCCCCCCACGTGATGGCGTACTGGTTGATGTCGTCGGTTATCGCCTGGCGAGCCGCCTCCTTGATTTCCGAGGGAGCCGGGAAGTCGGGGAAGCCTTGCGCGAGATTTACGGCGCCGTGGCGCATGGCCAGGCGCGTCATCTCGCGGATGACGGATTCAGTAAAGCGTTCTGCCTTGGCGGAGAGCAAACGGTGGCCGGCTTGCGTGACCGAGGCACCACCGGTGGAACCGGCGCGAGCGCTACCGGAGAAATTTGTTTGCGGCGTCACGGCTGCTGCTTCTCTGCTTCCGCCTTCTTTGTTTCGCCGTAAAGCATCCGGTACACCTCCGTATTGCGGCGAACGATCTGGATGTATTCGCGGGTCTCCGTGAACGGCACGGACTCCACGAGTTCCGCGACTTCCTCGTACGCGCGCTCGGCTTGCCAGGCTCCGATACGGTCTTCCCCGGCATTGAACGCGGCGAGCGCAGCTTCCGGGCTGCCAAACTGCTTCAACAAATCCGAGAGGTAGAGCGTTCCGACCTGAATATTGTACTCCGGGTCAAATAGTTTTTCGCGCGAGTAGCGCAGCTTCAGCCGCTTCGCCATTTTGCGCCCCGTCTTCGGCAGGACCTGCATCAGGCCGATTGCGCCCGCGCGCGATATGGCGTCATTTTGAAAGATGGACTCCTGCTTGATGAGGCCCGCAACCAGCATGGGATCGACGCCATTTTCCTCTGCATACCGGCGCACATAGGATTCATAAGGCAGCGGAAATACGGTGTGCCATACCGCGGCCGGGACTTCGTCAATCTTGCGAGCCTCGAGATTCGGGAAAGCCAGCCGCCCGAGCGACATTGCCACGGAATAATGCCCCTGGTCGAGCGCGGCCTGCGACGCCTCAAAAATTATTCGCGGCGTGGCGGTGCCAAAGTACGCGGCCCGCAACTCGAGTTCCGCGAAAGCATCGAAGGCGATGCTGCGGAGGGCTTCCGCACGGGCCCAGCGCGCTGCCGCTGCAGGGGGAATGGGCTCGCTGATGCTGTGATTCGCGGGAACGGGCGGAATTTTATCGAGCACACCGGCGGGGTTTACCGGCTCACGGCCGATGGCCGCAAGCCGCGCCGAAGCGGCGTAGCCGAAATACGTCTCCGGGAAACGCTCCTCCGCCTTCAAGAAAAAACTCCTTGCGTGCTCGGGGCTTCCCGCGCGCTCTGCGGCGCGTCCCAGCCAATAAAGCGCATTCACCGCGTACGGAGAGCCTGGATACTTGGAGAGGAACGCTTCGAGGAGTCCTACGGCCTCCGGCTTGCGCTCGATATAGGCAACCCAGGTGATGCGCCACTCGGCAGCCGCGGCGTTCTTTCCCCCGGGGAAAGCTTCGAGCGAGCGCTCATAGTACGCGGCGGCC
>Ga0209701_10000507_pt1 | contig 22819 bp, 15 predicted proteins | sample CZO8metaG_4_FD_188356 | JGI IMG/M metagenome (GOLD analysis project Ga0209701, IMG submission 188356) | Vadose zone soil microbial communities from the Eel River Critical Zone Observatory, Northern California, USA - CZOApr15con2H3.8 metaG... | ecosystem: Environmental > Terrestrial > Soil >... | reverse complement strand
ACCATGGGAGTAATGATCGACCCAAACCCTAGCGTTCAGACTCATACCTCGTTGGAAATACGTGCCCATGTTCAGACTCATACCATGTTGGAAGAGACTGGGACTCTACAAGAATAGATACGACTGTAAGAATAGATACGCTGTTATAACAATTTGCGCGAGGCAATGAACATATTGGCCATTATGGAACAAGAAACTTTGAGATCACCATTAGTTCCGAGGCTGATTTGGATATTAGCAAGTAGGGTGCGCTTGCGCACCTTTTTGCATACGGTTATTCGGTGCGCAAGCCCACCCTACAAATACTGCAGAAATTCCTTAATACATAACCATGGGGTCCACATCCAGCGACCAACGCACCTTTTTCCCCGGTTTATAGCGCTCGAGCTTGAGTAACCAACGGGCGAGAAACTCATGCAAGGCGGGGCGCTGTAAGGACTGCGCCAATAATTGCGCGCGATAGCGGCCGGCGCGGCGCTCCATGGGCGAAGGCGCGGGCTCCATTAATTGAACATAGGTACTGGAAACCGGCAGCGCCAGGGCGCGAGCCTGGTGTAAAAAGGCCAAGGCCGCGCCTGCCTGCGGCGATTCAGCGCGCAATAACGCCAGATGCGCGAACGGAGGGTATTCCGCCTGCCTGCGTTCTTCCAACGCATAGTCGGCAAAAACTTGGTAGTCGTGCCGGCATAGCGCGGTAAATAAGGGGTTATCGCTATGATAAGTTTGAACCAGCACCTGGCCAGGGGTGTCGCTACGCCCGGCCCGGCCGGCGACTTGGATGATCTGCTGGAACAACTGCTCGCCGGAACGAAAATCGACCCCATATAAACCTTGATCGGCATTGACCACGCCCACCAGGGTAACGCGCGGAAAATCATGCCCCTTGGACAGCATCTGCGTGCCGACCAGAATATCCGCTTCACCCGTGTGGACCTGGCGCAGCTTATCGGCCAGCGCATCCTTGCGGTGGATGCTGTCGCGATCGACGCGCACGATGCGGGCGTGGGGAAAATGGCGCGCCAAGGCGGCTTCCACGCGCTGGGTACCCTCTCCCAACCCCCGTAGATCGTTTCCGCCGCATTGCGGGCATTGCGACGGAACCGCATGATCGGCGCCGCAATGATGGCAACGCAGGCGCCCGGAGCGCTTATGCAAGGTCAACCTGGCATCACAGCGGCGGCAAGGCGCCAGCCAACCACAGCCGCGGCATAACAATACCGGGGCGAAGCCGCGCCGATTTAGAAACAATAAACTTTGCTCGCCTTTATCCAGCCGGTCTTTCAGCGCTTGCAGCAGGGGGGGCGACAAGCCGTCGTTGACCGCCAAACGCCGTAGATCCAACAGGCGCACCTCCGGCAAACCCGCCCCGCCGGTGCGGTCCGGCAACTTCAGCAACTGGTAACGTCTTTGCCTGACGTTATTTAAGCTTTCCAGGGACGGCGTGGCGGAGCCGAGCACAATCGGGATTTGTTCGCGGCGCGCGCGCCAAATGGCCAGGTCACGCGCATGATAACGGAAACCCTCCTGTTGTTTATAGGAACCATCATGTTCCTCATCGACCACGATCAGGCCAAGCCGGCTAAATGGCGCAAACACCGCCGAGCGGGTGCCGAGCACAATCGCGGCTTTACCCGTGCCGGCGGCTTGCCAGGCGCACAAGCGTTCTGAATCGCTTAACCCGGAATGCAATACCGCGATGGGGGTGGGAAAACGCTGCTGAAAACGCTTTATTAATTGTGGGGTTAATCCGATTTCAGGCACTAATATCAATGCCTGGCGGCCGGTTGCCAAGGTTTTTTCAACCAGCCGCAAATAAACCTCGGTTTTGCCGCTGCCGGTGATCCCATGCAGCAAGAAGCAATGGAAATTCGGTAAATCCGCTGTAACCGCTTCCACCGCGGCGGCTTGCGCCGGCTTCAATACCGGCGCCGGGACGCTGCCTACAGGGGGGGCCGCCAGGCAATCGCCTACCTCGACGCCCACCCATTGCGCGCTTACGAAGCCCCGCAGGATCGCGCGCCAACGCGGGGAAATTTCCGCCAAAGCGGCGGCCGATAATCCGGGCCTTGCATCGCATAAGGCCTGCCAAATCTTTTTTTGCACCGGCGCGCGCGCAAATGCCTCCGGCGGCGGCGCGCGGCCGGCCGCGGTCAGTTTCCAAATTTCTATCCCGGCCACGGTGGCTGGATGCCCCTGGCGCAATCGGGCCGGCAACGCGGCCTGGATAACTTCGCCGATGGGATGATGGTAGTAGTCGGCCGCCCAACGCAACAGCGCCAGCAGGTCCTTGGCGAGCAGCGGCTGTTGGTCTAAAACGGCGATGGCGGATTTAAGCTTCTCGCGCGGCAACTCGCTGTTTTCAACGACTTTTAATAAAACCCCGACCAATTTGCGCCGGCCAAAAGGCACGCGCACCCGCACCCCGGGTTCAGGCCAAGGATGATCGGGCGCAATATAATCAAAAGTTTGGCGCAAAGGCGCGGGCACGGCGACTTGCAGGATGGGCGGAGTGGACATAAAGCTACGACTCTATCACATCCTAAAAAGTCGTTATGGCGTGGAACGATGCGCTCCACGATCGAGAATAACGCCAACAAAAAACGCTAACTAATTGACCCAAAAAGAGATCAAGGTTTACCCACAAAAACTGTGGATAACACTGTTGACAAAACCTCTCCAAACCTCCGACAAAGGCCTGATTGCGGGCTTTTCCGTTAAATTGATGAAAAAATAATCGACACAAATAAATTCTGTTTATTCAAACACTTAGCTTTATTTTACAGATTGTATCCAACCCCGATTGAGCCGGTCTAAAAAAAGGCGCGGCTATCGTCATAATTTGTGAATAAAGCCGTTGACTTAGAAAATTTTTTATGTCTGACGCGATTCGGGTGCAGCAAAATCTTTATGAGTTTTTATGATAAGGCGGGCTTAATTCGTGCACCGCTTGCACAAAAACCGCCGCATGCTCGGGGTCCACATCGGGCAGTATGCCGTGCCCGAGATTAAACACCTGTCCCTCGCCGTGACCGTAATCGGCGAGGATGGTTGCAACCTCCGCGCGTATGCGCGCAGGCCTCGCATACAATAAAGCCGGATCCATATTTCCTTGCAGCGCGACCTTAGCTCCGACCCGGCGGCGGGCTTCGCCGATATTTACCGTCCAATCTATACCCAGCGCATCACAACCGGTATCCGCCATGGCCTCCAACCATGGTCCCCCGCCTTTAGTAAATAGAATGATGGGGATCCGGTTTCGCTTTCCCGTTTGCTTAAGTTCCGCGACGATCTCAGCCATGTAGCGCAAAGAAAATTCTTTATAGTCGCGCGGGGTCAGTACGCCGCCCCAGGTATCAAAAATCATTACCGCTTGGGCGCCGGCGGCGATTTGGGCGTTAAGATAAGTCGCCACTGCGCGCGCATTAATGGCGAGCAGCTGGTGCAGCAAATCGGGTTGGTCAAACAGCAGGCCCTTGATCTTGCTGTAGTCCTTACTGGCGGCACCTTCCACCATATAAGTCGCCAATGTCCACGGTGAGCCGGCAAATCCGATCAGCGGGACACTGCCGTTCAGTTCGGTGCGAACCAGGCGCACGGTATCCAACACGTAACGCAATTTATCTTCCGGGTCCGGCACATTCAGCTTCTTTATATCCGCAGACGTTCGCACCGGGCGTTCGAAGCGGGGCCCTTCTCCTTCAACAAAGTAGAGACCAAGACCCATGGCATCGGGAATCGTAAGGATGTCGGAAAATAAAATAGCGGCATCCAGTGGAAACCGTCGCAATGGCTGCAAAGTGACTTCGCAGGCCAATTCCGGCGTAGTGCACAATCGCATGAAGGAGCCGGCCTTCGCGCGCGTCGCGCGATACTCAGGCAGATAACGGCCGGCCTGGCGCATCATCCATACCGGCGTGGCATCGACCGGTTGCCGCAACAGCGCGCGCAATAAGCGGTCGTTTTTAAGTTCAGTCATAAATATTTGCCGCAGGGGCCTGAAAATTTAATCGCCGCAAGGACGAGAAACTGATTTATTAGAAGTTATCTCAATAACGCTTCTTAAATGTAGGTTGGGTTAAGCCGCGACAGCGGCGAACCCAACAAAAGATTAAGATTTTCGGTGGGTCCGCTGCGCTTGACCCACCCTACATGGATTTCTGAGATGGCTTCCAGCTCTTTTCGCGCACGCTGCCTTCAGAGCGGCGCAGGGAGATCGGACGCACCCATTAAATGTTGATCGATGCCGCGCGCGGCCGAGCGGCCTTCGGCGATGGCGGTGACAATCAAGGACTGCCCGTGCTGCATATCGCCGGCGGTAAATACGCCCGGCACATTTGTCATCCAGTTTTCGTCGCGCCACACATTGCCGCGCTCGGTAAGCTTAACCCCAAGCTGTTCCAACATGCCGGGGCGTTCGGGCCCGAGGAAACCCATCGCCAACAATGCCAACTCGCAAGGAAGTATAAACTCGCTGCCGGGAACCTGTTTGAAAGAAGCCTGTCCGCTATCGCGCACCATTTCAACTTTAATTACTTCAAGTGCCTTCACGCGACCACGCTCATCCGCCAAAAACCGCTTAGTTGAAACCGCATAAACCCGCTCGCCGTCTTCCTCATGCGCCGCGGACACCCGGTAAATATTCGGCCATTGCGGCCAGGGATTATCCGGCGCGCGCTTATCCGGCGGTCGCGGCATAATCTCGAGCTGATGCACCGAGAGTTCGCCCTGGCGATGGACGGTGCCTAAGCAGTCGGCGCCGGTATCGCCGCCGCCGATAATAACCACGTGCTTGCCTTTGGCGCTGATAAAGGCCTGGTCGTCAATGGCATCGCCTTCGCAGCGCTTGTTTTGCAGGGTCAAATATTCCATCGCAAAGTAGACGCCTTTCAGTTCCCGCCCGGGAATCGGCAGGTCGCGCGATGCGCAAGCCCCGCCCGTCAAGACGATGGCGTCGAAATTTTTCTTCAAATCAGCGGCCGGGACGCTAACCCCCACGTGCGTGTTGGCGACGAATTTGACGCCCTCAGCCTCTAGCTGTTTTAGGCGCCGATTCAGCACTAGCTTCTCCATCTTAAATTCGGGGATGCCGTAACGCAGCAAGCCGCCGATGCGGTCGTCGCGTTCGAACACGGTAACCGCATGGCCGGCGCGGCGCAGTTGTTGCGCGCAGGCCAGTCCCGCCGGGCCGGAGCCGATAATCGCGACTTTTTTGCCGGTTTGCACGCTTGGCGGCCGCGGCTGAACCCAGCCTTCCGCGAACGCGCGATCAATAATGGCGAGCTCGATGGCTTTAATGGTTACCGGATCATCGTTGATGCCCAGCACACACGCGCCCTCGCACGGCGCCGGGCACAAGGTGCCGGTAAATTCGGGAAAGTTATTGGTGGCATGCAGCCGGTCAATCGCCTCTTGCCAGTGGTCGCGGTAGACCAAATCGTTCCAGTCGGGAATCAAGTTGCCGAGGGGACATCCCTGATGGCAGAAGGGAATACCGCAATCCATACAGCGCGCACCCTGCTGCTTGAGCTTGTCCGCCGGCCACGGCAGCATCACTTGGCGCCAATCCCGGACGCGTTCCACAACCGGACGGTAAGGCTGCTTCCCGCGCCTAAACTCGATAAAGCCTTTGACCTCACCCATGCGCTGCTTCCATCACCGCCTGGTCGACCGGTATTCCCGTATTCTCCGCTTTCTTGATAGCCACTAGAATGCGCCTGTAGTCCTTGGGCATGACCTTAACGAACTTCGGCTGCACGGCGCGCCAGTTCGCCAAGATCTTTTTCGCCACCGCGCTTTGGGTATAGCGTACGTGGCGGTTCAAAAGATCCTTTACCGTTTCTATGTCCTCAGTTTCAATCAGCGGCTCTAAATCCACCATACCGAGATTGCAGCGGCGCTTGAAATCGCCGGCGCTATCCAAAACATAAGCCATGCCGCCTGACATGCCGGCGGCGAAGTTACGGCCGGTCGGCCCGATGATCACCACCCGGCCGCCGGTCATGTATTCACAGCCGTGGTCGCCAATGCCCTCGACTACGGTGTAGGCGCCGCTGTTCCTGACCGCAAAGCGTTCGCCGGCCACCCCACGGAAATACGCCTCGCCGCTGGTGGCGCCGTACAAAACCACGTTGCCGATCAAAATATTTTCTTCCGGCACAAAGCTGGCGGACCTTGGCGGATAAATGATAATCTTGCCGCCGGAAAGCCCTTTGCCGACATAGTCGTTGGCATCGCCTTCCAAGGTCATAGTCACGCCTTTGGGCACAAACGCGCCGAAGCTTTGTCCCGCCGAGCCGGTAAAGTGGAGGCGGATGGTGTCATCCGGCAAGCCTTCACCGCCATAACGCCGGGTAATTTCGTAACCCAGTATCGTACCGACGGTGCGGTTAATGTTGCGGATGGGCAGAATAATATCGACCGGTTTTTTATGTTCCAGCGCCTCGCTGCACAGCGGAATAATCGTGGTCACGTCCAAGGATTTTTCTAAACCGTGATCTTGCCCGCGCACCCTGCGTTGCGCCACCTCCGGCCCTACCTTCGGTTGGTACAGAATCTCTGAGAAATCGAGACCGCGCGCCTTCCAATGGTCCACGGCTTGTTTGACATCGAGTTTATCCACGCGCCCGATCATCTCATCCACGCTGCGGAATCCGAGCTTGGCCATGTATGCGCGCACTTCTTCGGCGACGTAGCGGAAGAAATTTTCTACGAACTCCGGCTTACCGGTGAATTTTTTCCTAAGCTCCGGGTCCTGCGTGGCGATGCCCACCGGACAGGTGTTCAAATGACACACGCGCATCATGATGCAGCCCATGACCACCAGCGGCGCGGTGGAGAAGCCGTACTCTTCCGCGCCCAGCAAGGCGGCGATCACCACGTCGCGGCCGGTCTTCATTTGCCCGTCGGTCTGCACCACGATGCGGTCGCGCAGATTATTCATCACCAGCACCTGCTGGGTCTCGGCCACGCCGAGCTCCCACGGTACGCCGCCGTGCTTAATGGACGTAAGCGGTGACGCGCCGGTACCGCCGTCATGACCGGAAATGAGCACGACATCCGCATGCGCCTTGGCCACGCCCGCCGCGACCGTGCCGACGCCGACCTCGGCCACCAATTTAACGTGTACCCGCGCCCTCGGATTGGCATTCTTTAAATCGTGAATAAGCTGCGCCAGGTCTTCGATGGAATAAATATCGTGGTGCGGCGGCGGCGAAATAAGGCCTACACCGGGAGTGGAATAGCGTACCTTGGCGATCCAGGGATAAACTTTATGGCCGGGAAGTTGGCCGCCCTCGCCCGGCTTCGCGCCTTGCGCCATTTTGATCTGCAAATCGTCGGCATTGACCAGGTACTCGCTGGTCACACCGAAGCGGCCGGAGGCCACTTGCTTGACTGCGCTGCGGCGGGAATCGCCGTTCGGGTCAGGCTTATAGCGCGCCGGGTCTTCACCGCCCTCGCCGGTGTTGGAACGCCCGCCGAGGCGGTTCATGGCGATCGCCAGGGTTTCATGCGCCTCCTGGCTGATCGAACCGTACGACATGGCGCCGGTGGCGAAACGTTTCAAAATCGACTCCATCGGCTCCACCTGCTCCAACGGGAGCGGGGTCGATGTGAATTTCAACTCAAACAAACCGCGTAAGGTGGCGAGATGACGGTTTTGATTATCCACCAGCGCCGTGTATTCCCGGTAAATCTTGTCTTGCTTGGCGCGGGTGGCGTGCTGCAGTTTGAATACGGTGTCGGGATTGAACAAATGATATTCGCCGTCCCGCCGCCACTGGTATTCGCCGCCCCAGTCGAGGTCGGGCTTGCCCGCCGGCCGTTCGGGATAAGCATGATGATGGCGCAGGCTCGCTTCTTTTGCGATCACGTCGAGCCCGATACCGCCGATGCGCGAGGCGGTCCAGGTGAAATATTTAGCAATAAACGCCTTATTTAACCCAATGGCTTCGAAGATCTGGGCGCCGCGATAAGATTGAATGGTGGAAATCCCCATCTTGGAAATGACTTTGAGGATGCCCTTATTCAGCGCCTTGATGTAATTCTTAACCGCCTTGGCGTGGTCTATTCCCGCCAACAGGCCTTGGCGGATTATGTCGTCCAGAGTTTCAAATGCAAGATAAGGGTTGATCGCGCCGGCACCATAACCGAGCAACAGCGCCATGTGGTGCACTTCTCTCGGCTCGCCCGATTCAATCACAAGTCCCGCCTTCACGCGCGTACCGGTGCGCACTAAATGGTGATGTACGCCGGCGGTCGCGAGCAATGCCGGAATCGGGGCGAGATGCTGATCCGTACCGCGGTCGGAAAGAATAATAAAGGTGTAACCGTCAACAATGGCGGCGCTCGCCTGTTGGCACACCGTTTCCAACGCGCGTGTCAGCCCGACTTCGCCGTCCGCAACCGGGAAAAGAATGGGAATAGTCGTGGCGCGGAAGCCGGGCAACCGCACATGCCGGATGCGAGCCAACTCTTCGTTATCCAGGATCGGCGTTTCCAACTTAAGCTGCCGGCAACTTTCCGGCGAAGGTTGTAAGAGGTTACCCTCGGGGCCCAGCGGGGTGGCGATTTGCGTGACCAGGGCCTCGCGGATGCCGTCGAGCGGCGGATTCGTCACTTGGGCGAATAATTGTTTGAAATAGTCATACAGCAGGCGCGGACGATCAGACAGTACCGCCAGCGCGGTATCGGTCCCCATGGACCCGACCGGTTCTTCGCCGTTCTGCGCCATCGGCGCCATCAGCAAACGCAGGTCCTCGTGGGTATAACCGAACACCTGTTGCCGCTGCAACATCGTATCATGATCGGGCTGATGTACGTGCGGCGGCGCCGGGAGTTGCGCCAGCGGAATTAAATTCTGCTCCAGCCATTGCTGGTAAGGCCGTTCGCCGGCAAATGTGTGCTTTAATTCAGCGTCGTCAATAATGCGGCCGGCGGCGGTATCGACCAAAAAGATACGGCCGGGGTGCAGGCGTTCTTTGATTAAGACGTTCTCCGGCGGGATGTCGAGCACGCCGACTTCCGATGCCATCACTACTAAGCCGTCCTTGGTCACGTAGTAGCGTGATGGGCGCAGGCCATTCCGGTCGAGCACCGCGCCGATCACCGTGCCGTCGGTAAAAGCGATGGAGGCAGGGCCGTCCCACGGTTCCATCAGGCAGCCGTGGTATTCGTAAAACGCCTTGCGCTCTGGATCCATAGCCTCGTGACCGCTCCAGGCCTCCGGGATCATCATCAGCATCGCCAGCGGCAACGGCCGGCCGGCCATGTGCAAAAATTCCAGGACATTGTCAAAAATGGCGGAGTCGCTGCCGCCTTCCGTCACGATCGGCAGGATCTTTTTCAAATCGTCGCCGAATAGCGGCGAAGCGCATAACGCCTCGCGCGCGCGCATCCAGTTGATGTTGCCGCGCAGGGTATTGATCTCGCCGTTATGGGCGATAAACCGGTAGGGATGCGCCAACGGCCAGGAAGGGAAGGTATTGGTCGAAAAACGCTGATGCACCAGTGCCAGCGCCGACTCCACCCGCGGATCAATGATATCGGGAAAAAAGGTCTCGAACTGGTTGCCGGTGAGCATGCCCTTATAAACCAGGGTCTTATAAGACAGGCTTGGGATATAAAAAAGCTTGCGCTCGGACAGGTCCGAATTCCAGATTACGTGCTCGATCCGTTTACGGATGATGTAAAGCCGGCGCTCGAACGCGGCATCGTCCAGTAAATCGGCGGCGCGCTTAATAAAGATCTGCTTGAAAACCGGTTCGACCGCCTGCGCCGACGGGCCGATATGGGAATCGCTGGTAGGGACATCGCGCCAGCCAAGCAACTGTTGCCCCTCCTCACTTATGATGGCCGCAAACGCCTGTTGGCAATGGCGCGCCTGCTTTGGGTCGCGCGGCAGGAAAACCATGCCGGCGCCGTAGCGCTTGGCGGCCGGCAAGGCAATATTGAGCGTCGCGCATACACGCGCCAGGAAAGCATGCGGCATTTGGATCAGAATACCGACGCCGTCGCCGGTGTTCTCTTCGCAGCCACAGGCGCCGCGGTGCAATAAATTCTTAAGTATGGTCAGGGCCTGGCTGATAATAGTGTGGGATTTTCGCCCTTTAATATCGACCACAAAACCAACGCCGCAGGCGTCATGCTCAAACGCCGGATTATAAAGGCCCGGTGGCGACGGAGATTCTGGATATGGCATCGGACTACCCTCGTCTACGGCTCTGCCAAAACCGGATTTTGCCGGCAAAATAACCGCTTTTCTTAATACTTGGCCGATTTTCACCGCCGATCAAATACATGGTCGTCTTCATTTAACTTAAGTTAAGTTGCGTAAATTCCGCAAAAAGGGTCAAGAGTATACCGTCCGGATTCCAGGGATACAATTAGGGCGATACTTTGGAGTATGAAAACAGGGGGTTGGTTTCCCTCTCAGGTCAGTTCGCTAGGCTCAAATAAACGCGCATGCTCTTGGATGGCGTAACGATCGGTCATGCCGGCGATGTAGTCGGCAATAATGCGCGCTTGCGCCGCTTCGCCGTCTTCGCCTTGCTGCAGTTTTTCCTGATATTGCGGCGGCAGCAGGCGGATATCTTCGTTAAAAGCATTAAACAGCAGGCGCACCACCCTGTCCGCCTTCAAGCTCATGCGTCGTACGCGGTAGTGCGCATAGAGATGATGCCGCAAAAACTGCTTTAATTCGTGAATTTTTTTCTTAACCGGCTCGCTGTGTGCAATCAGGGGAACGGCCAACGCGCGCGCGTCGTCGCTGTTTTTCACCCCCGATTCAGTTATTAGCTTACGGCTGTTTTCAATCAGATCCACCACTAAGCGATTGATCATACGCCGGATGACCTCATGCACCCGGCGGCGCGGGGCAAGGTCGGCATAGGCCTTTTCCACCGCGGCGTATTGTTCGCTGAACAAAGCGGTTTCCGCCAGCTGATCCGGCTCAAGCAGGCCGGAACGCAAACCGTCATCGACATCGTGGTTGTTGTAAGCGATCTCATCCGCAAGGTTGGCCAGCTGCGCTTCCAGCCCCGGCTGCCTGTTTTCAATAAAGCGGCGGCCTAGCTCGCCTAATTCCTGCGCTTTTTTTACCGAACAGTGTTTGAGTATGCCCTCGCGCGTCTCGAAGGTTAAATTGAGGCCGGGAAACTCGGCGTACCTTTCTTCCAACAGGTCGACGACGCGCAGCGATTGCAAATTATGCTCAAACCCCCCAAACGCCTGCATGCAGGCGTTCAACGCCTCCTGGCCGGAATGTCCAAACGGCGTATGGCCGAGATCGTGGGCCAGCGCGACGGCCTCGGTGAGATCCTCGTTTAGCTTTAGCGCCCGCGCCACGGACCGTCCGATTTGCGCTACCTCAATAGAATGAGTCAGGCGGGTGCGGAATAAATCGCCTTCATGATTAACGAAAACCTGGGTTTTATATTCCAGGCGCCGGAACGCGGCGCAATGAATAATGCGGTCGCGGTCGCGCTGGTATTCGCTCCGGTAAGCCGGCGCGGTTTCAGGGTAGCAGCGCCCCCGCGACCGGGCCTCAATGGCGGCATAGGAGGCGAGATTCATGCACTGAGCCCACAATGAATCAAGGTTTCCTTAAGCAAGGCGGGCGAGAACTCATCACTGATAACGGCCTGGCCGATCGCGTGTAACAGCACCAAGCGCAGCCTCCCCTCCCGCGCCTTTTTATCGACCGCCATCAGTTCCAGAAAATGCGCGGCGCGAAGCGCGGGTGGGCGGACCGGCAGGCCCGCCTGCTTCATCAAGGCCTCGATGCGCCGCAGCGCTTCCGGTTGCAGCCGGCTTAAACGATGCGATAAATCCGCGGCCATGACCATGCCCACCGCCACCGCGGCGCCGTGTAACCAGGCGTAACCGGTGCCGGTTTCAATCGCATGGCCAAAGGTGTGGCCAAAATTAAGCAGCGCGCGTACGCCGGTCTCTTTCTCATCCGCCGCCACGACCTCGGCTTTATTCCGGCAAGAATGCTCGATGGCGTAACTCATGGCCTGCGCGTCGCGCGCGCGCAACGCCGCCATATTCTGTTCCAGCCAGGCGAAGAATTGTTGGTCGCGTATCAGGCCGTATTTAATCACTTCAGCCAGCCCTGAGGACAATTCTTTGTCCGGCAGGGTATTCAGCGTAGCGGTATCGATGATGACGCAACGTGGTTGATGAAACGCGCCGATCATATTTTTCCCCAGCGGATGATTGACCCCGGTTTTGCCGCCGACCGAAGAGTCGACGTGGGCCAATAGGGTAGTGGGGATTTGAATGAACGGCACACCGCGTTGATAACAAGCGGCGGCAAATCCCGCCATGTCGCCCACGACTCCGCCACCCAAGGCAATTAATGTCGTCTTGCGATCGCAACGCGCCTCCAACAGGCCGGTGAAAATACGGTTTAAGGTCTCGATATTTTTGTACTTCTCGCCGTCCGGCAGCACAATAGAAATAGGCCGAAATCCGGCCAGCGTGCCGGCTACCGTATTTAAATAAAGCGGCGCAACCGTTTCATTACTGATGATCGCCACGCGTGCCCCGGCGATATGAGGGCTGATCAAATCAGCCCGTGTTAGCAGGTTATCGCCGATATAAATCGGGTAACTGCGTTCGCCCAAATCAAGATGAAGCGTTTTCATTGAATTTTTTGGCTCGCAATTTCGCGGCAATTTCCCGGGCGACACTTGCAGGCGCGCGGTGATCGGTATTAATGATTAAATCGGCTTCCTTGCGATACACAGGCTCGCGCATTTTCATTAATTCCTCCAATCTCTTACGCGGGTTATCGGTTTGTAACAACGGACGATGGCGATCCCGGCGGGTTCGTTCCGCCAAGGTGCCAATATCGGCGTGCAGATAAACAATGAAGCCGCGGCTGCGCAATGCTTGCCGGTTGGCTTCAAGCAGAATCGCTCCGCCGCCGGTAGCCAGCACCAGATTCTCTTTACGGGTGAGCTCGTCGATAGCCGCGGCTTCCCGTTTACGGAAACCGGCTTCGCCTTCGATCTCGAAAATCAAGGCAACGCTGGCGCCGGTGAGTTTTTCAATCTCATGATCGGAGTCGAGAAAATCCATGTTCAGAAGTTCAGCAAGATGACGCCCAATGGTGGATTTGCCGACGCCCATCGGTCCAATCAGAAAAATGTTACCCGTCATACTGCAAGGTATGCCAGTATCCGGAGAAGAAATCAACTGAACTAACGCAAGCTGAGCGACGACGAAAGGATACGCGGGGTGAGAAAGATTAATAATTCGGTTTTATTGTCCCTCACCGATTTGTTCTTAAACAACCAGCCTATGAGAGGCAAATTGCCTAAAACCGGCACTTGAGTTGTGGCCTTAAGCTCGTCTTGCTCAAATATGCCGCCGATTACGACCGTTTCGCCGTTATCCAACAGTACCTGGGTGGTGAGTCGTTTCGTATTAAGGCGCGGGGAAGCCGCATCGACGAAATCGTCTTTGGTAATCTCGACATCCATGATGACCCGGTCATCCGGCGTGATCTGCGGCGTAACGTCAAGGCTTAATACCGCTTTTTTCGTTAGGCTTACCCCGAAACCGAGCGGAAAGATCTGCTCCTGACCTTGTTCGATGCGCGCCTTTTTCTGGTTGGCGGTAATCAAGCGCGGGCTGGAGATAACCTTCCCCTTACTTTCGGCTTCTAAAGCGGAAAGTTCGAGGTTTAACAAATTGCCGCTGCCCAATCTGACAATAGTTAAAGCGAGCGAGCCGGCGGGGCTGCTGCCGGCGCCCGCGGACGGCAAGTTCACGTTTAACCCATTGACCAGGGAAACGGTCACGGGATCAATCGCGGATCCTTGGCTAATGCTAGTCCCTGACGTGTTATAGGAGTTGCTGGTGCCGAATTTCACCCCTAAGCTTCGGCTGAAGTCATCGGTCGCCTGGACCAAGCGTGTCTCGATCATCACTTGGCGCACCGGCTTATCTAACGCAGAGATCAATTTGCGCACTTCGCGCACCTTGCCGGGGGTATCCTGAATGAGTAAGGAATTGGTGCGCGCATCCACAGTAACCTGTCCGCGCGGTGATAGAAGGGTATTGGATTCTGTTTCTTGCTTCCCACCATAGCTAACATTACTGAAAGGCGCTTGATATTGCTGCGATGTAGCCCCGGCCACCGCTTTGATGGACTTTAACAAGGTTGCGATATCTTCCGCCTTGGCATAGTTGATCTGGATTAATTCCGAGATCAATGGTTCCAGCTCTAAAACCTGCTTGGTCGCCTCCAGCGCCAGTTTTTCCTTAGCGGCCACTTCGTCCGCCGGTGCGACCGTGACGACATTACCTTTACGCCGTATCGCCAGGTTCTTGCTGCTGACAATAATGTCCAACGCCTGATCCCATGGCACATCTTTCAGGCGCAGGGTGAGGTTGCCCTTCACGCTGTCACTGGTAACAAAATTCAAGCTGGTAAAATCCGCGATGACTTGGAGCGCCGCCCGGACATCGATGTTCTGAAAATTAAGCGACAATTTTTCGCCGGAATAGCCGAATTCATCGACCTTCTTTTCTTCCCCGGGTTTAACAACCACCGGCTTGACGTCGACGGTAAAAACATTCCCCGCCTGATAAGCGAGATGTTCATACTGGCCTTTAGGTTTAATCACCATGCGCACATTCTTGCCTTGAGCGAAGGTATCGATAGTCTGAATGGGCGTAGCAAAATCCACGACATCCAGGCGCCGTTGCAAGTCTTGTGAGATGCTCGTGTCGAGAAAATCCACCATAATCTCGCCGGCTTGTTCGTAAATACTAACTCCTACGCCCGGGTCGGAAAGGTCGATAATGACCTTGCCATCACCCGCCGGGCCGCGGCGAAAATCGATATTCTTTAAACTATACTTGCCGGGCTTGGTGGCGCCGGCAAAGTGGGTGGTTTTTGGCGCTTCCGTTCCCGCGATGGCGCCGACCGGATTTTCCACAATAAGAACGATATCCTTATCCTTAATGCTCATCGTGTAGGCCGCAGGCTTAATCAGGCTCAATACTACTCGTGCACGGTTTTCGGCCTCGACCGCTGTGACATTCGCCACCGCCCCGTAACCGATGCGCACGTTCTTTTTCGGAAGATTAAGACGGGTATTGGTAAAATCGAGCGCGATCCGGGGAGGCTGATTAATCGTAAATGCGGACGGTGTCTCCGGGGCCGCCGACATCCTGAGAGTGATTTGCAGTCTATCTCCCGGCAGCTGGGTATAACTGATTTCTTCCAGCGCATTCACAGCGGCGGCCGGCAAGTTCGCGCTTTTCTTGAATACCACCGAAGCGCCGGTAAAAACGTTAACCCGGTATCCATACTGTGCCGGTTGAATCTGAAGCTGACCGGGCTCAACCATTAGAAAATCGACATATGCCGCCGCGCCGTTATCAGCCAAATAGGGATAGACTCCTTTTACCTTATTGCGCCCTTCAATGTCTTTCGCCGCCGGGGCTAACGTGGTTTGCGGAAAGCGGATGCGCAAGCGCTGGCCGTCTTCCAGGCTTTCAGTTTCATACGAGGCTTGCCCGCTTATCCGTATTTGCAATGTCGCAGCGCCACCTTTTTCCCAAGCGATGGATTGAAGCTCGCCGGCATAAGCAGCATTCACTCCGGCCAACAGGCTTAAAAGCAGGCCGAGGCCGATCAACTCGCCCAGGGCAAATTTAACAAAGCAGTCTTTTCTCATCAGGATGCACTCTTATTCCGCCACGGCGAGGCTCGCCTCGCGTTCCACCCAACTCCCCGGAGAACCGGGGATGAGCTCAACCAACTCGATTTTTTCTTCCGTGATCTTAATCACCTTGCCGAAGTTCTGCCCGATATAACTTCCTCTCTGCGCACGGTACACGCTTCCGTCGGGGGCTTGAATGACCGCCCAGGTCTCTTTACCGCGCGAGAGTGTCCCTACCATTTTCAAGGCGTCGAGCGGATATTCCTCCAGGGCCTCTTTGCGGCGATTCATATCCGGTTTCGGGCCGGAGGCTACCTGAGGTTGCAAAGATATCATCTTATTAGAAGCCGAGAACGGATCAGGCAGCTGGTCGGCAGCGTAGGTAAATGTTTGGCTCGGTTTCATGTCCGGAATCGGCTCGACAGTGGGTTTGCGATCGGCATAGGCATTTTTCACAAAGGTGCGCACGTCGTCTAACCCGTCGCTGCCGCATCCCACGAGAACCGCGCACAGCAAAGATACTTTTATTAGATTAGCAAAGAATCTCATTTGCCGCTTTTTGGCGCCTCTATTTTTGGCGCCTCTACTTCAACATAGCGATAGGTTTTCGCTAACGCGGACATCGTCAGCTTATTGCTCTTATCACTGCCGCCGCCAATGCTAATCTCGCTGAGCGTGACAATGCGTGGGAGCGCTGCCACGTCGCTTACAAATTGGCCAAGCTCATGATAACTGCCGCTGACTGTCAGGTGGATTGGCAATTCGGCGTAAAAGTCGATCGGCTTTTCCTTTTCCGGCTTGAACAGAATAAACTCCAGCCCTCTGCCTAAGCCCGCCTGCGTGATATCGATTAATAGATCCGGCACTTCATTCGTATTCGGCAATTGCCTCAGCATGGTGCCAAAGGTCTGGTGCATTTCTTCCATCTGTAATTTATACGCCGACAAATTAATGGCGAGCGCCTTTTTATTCAAATAGGTTTCACGCAGGCCCTGTTCCTTTTTCTGCAATTCCGCATACGCATCCAGCTGGTCGCTGATAATAAACCAGTAACCAACAAGAATGAGTCCGATACAAACAAGCAAAATGCCGATGAGCTTTATCGGCAAAGGCGCCGCCGCCAAATTTCTAATATCGATACTTTTTAGATCGATATTTTTTAGATCATCTAATGTCATGGCTGCGGTTCTTTTGTTTTCGCCAACTTATTCGCCTGGTTTACACGCAAAGTAAACTGGCTGACTCGATTATTGCCTTTAGCCGAGACATTAATCACGTCGAGATCGGGGTTGCCAAACCAATCGGAAGAGTCGAGATTGCGCATAAGCGTGGATATACGCGCGTTGGATTGAGCAATACCCGTCAAGGTGAAATTCCCGCCGGTCTGCTTTAACGAAGTGAGATATAACCCCTCGGGAAGCTTGCGCACCAAATCATCAAAAACGTGCACAATCTGCGTCCGGTCCAGTTGAAGCTGCTGGATCACCTGCATGCGCGCAACCAGGGCGCTGCGCTCTTTCTTAATCGCGGCGATTTCTTTAATTTGCCCCTCAATCTTGGCAATTTCCTCTTCCAGGAATTGATTGCGCTTATTCTGGTTCTCGACCAAACCACTTACGTGCAAATATGCGTAAAAAATAATCAATGCCATTAATATCCATGCGCCGATCGCAATGCTCAGCAATTGCCGATCCTGTTCTTTACGGCGTATCTCGCGCCAGGGCAGAAGATTAATGCGCGTCATGGATCGAAGCCCCGCAATGCCAACCCGCAGGTGATCATTAAAGAAGGTGCATCGTTAGTTAATATTTGCGGCTTGATGCGCGAAGCCAAGGCCATATGGGCAAAAGGATTGGCAATCGCGGTATTGATGCCGATGCGTGCGGCAACGAGTTCGTCTACGCCGGGTATTTGCGCACATCCGCCTGCCAACAGCACCTGATCCACACTATTAAACGGACTGGAAGAATAGAAAAACTGCAATGCCCGCATGACTTCCTGGCACAACGCCTCCATAAAAGGCCGCAGCACGTCGGTTTGATAATTATCCGGCAATCCGCCCTGCTTCTTGGCCAAGCCCGCTTCTTCGTAGGACAGCCCGTAGCGTCGCTGGATTTCCTCGGTTAACTGGCGGCCGCCGAAATTATGATCGCGGGTATAAACCGAGCGGTTATTATGCATGACGTTAAGATTCATGCTGGTCGCGCCGATATCAAATATCCCCACGGTCCGCTCCATGCCGCCGCCCGGCATATGCTGGGCAAGCAAGGTATAGGCGCTTTCCATGGCATAGTTTTCAATATCGACCACCGTAGGAGTCAGACCATGGCTTTGAATCACGGCCAGGTAGTCATCGACAATTTCCTTGCGGCAGGCGGCAATGAGAACTTCCACCTCCTCGACATTGTCTTCCGCCAGACCGAGCACCTGGAAGTCGAGATTTACCTCATCCAGGGGGTAAGGGATATAGTGATCCGCTTCCATTTCGATCTGCATCTGCAGGTCCTGTTCGCTAAGCCCCGCCGGCATACGGATGATCTTGGAAATGACGTGGGAGCTTGCAATCGCCACCGCCGCGTGCTTGCACCTCGTTCCAGAACGCTTGACCGCCCGCTCCACAACCTCGGCGACCTGCTCGATTTCCGTTATCGCGTGCTCAACAACCGCATTGAGCGGCAAAGGCTCTACCGCATAGCGCTCTACCCGATACTGTTCCCCGGTCTTACTCAATTCCAAAACTTTTATCGACGAGGCGCTGATATCGATGCCGACTAAAGGGTGCCGCTTTTTCGTGAACAAAGCCAAACGATTTTCCTCGTATTTTCCTAGGCTTAGGAACGATAACTCTTATTTAGATTAAACCTTACCTCAACTATAGACGATGGCGATAAAAAATGACAAATTCTTTATTCCTTCAGGATAGTTAGCTTATACTTGCACCCGAAACCTCGCCTTTCGTGGCCTAAAGAAGAGCGGCCGTAAGATTTTTGTATGCCTATAAATCAAAATACCCAATCGACCCAGGCGAAAATCCGCGTCTATACGCCGTTTCAGCTCCTGCTCGTTGGCCTATTTGGCCTGTTCGTAAGCGGAGTGATGCTGATGGCGTTGGCCGCCTTGCTGTTGACGCCAACCCTGCCCTCCATCGATCACCTGGCGGAAAACCATTTTAAGGTTCCGATGCGCGTATATACCCAGGACGACGTACTGATTGCCGAATTCGGCGAGGAAAAACGGATTCCGGTCAAAATTAATGAAGTGCCGGACCTGCTGATCAAAGCGGTGCTGGCGGCGGAAGACGAATCTTTTTACTTTCATCAAGGCGTTGATTTCACCGGGATTATACGCGCTACCTGGAACAATCTCCGGTCGGGAAGAACTGCGGAAGGGGCGAGCACCATTACCATGCAAGTGGCGCGCAATTACTTTTTAAGCCCGGAAAAAACCTTTACCCGCAAATTTAAGGAAATATTGCTGGCATTTAAAATCGAGCGGGAGTTGAGCAAAGATCAAATCCTGGAACTCTACCTTAATAAAATATTCCTCGGCAGCCGCGCGTACGGCTTTGCCGCGGCTGCCCAGCTATATTATGGGAAACAGCTTAAGGAACTCACCCTGCCGGAAATAGCGATGCTGGCAGGGTTGCCGAAAGCGCCCTCGCGCGACAATCCGCTAACCAACCCGGAAAATGCCGCCGCGCGCCGCAATTATGTCCTAAACCGCATGCGGAAACTTAAATTTATCGACGAAACCGCCTTCGCCGAGGCGCAGCTAACCCCGATATTGGCAAGCAGGCATCCCCTCAAGTTTAATGTCGACGCGCCCTATATCGCCGAGATGGTGCGCCAATACATGGTCCAGGCTTACAGCGAAAAAACCTATGCCGATGGTTTTAACGTCTACACCACTATCAACGCCAAAGATCAGTTGGCCGCCGATAAGGCCTTGCACAAGGGCCTGCTGGCGTACGAACGGCGCCATGGCTATCGCGGTCCTGCCGGCCACGAAAACATAAACAGCGAGGCCGACAGAGGGCGCCTGGATGATATCTTGAAAGACTATCAAGCGGTGGGCGAGCTGCTGCCGGCGGTGGTGCTTAAGGTCGAAGATAAATCGGCGCAGGTCTATTCACAAAACGGCAATACCCTTGTTATCGACTGGCCCGGCTTAGCGTGGGCGCAGGCCTACATCGACGAAAACACGCTGGGCCCGGCGCCGAAAAAAGCCGCTGACATTCTGCACGCAGGCGATGTCGTTTATATTGAGAACATAAAAGAAGACGCGTGGGCGTTGGCGCAAGCGCCGCTCGTGGCCGGCGCGCTCGTGTCATTACGGCCCAGTGACGGCGCCATTCTTGCCTTGAGCGGCGGATTCGATTTTTACGAAAGCAGCTTTAACCGCATCATTCAAGCCGAGCGGCAGCCGGGCTCCAGCTTTAAACCTTTCGTATACTCCGCCGCGCTGGAAAAAGGATTTACCGCCGCCAGCTTAATCAGCGGCGCACCGATCGTGGTGGAAGACGCCAACCTGGAAGACGAATGGCGGCCGGAGGATTACAGCCGGAAATTTTTCGGCCCTACGCGCCTGCGCAAGGCGCTCACCTTATCGCTTAACCTGGTTTCGGTACGCCTGTTGCGCGCGATTGGCCCGGACTTCACCATCGAATATCTGACGCGCTTTGGGTTCGACCCGAAGCAGTTGCCGCGCAATCTTTCATTGGCGCTCGGCACGGCTTCGGTAACGCCGTTGCAAATGACGTCGGCCTTCGCCGTGTTTGCCAACGGCGGCTACAAAGTGACGCCTTATTTCATTGCCCGGGTAGAAGACGGTAACCATAACGTCTTGGAACAGGCGCGCCCGGCTATCGTTTGTCCGCAGTGCCCTGCTGTCGAAGCGATCCCCGCGGCTAATACCAACCCCGAAGAAAAAGCCGCCTCGCAGCCGGCGCCCCGGGTAATCGGCCCGGAAAACGTTTTTATTATGACCAGCATGATGAAAGATGTCGTCACCTCAGGCACCGGACAACTGGCGATGGAATTAGGGCGCAAGGATATCGCGGGTAAAACCGGCACCACCAATGAACACCGCGACGCCTGGTTTTCCGGCTTTAATGCCGATGTGGTTACCACCGCTTGGGTGGGTTTCGACCAGCCGGCGCCGCTCGGGGCCGGCGAAGTAGGCGGCCGCGCGGCGCTGCCGATTTGGATAGATTATATGCGCAGCGCGCTGCAGGGCATTGCCGAGAAACCCTTAATTCCGCCCGCGGGCATTGTCACCGCCACCATCAACCGCGAAACCGGTAAATTAACCGAATCCAACGACCCCGAGGCGATGCAAGAATATTTCGTTGAAGGCACTCTACCGGGACAAGTTAACGCTAAAGATGGAACCGTAACCCAGGAACCACCGCAACCTGAGAATATCCGCGAAGGGCTGTTTTAATGCGAACCAAATCCGGACGCCGGCGCGCAGCGCGACCGGGCAAGTCAGACCGCGCGGAGGCGCAAACCCGCGTTCAAATCAGCGTTGAGGCCGCGCGCATCATGGCGGAAGAAGGCGTGCATAATTTTCACAGCGCCAAGCGCAAGGCGGCCGCGCGGCTCAATCTTGCCGAAACCAGAGACTTGCCGAGCAACCAGGAAATCGCGTCGGCGCTGCGGCAGCATCTACAATTATTTCACGCCGATTTACCGCAAACCCTGCAGCGCCTGCGGCGGCTTGCGTTAGAGGCAATGCGCTTTTTGGCGCAATTTGAGCCCCGCCTGGTCGGGCCGGTGCTGACCGGCACGGTCACTAAATTTAGCGATATTCAGCTCCATCTCTCGGCGCAACCCCCCGAAGAAGTGGCCTTTTTCCTGCAAGGACACGGCATTTCTTATGAAGAAGCCGATAAACGCCTGCGTTTCGGCGGCAATCGTTTCATTACTCTGCCGGTGTTTCGCTTCATCGCCGATGAAACCGCAGTGGAACTTTGCGTATTTACCCCTAAAAACATGCGCGAGCCGCCGTTAAGCCCCATGGACGGCAAACCCATGCGGCGGGCGCCTATAAAAGAAGTGGAAGTCCTAACTAAAACCCCTTATCTGAAATTTAATACCAAATAATCCCCCTACCTTGTCAAAAGCTCATCCATAAACTACATTTAACGCGGAGAGTTAGTGTAAAAGCTCATACTTAACCTAAGTTTAACCCAGAATTTTAAAGTAAAAAATAAGGAAACTTAGAAAAATGCCACTGCGCGTAACTATCTTTATAAAAGGCCTATTTCTTATATTTTTATTCCTGGGCGTGGCCTCTTGCGACCGGAAAACTAATCAGGGCGCTGGAGGCTGTGGCGGCGACGCCGGGAATAGCGGCCTTATTCTATGTATTGACAGCATTACCCCGGTTTACAACGGCACAAACACTGATAACGTCGATGTTCAACAAGGGACTTTTGCGAACGGTGGTTGCAAAAGCGCCGGACAAATAGAAGTTTTCAAAGATCATACCGCTACGGTGGTGCTTTCCGCCACCCTGGTAAATGGCGCCACCCAGCCGACGGTCGGCAATACTATCGTCATCACGCACTTCACGATTGATTATTCGATTAACACCGGTTCCACCGGGCCCGCCATTGCCTCGCTGGCCCCTAACGAAACCGTTACGGTTACAACGGGGGCAACTACGTCGGTGGATCTTTCGCTAATGAATACCACGCAAAAAGAGGCCTACCTTGCCGCGGTAGGATCGAATCCACCGGCGGAGGCGTATACCGTGACTTATACTATGTATGGTAAGGATCAGGCCAATCGCGACGTCTCGGCGCGGGGGTTTGTCGAGGTATTACTAGCAAATTACATCAATCCCTGTTCCTAAATGAGCTATGTTTAGTTAACAACGGGTCAAAAGGTTAAACAGATGGCTGTGTTCAACAAAAAACTGCTGGTTTTGATCGGCGCTCTGGTGTTGTCCGCCTGTGGTAGTAGTGGGGGGCCCGACCCGACCAGCGTTACCCCCGTTGGCGGTGGCACGACTGGCGGCGTGGGGGGCGGCGGCGGAGGTGGTGGCGCCAATCCCCCGGCGGCAATTGCTCTAACCGCTACGCCCGCCACTGTACTGACCGGCGGAGGCACGGGCGGCACCTCCAATGTTCAAGC
>Ga0209701_10000506_pt1 | contig 22856 bp, 31 predicted proteins | sample CZO8metaG_4_FD_188356 | JGI IMG/M metagenome (GOLD analysis project Ga0209701, IMG submission 188356) | Vadose zone soil microbial communities from the Eel River Critical Zone Observatory, Northern California, USA - CZOApr15con2H3.8 metaG... | ecosystem: Environmental > Terrestrial > Soil >... | reverse complement strand
GAAGCCGATCCCGTTGGGCCGCCATTCCCCCTCACCCAGCTTCGGGTAAGGCTCGGCTGCGCCTCGCCAACCCTACGCAACCCTCGACCCGGCCGACCGCTTTGCGGTCGGCCCCGGAGGGGTTCGATCGCAGAGCGATCGAACGGGTCGAGCCCCCAATGGGGGAGAGGGGAAGGGTGAGGGGGTGAGGGCTCGGAACTGAGCGGGGCCCGGCTTGACACCGGACCTCGCCACGGCGTTGATCATGGGCGTCGTCATCCAGCCGGCGAGCTTCAAGACCTCTCGGCTGCCCGGGCCGATGGCGCCGCACGCCTCGCCGCCGCCTGCTGGAGCGTGCTGCAGGCATGATCCTCTCCCCCGCCACCCAGGACCGAGGCTAAGGCCATGGCCGAGACCCAGCTTCACCTGCTCAAGAGCCGCCGCTTCCTGCCGCTCTTCGTGACGCAGTTCCTCGGCGCCGTGAACGACAATCTGCTGAAAGTGGGGCTGGTCACGCTGATCACGTTCCGGCCGGTCACCGATCCCACCACGACCAAGATCGTCGTCGCCATCGCCACGGCGATCTTCATCTTCCCCTATTTCCTGTTCTCGGCGACCGCCGGGCAGATCGCCGACCGCTTCGAGAAGGCCGGGCTCATCCGCCTCGTCAAGCTCTGGGAAGTCGGCGTCATGGTGCTGGCGGCGATCGGCTTCGCCTTCACCGGCGACACTTTCGTCTTCTTCGAGCTCGCCGTGCTGCTCTTCCTCGGCATCCAGGCGACGTTCTTCGGCCCGGTGAAATACGGCATCCTGCCGGACCTGCTCGGCACCGAAGATTTGATGGGCGGCAACGCGCTGATCGAGGCCGGCACCTTCCTCGCCATCCTGGTCGGCACCATCGCCGGCGGCCTGCTGATCCTCTTGCCCCAGGGCGAGATCATCGTCTCAGGATCGCTCTTCGCCTTTGCCGCCGCCGGCTGGGCCGCGAGCCTGTTCATCCCGCGCGGGCAGCCCGCCGCGCCCGGCTTGCGCCTCAACGCCAACATCTGGGGCGAGACGGTGGCGATCCTGCGCTTCGCCAATGAGCGCCGCGACCTCAAGCTGTCGATCCTGGCGATCTCCTGGTTCTGGCTGGTGGGCGCGGTCTTTCTCTCGCAATTCCCCACCTACGCCAAGGACACGCTGGGCGCCGACCAGCAGGTCGAGACGCTGTTCCTCGCCATGTTCTCGATCGGCATCGGCGCCGGCGCCGTGCTGTGCGGACGGTGGCTGCGCGGCGAGATCAGCGCGCGCCTGGCGCCGCTCGGCGCCGTCGGCATGACCCTCTTCACCATCGATCTCTTTTTCGCCAGCGAGCGCGTCACCGGGAGCGACGGACAGCTGCTGAACCTCGTCGGCTTCCTCGCGCATCCCGGCAATTGGCGCCTCCTCGTCGATCTCTTCATGATCGCGCTGTGCGGCGGCCTCTTCACCGTGCCGCTCTATGCCCTCCTCCAGGCGCGCAGCGAGGAGAGCCACCGCTCCCGCGTGGTCGCCGCCAACAACATCGTCAACGCCATCTTCATCGTCGTCTCCGGCGTAGTGAGCGCGCTCATGCTGGCGGCGCATCTGACGGTGACGCAGATCTTCCTCGTCGTCGGCATCCTCAACGCGGTCGCCGCGGTGGTGGTGATGCGGCTGATCCCCGGCGTGATTCTCAAAACGCTGCTGGCGGCGCTCTTCCGCCTCGTCTACCGCGTCGAGGTGAAGGGCATCGAGAATTACCGCAAGGCAGGCGAGCGCGTGGTGATCGTGGCGAACCACCTCTCCTTCCTCGACGGTCCGCTGCTCGCTGCGTTCCTCCCCGGGCGGCCGGCCTTCGCCATCAACACAGCGCGCGCGCAAGCGTGGTGGACCCGGCCCTTCCTCGGCCTCTTCGACGCGGTGCCGATCGACCCGACCAAGCCGCTCGCCACCAAGATTCTGATCCGCGCCGTCGAGCAAGGGCGCCGCTGCGTCATCTTCCCGGAAGGGCGCATCACCGTCACCGGCGCGCTGATGAAGATCTATGAAGGCCCCGGCATGATCGCCGACAAGGCCAAGGCGACGATCCTGCCGGTGCGCATCGACGGCCCGCAATTCACGCGCTTCTCGCGCCTCAAGGGCAAGCTGCGCCGGCGCTGGTTCCCGCCGGTGACCATCACGCTCCAGGAGCCGCAGGTGATCGCCTTGCCGGACGAGATCAAGGGCCGCAAGCGCCGGCGCGAGATCGGGCTCCGGCTCTACGACGTCATGTCCGCGATGATGTTCGAGACGGCGGAGACGCAGAAGACGCTGTTCGGGGCATTGCTCGATGCGCGCGGCCTGCATGGCGGCGCGCGGCCCATCCTCGAGGATGTCGAGCGCCGCCCGCTCACCTATGGCCGCCTCATCGCCGGCAGCTTCGTGCTCGGCCGCCGCTTCGCCCAAGCGAGCGAGCGCGGCGAGATGATGGGCGTGCTGCTGCCCAACGCCAATGCGGCAGTGGCGACGTTCTTCGCGCTGCAGGCCGCCGGGCGCGTGCCGGCGATGCTCAATTTCTCGACCGGCGCGCGCAACATGCTGGCGGCGTGCCGGCTCGCGGGCGTGCGCACCATCATCACTTCGCGCCGCTTCGTCGCCGCGGCCAAGCTGGAGGCGACGCTGGCCGACCTCGCCGAGGGGCGGCGCGTGCTCTATCTCGAGGATCTGCGCCAGGCGATCGGCCTGGGCGAGCGCTTGCGCGGCCTCATCGCCGCCCGCTTCGCGCGCTCCGTCTATCGCCGGCGCGCGCCCAAGCCAAGCGATGCGGCGGTGGTGCTGTTCACCTCGGGCTCGGAAGGAACCCCCAAGGGGGTCGTGCTGAGCCACCAGAACATTCTCGCCAACTGCCAGCAGATCGCCGCGCGCGTCGATTTCTCGCCCGGCGACATCGTGCTGAACGCGCTGCCGCTCTTCCATTCCTTCGGCCTCACCGGCGGGCTGCTGCTGCCGCTGGTCTCGGGCGTGCGCATCTTCCTCTACCCGTCGCCGCTCCACTACCGCATCGTGCCGGAAGTCGCCTACGAGACCAACGCGACGATCCTGTTCGGCACCGACACCTTCCTCACGGGCTATGCGCGGGCCGGCAGCCCTTATGATTTCTACAGCGTGCGCTACGTCTTCGCCGGCGCCGAGAAGGTGCGCGACGAGACGCGCCGGCAATGGGTGGAAAAATTCGGGCTGCGCATCCTCGAGGGCTATGGCGCGACCGAGACCTCGCCGGTGCTCGCCATCAACACGGCCATGCATTTCCGGGCGGGCACCGTCGGCCGCCTGCTGCCGGGCATCGAATGGCGCCTCGACCCGGTCGCGGGCATCGACGAGGGCGGTCGCCTCGTCGTCGCCGGCCCCAATGTGATGAAGGGCTATCTCAGCACCGCGACGCAAGGCGCGATCGACGCGCCGCCGGGCGGCTGGTACGACACCGGCGACATCGTCGCGGTCGACGCCGAGGGCTATGTGACGATCCTCGGCCGCGCCAAGCGCTTCGCCAAGATCGCCGGCGAGATGGTGTCGCTGGGCGCGGTCGAGGGCCTCGCCGCGTCGCTGTGGCCCGAGCACCGCCACGCCGCGGTGGCGCTGCCCGATCAGCGCAAGGGCGAGCAGGTCGTGCTGCTGACCGAGGCCAAGGACGCGACCGCGGCAGCGATCCTGGCGCAGGCGCGCGCGCAGGGCGTGGCCGAGGTGATGGTGCCGCGCGTGGTGCTGACCGTGCCGACGCTGCCGATCCTCGCGACCGGCAAACCCGACTACCCCGCCGTGCGCGCGCTGGCCGAGGAAAAGCTCGGCGCGCGCGAGAGCGCCGCGGGAGCGGCGCCGTGAGCGAGAGTCGCCACACGCGTCGCAAGGCTTCTGCCCGCTCGGCCTGGGCCGGTATCCCCCTCATCCTTCCCTCTCCCCCAATGGGGGCTCGACCCGTTCGATCGCTCTGCGATCGAACCCTCCGGGGCCGACCGCAGAGCGGTCGGCCGGGTCGAGGGTTGCGTAGGGTTGGCGAGGCGCAGCCGAGCCTTACCCGGAGCTGGGTGAGGGGGATGACGGCGGCTCAACCTGATTCGATCGCGCTTTAGCCGCCGCTCGCCGGCCATTTCGGCGCGTCATGGCCGAGCGGCACCGGCGGGCGCGCCCAGCGCGGCGGCGTCTCCGGCATTTGCGCGACCGGCCTGACGTGGCGGATGGTCCCGAGCGGCGATGCCGTCTCCATGGTGAGGCGCGCGATCTCGTCGTCCGGCAATTCCTTGGGCACGTCGGCGATATCGGCCGCGTCGAGCAATCCGCGATCGGCGATCCACTGGCCGGTGCGCGCCAGCGACACGCGCACGCGCCAGCTGCCGCCTTCGCGCGCGCGGCGCCGGAGCGCGATCATGGCGCCGAACGCCATGAGATAGCCGGTGACATAGTCGATCGCCGAGACCGGCAGCAGGCGCGGCTGGGCGCCGCCTTGGATCATCGCCATGCCGCTCGCGCATTGGACGATGGTGTCGAAGCCGCGCCGCCGCGCCCAGGGCCCGGCGGCGCCCCAGGCGGAGAGCTCGACACAGACCACGCCCGGCCTGAGCGCCGCGACCTGCTCCGGCGCAAAGCCGCGCGCCGCAAGCGAGCCCGGCCGGTAGCCCTGCGAGAATACGTCGCAACGCCCGTCGCGCACGAGCGATGCGAGCGTAGCGGCGTCGGCGGGACGCCGCAGATCGAGGAAGCAGGACAGCTTGCCGAGCCCGGTGTCGATCTCGAGCTCGCCCGAATGCGGCAGATGCGGGCCGGACACCTTCAGCACATCGGCGCCGTGCTCGGCGAGGGTGCGCGCGCCGGTCGGCCCGGCGAGGACGCGCGTGAGGTCGAGCACGCGGATGCCGGAGAGCGGCCGGCTGGCGCCGGGCGGCAGCGTCTCGGGCGGCGCGTCGCCGATGCGCTCGATCGCCAGCAGCGGCTGCGCCGCGACCGCCGCCGCTTGCGGATGGCGATGCCACTCGTCTGCCGAGCGCACCAGCGCGGCACAGCCGCCCGCGGCGTGGACGGCGTCCTCGAGCGCAAGTCCGCCGCGCGGCGCCACGGCGGCGGCGACCGTTTTCCGGTCGGCACCTTCGGCGCAGCCGAGCACGCCGAGCGCGGCGGCGCGGTGGCTCGGGAAATTGCAATGCAGGAAGACCCAGCTTCCATCGGCCGCGGGATAGAGGCCGCTCACGGGGTCGAACGGCTCCTTGGGCGGCGCGCCGCCGACGCGCAGATAGCGCGCGCTCCTGAGCGCCGCCACGGCGTGGCGCAGATCGACGCCGATGGATTGGCGCGGGCCGCCGGTGCGATCCGACCACAGCTCGGCCGCGGCGGCGGCCGCAGCGGCGATCGCGGCGGCGCCGGCTTCGCCGATCCGGAACGGCGTCGGCAGGACCGGATCGGCGCCGGCGATGGCGATGCCCGCCGCGCGCAAGCCCGCGAAGCGCAGCAGCTCCTGCAGCGCGGCCGAAATCATCGCAGCAGCTCGTAGCGGCCGCCCTTGTCGAGCGCGCGCCGATAGGCCGGCCGCGCATGGCTGCGCTCGAGGAAGCTCCAGAGCCGGGGCCGCGTCGCGTCGAGGCCGCCGCGCGCGGCGGCGGCCTCGAGGGGGAAGCTCATCTGGATGTCCGCCGCGGTGAAGGCGTCGCCGGCGAACCAGGCGCTGCGCCCGAGCTCGCCTTCGAGATAGTTCAGGTGGAGCGCGATCTGCGGGTCGACGAAGCCGCTTCGCGCGCGCTCGGCGATGCGCCGCACCAGCGGGCGCAACAGCGCCGGCATCGGCCCCTTGGGCATGCGGTCGAAGACCAGCTTCAGCAGCAGCGGCGGCATCGCCGAGCCCTCGGCGTAGTGCAGCCAATAGGTATAGCGCAGCCGCTCCGGCGTATCCGGCGGCGGCGCGAGGCGCCCGCCACCATAGCGGCCGACGAGATACTCGACGATGGCGCCGGACTCGGCCAGCGTCTCTCCGTCATCGCTGATCACCGGCGACTTGCCGAGCGGATGCACCGCGCGCAACGCGGCCGGCGCCAGCATGGTCGCGGGGTCGCGCGCGTAGCGCTTCAGCTCGTAAGGGAGACCGAGCTCCTCGAGCAGCCACAGGATGCGCTGCGAGCGCGAGTTCTCGAGGTGATGGACGGTGATCATGACCTGCCGCTCCGGCGTGCGACCACGGGGCCGACGCAAGAGTAGAGCGATCATCGCCTCGGGGTCGAGCGGAAGAGAAGAGGGCGGCATGCCCGCCGCCCGGCCGTCGCCCTTGTCGTGCCTGTAGCAGCAGCCGGGAGCCGGCGAAAAATAGCGCTTTTTAGTCCGCACTTCGCGGCGTAGCTTTCCAGGTCACTGAATATGCTCCGCTTCTCCCGGATGGGAGGGTAAGACGACGGCCAGCTTCATTCTCCTCGACCTGATCGGCGGCGTCGCGCTGCTGCTCTGGGGCATGCACATGGTGGGGAGCGGGATCGTCCGCGCCTTCGGCGCGGACCTTCGCCGGTTCCTCAATGTCGCCCTGCGCAACCGCTTCACCGCCTTTCTCGTCGGGGTCGGCGCCACGGCGCTCCTGCAAAGCAGCACGGCCACCGGGCTCATGGTGACCTCTTTCACCGCGGGGGGCATGGTCACGTTGGTACCGGCATTGGCCGTCATGCTCGGCGCCAATGTCGGGACAACCCTCATCGTCCAAGCGCTATCCTTCAACGTTTCCGAGATCGCACCGGCGCTGCTCGCTATCGGCGTCATCGCCTTCCGGCGCGGCAAACAGACGCGCACGCGCGATCTCGGACGCGTGGCGATCGGCCTCGGGCTGATGCTGCTCGCCTTGCACATCCTTCTCGATTCCCTGGCGCCCGCCGAGAACGCACCCACAATGCGGACGCTACTCGCCGCCGCGACGGGTGAGACGACGCTCAACGTGCTCATCGGCGCCCTCCTCGCTTGGGCGGCGCATTCGAGCATCGCCATCGTTATCCTGATCATGTCACTCGCCTACGCCAATTTCCTGAGCCCGGTGGCCGTCCTGGCGCTCGTCATCGGCGCCAATCTCGGCAGCGCCATCAACCCGGTCTTCGAGGCCGGCGACTCCACCAATCCAGCGACCCGGCGGCTCCCGATAGGCAATCTGATCAACCGGCTCGTCGGCTGCGTGCTGGTACTGCCCTTTCTGTCGCCCGTTGCCGATGTGCTCGCGAAGCTCGAGCCCAACCCGGCGCGGCAGGCCGCCGACTTCCACACCGCCTTCAATATCGCGCTCGCCGCGCTTTTCATCGTGCCATTGGGCGGACTGGCCAAGCTCCTGACATATCTCCTCCCCGAACGTAAGAAAGCCGGAGACCCGGCGGCGCCGCTCTATCTCGATCCCGCCGCTCTCGGCATGCCTTCCGTGGCGCTCACTTGCGCCGCGCGCGAAGTGCTGCATATGGGCGACATCGTGGAGACCATGCTGCGCAAGACGATGACCGCCTTCATCGACGATGACCGCAAATTGGTCGGCGAGATCGAGCGGATGGACAACACCGTCGATCATCTGCACGAAGCGATCATGCTCTACGTAACGGAGATCACCCGCGAGAGCCTCGACGAGCAGAGCGGGCAGCGCGCCATGGCGCTCATTTCGTTCTCCATCAACCTGGAGCATATCGGCGACATCATCGACAAGAACCTGATGGAACTGGCGGCCAAGAAGATCAAGAACAAGTTCAAGTTCTCTCCCGAGGGCGCCGACGATTTGTATGCCTTTCATCGACGCGTTGTCGACAATCTGAAGCTCGCGCTCGGCGTCTTCATGTCGGGCGATGTCGGCATCGCTCGCCAACTCCTCGGGGAGAAGGTTCAAGTTCGCGAAGCGGCGCGCGCCGCCGCGGAAAATCATTTCGCTCGGCTTCGTGAAGGACGGCCGGAGAGCATCGAGACGAGTTCGCTGCACCTCGACGTGCTGCGTGACCTGAAGCGCATCCACTCTCACATTTGCTCTGTCGCCTATCCCGTCCTGGAGGCCGCGGGCGAGTTGCAGCCGAGCCGGCTGAAAGAGCGGGCGGGGTCGCGCCGAGCCCGCCGGACCGCAGCAGCGTCCGAGGAGCCGCATTCCGGAGTGCCCTGACGCCGGGCGTCTCGTGGAGACGAAAACAGGGTTAGGCACGCACGTCGCCAAGGAGAACCCGAGAGAAAATCGACTCGCCCAGCAAAAAGGGCGGCCCGGTTGGCCGCCCTTTTCATGTCGCCGGTTCGGCTGGCGCTCAGGCCGCCGCTTCTTCGGTCTCGCCCTCGGTCTGCACCGGGCCGGAATCGAGGCCCTTGGCGTCGACGTCGCGGTCGACCAGCTCGATCACCGCCATCGCCGCGGCGTCGCCATAGCGGAAGCCCGCCTTGAGGACGCGGGTGTAGCCGCCGGCGCGCTCCTTGTAGCGCTCCGCCAGAATCGTCATCACCTTGTCGGCGATCTTGGCGTCCTGCAGCGCGGCGATGAGCTGGCGGCGCGCATGCAAGCCGCCGCGCTTGCCCAGCGTGATCAGGCGCTCGACCACCGGACGGAGATCCTTCGCCTTGGGCAGGGTCGTGCTGATCTGCTCGTGCTTCAGGAGGGCGTGGCACATGTTGTCGAACATGGCCTTGCGGTGGGAAGAGGTGCGGCTGAAGCTGCGGCCGCGCATCCGATGACGCATGACGAGATCCTCTCCCCGCGCTCTAGTAAGGCTCTTCGAGGCGCTTGGCGAGCTCCTCGATGTTCTCGGGCGGCCAGTTCGGAATCTCCATGCCGAGATGGAGGCCCATCTGCGCCAGCACTTCCTTGATCTCGTTGAGGGACTTGCGGCCGAAATTCGGCGTCCGCAGCATCTCCGCCTCGGTCTTCTGCACGAGATCGCCGATATAGACGATGTTGTCGTTCTTGAGGCAATTGGCCGAGCGCACGGAGAGCTCGAGCTCGTCGACCTTGCGCAGCAGGTTCTTGTTGAAGGGCAGCTCGGACGGCCGCTCCTCCTCGGTCGCCGTCCGCGGCTCCTCGAAATTGATGAAGAGCTGCAGCTGGTCCTGCAGGATGCGCGCGGCGAGCGCCACCGAATCCTCCGGCGTGACCGCGCCGTTGGTCTCGATGCGCATGGAGAGCTTGTCGTAGTCGGTGACCTGGCCGACGCGGGTGTTGTCGACCTTGTAGCTCACTTTCCGCACCGGGCTGAACAGCGCGTCGACCGGGATGAGGCCGATCGGCGCGTCCTCGGGCCGGTTCTGCGTCGCCGCCATGTAGCCCTTGCCGGTCTCGACCGTGAACTCCATGGCGATCTTGGTGCCGCTGTCGAGCGTGCAGATGATCGCCTCGGGGTTCATCACCTCGATGTCGTGGCCGGTCTCGATCTGCTTGGCGCGCACTTCGCCGGGGCCTTGCCCCTTGAGGCGCATGCGCTTCGGGCCTTCGCCATGCATGCGCAGGCCGATACCTTTCACGTTGAGGACGATATCAGTAATATCCTCGAGCACGCCGGGCAGCGAGGAGAATTCGTGCAGCACGCCCTCGATCTGCAGCGAGGTGATCGCCGCGCCCTGCAGCGAGGAGAGCAGCACGCGCCTGAGCGCGTTGCCGAGCGTCAGGCCGAAGCCGCGCTCCAACGGCTCGGCGACGACGACGGCGACGCGCGAGGGGTCGTCGCCGGGCTCGACCGAGAGCTGTTTCGGTTTGATGAGAGCTTGCCAGTTTTTCTGCAGCACGAGCGGAACCTCATGTCGTTCGGGCGCGACGGCGATCGTCGCAGCCTCAAATCCCGGACGCGACCAGCGGCGTCCTCGTATACGCGGGGGCGCCCCGGGCGCCGGCGCGCTAGACCCGGCGCCGCTTGGGCGGCCGGCAACCATTATGCGGGATCGAGGTGACGTCGCGGATGGACGTCACCGTGAAGCCCACCGCCTGCAGCGCGCGCAGCGCCGATTCGCGACCCGATCCAGGGCCCTTCACCTGGATCTCGACGGTGCGCATGCCGTGCTCCATCGCCTTCTTGCCGGCATCCTCGGCGGCCATCTGCGCCGCGTAGGGGGTCGATTTGCGCGAGCCCTTGAACCCCATCGTCCCCGACGACGACCAGGCGATGGCGTTGCCCTGCGCGTCGGTGATAGTGATCATGGTGTTGTTGAAGGTGGCGTTGACATGCGCGACGCCGGAGGTGATGTTCTTGCGTTCGCGACGGCGCAGACGCGGCGCTGCAGCAGGCTTCGCCATATTCGGTTCCCCGTCCTCTCGGGCTTACTTGGTGACCGTCTTCTTGCCGGCGATCGGCCGGGCAGGACCCTTGCGGGTGCGGGCGTTGGTGTGGGTGCGCTGGCCGCGGACCGGCAGGCCCTTGCGGTGCCGCAAGCCGCGATAGCAGCCGAGATCCATCAGCCGCTTGATGTTCATCGCCACCTGGCGCCGCAGATCGCCCTCGACGGTGTAGTCGCGGTCGATCAGCTCGCGGATGCGCAGCACCTCGTCGTCGGTCAGCTCGTGGACGCGCCGCTGCGGCGGAATCGCCACCGCCGCGCAGATCTTCTCCGCCGTGGTGCGGCCGATGCCGTGGATGTAGGTGAGCCCGATCGGGACCCGCTTCTGACTGGGGATGTTGACGCCAGCTATACGCGCCACCTGCGCCTCTCCTGTGGGTGTCGGGCAATGCCAAAAGCCGCTGTTGGCCGAGGGCGCGCATTATAGGAACGCGCAGCGCAAAGTCAATGGCCCGGCGGCATAGCGCCCTATGTAGGGTGTTCCGGCGCGGGTTCAACTGGCCGCACCCTGCCGGTGCCGATCGCGGTCCGGTCGGCGCGCGGCAAGCCCCCGGCTGGAGCAATCTTTAAGCGCCCCGCCGGCTCATTGCACGTTGACGATCGCTTCGATCTGCCGGGCGACGCTGTCGATGTCGGCCATGCCGTCGACTTGTCGCAGGGTGCCCTTCTTGCGGTAATAGGGCAGGATCGGTGCGGTCTGCCGGCGATAGGCCTCCAGCCGTATCTTCACCGCCTCGGGATTGTCGTCGGCGCGACGGACGAAGTCGTGCGAGCCGCAGGCGTCGCACACGCCGTCGACCTTGGGCCGGTGGTGGCGGTCGTGGTAGCTGGCACCGCATTCGGCGCAGCTGAACCGGCCGGCGATGCGGTCGATGAGCGCCGCCTCGTCGACGGTCATCTCGATGACGTGATCGAGCCTCAGCCCCTTGTCGCGCAGCAGGCGGTCGAGCGCCTCGGCCTGCGGCACGGTGCGGGGAAAGCCGTCGAGAATGAAGCCTTGGCCGGCGAGCCGGTCGATCCGGTCGGCGATCAGGGCGATGATGATGTCGTCCGACACCAGCTGGCCGGTATCCATGATCGCCTGCACCTTGCGGCCGAGCGCGCTGCCCGAGTTGCGCTCGGCGCGGAGCATGTCGCCGGTCGAGAGCTGCACCAGCCGGTATTTTTCCTCCAGCCGCTTCGCCTGGGTGCCCTTGCCGGCACCCGGCGGGCCCAGGAGGATGACGATCACCCGCGTCTCCCGCGCAGCTTGGCCTTCTTGATCAGCCCCTCATATTGGTGCGCCAGCAGGTGCGAATGGATCTGCGCCACCGTGTCCATGGTGACGCTGACGACGATCAAGAGGCTGGTGCCGCCGAAATAGAACGGCACGTTGTACTGGGAGACCAGGATCTCCGGCAGGACGCAGACGCCGGCGAGATAGAGGGCGCCGATCAGGGTGAGCCGCTCGAGGATGTGTTCGAGATGATCGGCGGTGTTCTTGCCGGGACGGATGCCCGGGATGAAGCCGCCATACTTGCGCAGATTGTCGGCCGTCTCGACCGGATTGAAGACGATCGCCGTGTAGAAGAAACAGAAGAAGATGATGAGCCCGACATAGAGCGCGATGTAGAGCGGGCTGCCGTGGCGCATGTAGGTGCCGATATCGGCGAGGATGCCGGTCTGGCTGGTGCTGAAGCCGGCGAAGGTGGCCGGCAGCAGCAGCAGCGACGAGGCGAAGATCGGCGGGATCACGCCGGAGGTGTTGAGCTTGAGCGGCAGATGCGAGGCCTCGCCGCCGAACATCTTGTTGCCGACCTGGCGCTTCGGATACTGGACGAGGATGCGCCGCTGCGCCCGCTCCATGAAGACGATGAAGGTGATGACGGCGATCGCCAGGACCAGGAAGAGCACGATCAGGAAGGGCGAGCGCGCGCCGGTGCGGCCCAGCTCGAGCAGGGTGGCCAGCGCCGCCGGCATGCGCGCGACGATGCCGGAGAAGATGATGAGCGAGATGCCGTTGCCGACGCCGCGCGCGGTGATCTGCTCGCCGAGCCACATCAGGAACACGGTGCCGCCGGTCAAGGTGATGACCGTGGTGAAGCGGAAGAAGAGCCCGGGATCGAGCACCGGCGACTGGCCGCCGCTGCCGGAGCCTTCGAGCCCCATGGCGATGCCCAGCGCCTGCACGGCGGCGAGGCCGACGGTGCCGTAGCGCGTGTACTGATTGAGCTTCTTGCGGCCGGACTCGCCCTCTTTCTTCAGCGCCTCGAGATGCGGCGACACCGCCGTCATCAGCTGCACGATGATCGAGGCCGAGATGTACGGCATGATGTTGAGGGCGAAGATGGTCATGCGCCCGAGCGCGCCGCCGGAGAACATGTCGACCATGCCGAGGATGCCCCCGGCATTGTGCTTGACGATCTCTTGCAGGATCTGCGGATCGATGCCGGGCAGCGGGATGTAGGTGCCGAGCCGGTAGATCACCAGGGCGCCGAGCGTGAACCAGATGCGGTTCTTGAGCTCGGTCGCCTTGGCGAAGGCCGATAGGTTGATATTCGCGGCAAGCTGTTCGGCGGCTGACGCCATCTATGCCATCCTTGGCCTGACCTTACGCGCCCTTTTCCGTCGCTGGCGCCGGCTTGGCGCCCTTGACGACGACCGTGCCCCCCAGCTTCTCCACCGCGGCGACCGCCGCCTTGGACGCGCCGGTCACCTCGATCGTCAGCGGCGCCTTGAGCTCGCCCTTGGCGAGGAGCCGCACGCCGTCGCCCACCCGGCGCAGCACGCCCGCGGCGACCAGCGCCGCGCCGTCCACGGTGACATCGGGTTTGAGCGTGCCCGAATCAAGCGCCCGCTGCAGCCGGCCGAGGTTGACGATGTGGAATTTGGCGCGAAACGCCACGTTGCTGAAGCCGCGCTTGGGCAGGCGGCGGTGGAGCGGCGTCTGGCCGCCCTCGAAGCCGTTGAGGGCGACGCCGGTGCGCGCGGTCTGGCCCTTGCCGCCGCGTGCGCTGGTCTTGCCCTTGCCCGAGCCGATGCCGCGGCCGACGCGCTTGGCACGATAATGGGCGCCCTTGTTGTCTCGGATGTCGTTGAGTTTCATTGTCCACCACCTTGGCCGCGCCGCCCCGAGGAGGCGCCGGCCGGATTATCCGTCCGCGGGCCGGCCGCCGCAATCACGAGGCGGCGTCGACCCGAACCAGATGCTTCACCCGCTCGATCATGCCGCGCACCTCCGGCGTATCCCCGAGGACGCGCGAACGGCGAATCTTGTTGAGCCCGAGCCCTTTCAAGGTGGCGCGCTGATAGGCCTCGCGGCCGATCGGGCTGGCGATCTGCGTCACCTTGAGGGTTCTCTCCGGCACCTGCTTCGGCTTGGGCGCCACGGCAGGTTTGGGCGCCGGCCGCGGCTTGTCCCGCGCCGGCACGGCAACCTGCTTTGCCGCCTGCTTTGCTGCCTGCTTTGCTGCCTTCTTCGCCGCCTTCTTCGCTTCCTTCTTCGCCGCCTTCTTGGCCGCGCCAGCCGACGGATCGGCCTCGGGTTTCGCTACCTTCTTGCTCGCCTTCGCCGCGGCATCGGCCGCCGGCTTCTCGGCCTTCTGAGCCTTCACGGCCGCCGGCTTCGCCGCCTTCTTGGCCGGCTTCTTCTCTTCCGCCATGGCCGGCTACTCCCGCGCCTCGGCGGCGCCTTCGCGGCGGCCGAGAATCTCGCTCACCTTGCGCCCGCGGCGCTGCGCCACGCTGCGCGGGCTCGCCGAGCGCGTCAGCGCCTGGAAGGTCGCCTTGATCATGTTGTGCGGGTTGGAGGTCCCGACCGATTTGGCCACCACGTCGTGCACGCCCAGCGCCTCGAAGATGGCGCGCATCGGGCCGCCGGCGATGATGCCCGTGCCCGGCGGCGCCGCGCGCACGATGACCTCGCCCGCGCCGTAGCGGCCGATGATGTCGTGATGGAGCGTGCGGCCCTCGCGCAAGGGCACGCGGATCATGGCGCGCCGCGCCTGCTCCGTCGCCTTGCGGATCGCCTCGGGCACCTCGCGCGCCTTGCCGGCGCCATAGCCGACACGGCCCTTGCTGTCGCCGACGATGACGATCGCCGCGAAGCCGAAGCGCCGGCCGCCCTTCACCACCTTGGCGACGCGATTGATGCCGACGAGCTTTTCGACGAAATCGCTGTCCTCGCGATCGCCGCGCTGGCGGTCGCCGTCGCGCCCGCGCCCGCCGCGGTCGCGCCCGCCCGAGGACCGAGCGCCCGCCGACGACCGTTCGCCGCCGCCCGGTCGTGCGCCGCCGCCGCCCGGTCGTGCGCCGCCGCCGCCGCCCGGTCGGGCGCTGCTGCCTGGTGTGCGTGCCATGAAAGGCCCTTTCCCTAGAAGATGAGCCCGCCCTCGCGGGCGGCGTCGGCCAGGGCCTTGACCCGGCCATGGAAGAGATAGCCGCCGCGGTCGAACACGACGGCGGTGACGCCGGCGGCCTTGGCGCGCTCGGCGACGAGCTTGCCGACGGCCGCCGCGGCGGCCCTGTCGGTGCTCTTCTTGAGGCTCTCGCGCAAGCCCTTGTCGACGCTCGACGCGGCCGCCACGGTGCGGCCGGCGGTGTCGTCGATCACCTGCGCGTAGATGTGCTTCGACGAGCGGAACACCGACAGCCGCAGCCGGCCGCTGCTGTACTTGGCGATGCGCGCGCGCACGCGCCGCTGACGGCGGCTGAACAGTTCCTTGGGTTTGCTGGTCATCGCTCGGCCCCTACTTCTTCTTGCCTTCCTTGCGGCGGATCTGCTCGGCGGCGTATTTGATGCCCTTGCCCTTGTAGGGCTCCGGCTTGCGGAAGGCGCGGATCACCGCCGCCGTCTGCCCGACCCGCTGCCGATCGGCACCGGTAATGCTGATCGAGGTCGGCTTCTCGCAGGTGATCTTGATGTCGCCGGGGATCGGGAAGATGACGTCGTGGCTGTAACCCAGCTGCAGCACCAGGTTCTTGCCCTGGACCGCGGCACGGTATCCGACGCCCTCGATCTCCAGGTTCTTGGCGAAGCCCTTGGACACGCCGGCGACCATGTTGTTGACGAGGGCGCGCATCGTGCCCCAATGGATTCGGGCGCGCTTGTTCTCGCTCTTCGGCTTCACCAGCACCTTGCCGTCCTGCACCAGGGCGGTCACCTCGCCGCTCATCGGCAGCTTGAGCGTGCCGAGCTTGCCCTTGGCGGTGATGGTCTGCCCGGCGACCTCGACGGTGACGCCCGGCGGGATGGTTACGGGGTATTTGCCGATACGCGACATCTCGTCACCTCAGAACACGCGGCAGAGGACCTCGCCGCCGACATTGGCGGCCCGGGCCTCGTTATCCGACATCACGCCGCGCGGCGTCGACAGGATGGCGATGCCCAGCCCGTTATAGACGCGCGGCAGGTCGGAGATCTTGGAATAGATGCGCCGGCCCGGCTTCGACACGCGGGTGATCTCGCGGATCACCGGCTCGCCGTCGACATATTTGAGCTCGATCTTGAGCTCGGCGACGCCCTGACGTATCTCCTCGCGCGAGTAGCCGCGGATATAGCCCTCGCGCTGCAGCACTTCCAGCACGTTGGTGCGGATCTTGGACGCCGGCGACTGGATGACGGTCTTGTATGCCTGTTGCCCGTTGCGAATGCGGGTCAGCATATCGCCGAGCGGATCGGTCATCGACATGCGCTCTGTCTCCCTTACCAGCTCGACTTGACCATGCCGGGAATCTGGCCGGCCGAGGCGAGTTCGCGCAGCGCGATGCGCGAGAGCTTGAATTTGCGGTAGACGCCGCGCGGACGTCCGGTCAGCTCGCAGCGGTTGCGGATGCGCGTCGACGACGAATTGCGCGGCAGCTCGGCCAGCTTGAGCCGCGCCGCGAACTGCTCCTCGGGGGGCAGCGAGCGATCGTCGGCGATCGCCTTGAGCCGCGCCCGCTTCGGCGCCATGCGCTTCACCATTTCCGCACGGCGGCGGTTCTTGATCACCGAGCTTTTCTTCGCCATTGGGACTCGCCTCTCTCGGCCGATTAGTTGACGAACGGCATCTGGAACGCGCGCAGGAGGGCCTTCGCCTCCGCATCGGTCCGCGCCGTCGTGACGATGATGATGTCCATGCCGCGCACGGCATCGACCTCGTCGTAGTTGACCTCCGGGAACACCAGCTGCTCCTTGAGGCCGAGCGCGAAATTGCCGCGCCCGTCGAAACTCTTGCCGGAGACGCCGCGGAAGTCGCGCACGCGCGGCAGGGCGATGTGGATGAGGCGGTCGAGGAACTCGTACATGCGCTGGCGCCGCAGCGTCACCTTGCAGCCGATCGGCATGTTCTCGCGCAGCTTGAACGTGGCGATCGATGTCTTGGAGCGGGTGACGACCGGCTTCTGGCCGGAGATGACCGCGAGGTCGTTGGCCGCGGCGTCGACCTTCTTGGCGTCCTGCGTGCCCTCGCCGACGCCCATGTTGATGACGATCTTGTCGATCCTGGGCACCTGCATCGCGTTCTCGTAGCCGAACTCCTTCATCAGGGCCGGCCTGACCTCTTTCTCGTATTGCTCCTGAAGACGTGTGCGCATGGCCTTTACCCTTACGCGTCGAGGACTTCGCCGGAGCGCCTGGCAAAGCGCACCTTGCGGCCGTCCCCGAGCAGCTTGTAGCCGACCCGCGTCGGCTTGCTCGATTTCGGGTCGATATGGGCGACGTTGGAGATGTGGATCGCCGCTTCCTTCTCGACGATGCCGCCGGCCTGGCCGGCGGCGGGGCGGGTATGGCGCTTCATCATGTTGACGCCCTGGACCACCACGCGCTCCACGTCGCGCAGCACGCGCAGCACCTCGCCGCTCTTGCCCTTGTCGCGGCCGGTGATGACGACGACCTTGTCGCCCTTCTTGATCTTGAATTTCGCTGCCATGTCAGAGCACCTCGGGCGCCAGCGACACGATCTTCATGAACTTGCGCGCGCGCAGCTCGCGCGTCACCGGTCCGAAGATGCGCGTGCCGATCGGCTCGCCCTGTTTCGTGATGAGGACCGCGGCGTTGCGGTCGAAGCGGATGGCGCTGCCGTCCGGCCGGCGAATCTCCTTCGCGGTGCGCACGATCACCGCCTGGTGCACGTCGCCCTTCTTGACGCGGCCGCGCGGGATCGCCTCCTTGACCGAGACGACGATGACGTCGCCGACCGTCGCCGTCTTGCGCTTGGAGCCGCCCAGCACCTTGATGCATTGGACGCGGCGCGCGCCGGAATTGTCGGCGACATCGAGATTGGTCTGCATCTGGATCATGACGCGTTCACCCCTCGGCCTTGGCGCGGGACGCGGCCTTTTTCTTCGCCCGCGGCGCGCGCGGCTTGGTCGCCGGCCGGGCGACCTTGGCCTTCGCCTTGCGCGCCGGCGGCGCCGCCTCGCCCGGCGGCGCTGGCGAGGCGCCGTCGAACAGCGTCACCCAGCGCTTGCGCCGCGAGATCGGGCGGCTCTCCTCGATGCGGATCACGTCGCCCGCCTTGACGAGGTTGTTCTCGTCATGCGCGGCGTAGTTCTTCGAGCGCATGATGAACTTCTTGTAGACGGGATGCATGACGCGCCGCTCGACGCGCACGATCACCGTCTTGTCCCGCGCGTCTCTGACGGCCACACCCTGAAGGATACGCTTCGGCATCGCTCTTCTCTTTCCCTAGGCGCGCACGCGCTCGGCCAGAATGGTCTTGATCCGCGCCATGTCGCGCCGCACCTGGCGCGACCGCGTCGTGTTCTCCAGCTGTCCGCTCGCCTTCTGGAAGCGCAGGTTGAAGCGCTCCTTGGCGAGCTGCTCCAGCGTCGCCTTGAGCTCGTCGTCGGTCTTGGCGCGCACGTCGCTCGCCTTCATGGTTGGGCCTCCCCGGCGCGGGACACGATGCGCGTATCGATCGGCAGCTTCGCCGCGGCGAGCAGGAACGCCTCGCGCGCGGTCGGGCCCGGCACGCCGTCGAGCTCGAACATGATGCGGCCCGGCTTGACGCGGCACACCCAGAACTCGGGCGTGCCCTTGCCGCTGCCCATGCGTACCTCGGCCGGCTTCACCGAGACCGGCACGTCCGGGAAGACGCGGATCCACACGCGGCCGATACGCTTGATGTGGCGGGTGATGGCGCGGCGCGCCGCCTCGATCTGGCGCGCGGTGACGCGGCCCGGCGATGTGGCCTTCAGCCCGAAATTGCCGAAATTGAGCGCGGTGCCGCCCTTGGCCTCGCCATGGATGCGGCCCTTATGCGCCTTGCGGTATTTGGTGCGCTTCGGTGAGAGCATGTTCCTGCGACCTCTGCAAACCGCTCAGGCGCGCGCCGGCTGCTGCTCGGCGGCGCGCTTGTCCTGCGCCATCGGATCGTGCGCGAGCACCTCGCCCTTGAACACCCACACCTTGACGCCGCAGGTGCCGTAGGTGGTCTTGGCCGTGCCGTAGCCGAAATCGACGTCGGCGCGCAGCGTGTGGAGCGGCACGCGGCCCTCGCGATACCACTCCATGCGTGCGATCTCGGCGCCGCCCAGCCGGCCCGAACAGTTGATGCGGATGCCGAGCGCGCCCAGCCGCATCGCCGATTGCACCGCGCGCTTCATGGCGCGGCGGAACGCGACGCGCCGCTCGAGCTGCTGCGCGATGCCGTCGGCGATGAGCTTGGCGTCGATCTCGGGCTTGCGGATCTCGACGATGTTGAGGCTGACCTCGCTGTTGGTCATCTTGGCGATGTCGAGGCGCAGCTTCTCGATGTCGGCGCCCTTCTTGCCGATGACGACGCCGGGGCGCGCCGAGTGGATGGTGATGCGCGTCTTCTTGGCGGCGCGCTCGATGACGATGCGGCTGACGCCGGCCTGCTGCAGCCGGTCGTTCAGGAACTTGCGCAGGCGCAGATCCTCGTGCAGCAGCCCGCCATACTCCTTGCGCGCGAACCAGCGCGAATCCCAGGTCCGGTTGATGCCGAGCCGCAGCCCGATCGGGTTGACCTTTTGACCCATTACCTCTTCTCCTCTTCGCGCTCGCGCACGACGACGGACAGATTGGCGAAATATTTCTCGACCTGCGCGGCGCGGCCGCGGCCGCGGGCATGGAAGCGCTTCAAGGTGAAGGCGCGCCCGACCGTCGCCTCCTTGACGTAGAGCTTGTCGACGTCGAGCTGATGGTTGTTCTCGGCATTGGCGATCGCCGCCTGCAGCACCTTCTTCACGTCCTTGGCGATGCGGCGCGGCGAGAAGCTGAGCTCGGCGAGCGCGCGGTTGGCGTTCTTGCCGCGGATCATCTGCGCCACGAGGTTCAGCTTGCGCGCGCTCACGCGCAACGCCCGGGCGTAGGCCGACGCCTCGGTCTCGGCGAGTCGGCGCTTGACGGCGGGCTTGCTCATGGCGCCGGCGCCTTCACGCGCGTCGCCTTCTTGTCGGCGGAATGGCCGTGGAAGGTGCGCGTCGGCGCGAACTCGCCGAGCTTGTGGCCGATCATGTGCTCGTTGACCAGCACGGGGATGAACTTGTGCCCGTTATAGACGCCGAAGGTGAGTCCGACGAATTGCGGGAAGATGGTCGAGCGGCGCGACCACGTCTTGATGATCTCGTTGCGCCCGGAAGCGCGCGACTTCTCCGCCTTCTTCAGCAGGTAGCCGTCGACGAACGGGCCTTTCCAGGTTGAGCGTGTCACGTCCGGTCTCCGTTATTTCTGCCGGCGGCGCCGCACGATGTAGCGGTCGGTCGCCTTGTTCTTGCGCGTCTTGGTGCCCTTGGTGCCCTTGCCCCAGGGCGTCACCGGGTGGCGCCCGCCGGAGGTGCGGCCTTCGCCGCCGCCATGCGGGTGATCGATCGGGTTCATCGCCACGCCGCGCACCGAGGGCTTCTTGCCGAGCCAGCGGTTGCGGCCGGCCTTGCCGATGACGATGTTCTGCCGGTCCGGGTTGGACACGGCGCCGATCGTGGCGCGGCATTCGGCGCGCACCATGCGCACCTCGCCCGAGGAGAGGCGGAGCAGCGCGTAGCCGGCGTCGCGGCCGACCAGCTGCACGAAGGTGCCGGCGGCGCGCGCGAGCTGGCCACCCTTCCCCTGCTTCATCTCGACATTGTGGATGATGGTGCCGACGGGGATGTTGCGCATCGGCATGGCGTTGCCCGGCTTGACGTCGACGCGCTCGCCCGAGACGACCTTGTCGCCCTCCTTGAGGCGCTGCGGCGCCAGGATATAGGACAGCTCGCCATCCTCGTAGCGCACCAGCGCGATGAAGCCGCTGCGGTTCGGATCGTATTCGAGGCGCACGACCTCGGCAGGCATGTCGAACTTGGTGCGCTTGAAGTCGATGATGCGGTAGCGCTGCTTGTGCCCGCCACCGCGCCAGCGCTGGGTGATGCGGCCGAGATTGTTGCGGCCGCCCTTCTCGCGCTTGCCTTGGGTGAGCGCCTTGACGGGGCGGCCCTTCCACAGCTCGCTGCGGTCGACGATGACCAGCTGGCGCTGTCCGGGCGTGGTCGGCTTGAAACTCTTGAGTGCCATCGCCTCAGACTCCCGTGGTCACGTCGATCTTCGAGCCCTCGGCGAGGGTGACGATCGCTTTCTTGTAGTCCGAGCGGCGGCCGGGCGTGCCGCGGAAGCGCTTCACCTTGCCCTTGACGCGGATGGTGTTGACCGCGGTGACCTTGACCTTGAACAGCCCCTCGACCGCGGCCTTGACCTGGCGCTTGTCCGCGGTCAGCGGCACGCGGAAGGTCACCTGGTTGTGCTCCGAGCCCATGGTCGACTTCTCGGTGATCACCGGCGCGCGCACCAGATCGTACATCTGGTCGCGGGTGAGCTTCATCTCCTCGCGGGGAATGACGCGGAACCTGCTCATTTGAGCCGTGCCTCCAGATGTTGGACGGCGTCCCGCGTCAGCACCAGCGTGTCGCGGCGCAGGATGTCGTAGACATTGGCGCCCTGCTGCGGCAGCACGTCGATGCCGGGAATGTTGCGGGCGGCGCGCGCGAAATTCTCGTCGACCGTCGGCCCGTCGATGATCAGCACCGAGCCCCAGCCGAGCTTGTCCAGGCGCTTGACCAGCGCCGCGGTCTTCGCGTCCGCGAGCTTCGCCGTCTCGAGCACGATCAGCTTGCCCTCGGCCTGCTTGGCCGAGAGCGCCGTCTTGAGCGCGAGGCGGCGCACCTTCTTCTGCAGCGAGAACTCGTGGCTGCGCACCACCGGCCCGAAGATCACCGCGCCGCCGCGGAACTGCGGCGAGCGCAGGCTGCCCTGGCGGGCGCGCCCGGTGCCCTTCTGGCGCCACGGCTTCTTGGTCGTGCCCTGGACGTCGCTGATGCCCTTGGTCTTGTGCGTGCCGGCGCGCCGCTTGGCGAGCTGCCAGTTGACCATGCGCGCGAGAATGTCGCGCCGCACCGGCAGGCCGAACACCGCCTCGGCGAGGTCGATGCTGCCGACCTCCTTGTTGTCGAGATTGGTGATGGCGAGCTTCATGTCGGGCTCCCCTCGGCCGGCGCCTCGGCGACAGCAGCCGGCGCGCCGCCGCGCAGCGCCGCCGGGAACGGCAGGTCCTTGGGCGCCTTGCGTTTCACCGCGTCCTTGACCAGCACGTAGCCGCCATCGGCGCCGGGCACCGCGCCCTCGACCATGATGAGGCCGCGCTCGCCATCGGCGGCGACGACGCGCAGATTCTGCGTGGTCACGCGCTCGTCGCCGTAATGGCCGGCCATCTTCTTGTTCTTGAAGACCTTGCCGGGATCCTGGCGCTGGCCGGTCGAGCCGTGGCTGCGGTGCGAGACCGAGACGCCGTGGCTCGCGCGCAAGCCGCCGAAATTGTGCCGCCGCATGACGCCGGAGAAGCCGCGGCCCTTGGTCGTGCCGGTGACGTCGACGAACTGCCCGGCGAGGAAATGCGCCGCCGACAGCTCGACGCCGACCTCGAGCAGCGCGTCCTTGGGCACGCGGAACTCGACGAGCTTGCGCTTCGGCTCGACCTTCGCCTTGGCGTAGTGGCCGCGCATGGGCTGGGTCACGTTCTTGACCTTGGCCTTGCCGACGCCGAGTTGGACGGCGGTGTAGCCGTCCTTCTCCTCGGTGCGCACGGCGACGACCTGGCAATGGTCGACCCGCAGCACCGTCACCGGGACGTGGTTGCCTTCCGCGGTGAAGATGCGCGTCATGCCCATCTTCTGGGCGATGAGACCGGTCCGCATGGCTCAGCTCCTCAGAGCTTGATCTCGACGTCGACGCCGGCGGCAAGGTCGAGCTTCATCAGCGCGTCCACCGTCTGCGGCGTCGGGTCGACGATGTCGAGCACCCGCTTATGCGTGCGGATCTCGAACTGCTCGCGCGACTTCTTGTCGATGTGCGGCGAGCGCAGCACCGTGAACTTCTCGATCTTGGTCGGCAGCGGGATAGGGCCGCGCACGCGCGCGCCGGTCCGCTTGGCGGTGTTGACGATCTCGCTCGTCGACTGGTCGAGGACGCGATGGTCGTACGCCCTCAGCCGGATGCGGATGTTCTGGTTATCGATTGCCATGTCGCTTTCTTCCTTCCGCCGTCGGCGAGCGCGGTCGCGGCTCGCGGCGCTGCAGCTTACTTCAGTATTTTCGCGACGACGCCGGCGCCGACGGTGCGGCCGCCCTCGCGGATGGCGAAGCGCAGGCCCTCG
>Ga0209701_10000502_pt1 | contig 22946 bp, 23 predicted proteins | sample CZO8metaG_4_FD_188356 | JGI IMG/M metagenome (GOLD analysis project Ga0209701, IMG submission 188356) | Vadose zone soil microbial communities from the Eel River Critical Zone Observatory, Northern California, USA - CZOApr15con2H3.8 metaG... | ecosystem: Environmental > Terrestrial > Soil >... | reverse complement strand
CCGCGCCTACGCCAAGGCCTTCGCCTGCTCGCGCAGGGCGAATTTCTGCACCTTGCCGGTGGAGGTCTTGGGCAGCGGGCCGAACACCACGGTCTTCGGCACCTTGAAGCGCGCCATGTGCCCGCGGCAGAAGCCGATGACCTCCTCGGCCGTGGCTTGGGCGCCCGGCTTCAAGGTGACGAAGGCGCAGGGCGTCTCGCCCCAGGTCGCGTCCGGCCGCGCCACCACCGCCGCCTCCAGCACCGCCGGGTGGCGATAGAGCACGCTCTCGACCTCGATGGTCGAGATGTTCTCGCCGCCGGAGATGATGATGTCCTTCGAGCGGTCCTTGATCTCGATATAGCCGTCCGCGTGCATGACGCCGAGATCGCCGGTGTGGAACCAGCCGCCGGCGAAGGCCTCGTGCGTCGCCTTGGCGTTCTTGAGGTAGCCCTTCATGACGATGTTGCCGCGCATGAAGACCTCGCCGATGGTCTGGCCGTCGCGCGGCGTGGGCTGGAGCGTGTTGGCGTCGGCCACGCTCAGCCCCTCGAGCACGTGGTAGGGGACGCCCTGGCGCGCCTTGCGGGCGGAGATCTCCTCCGGCGGGAGCGCGTCCCATTCCTCGTGCCAGGCGCACACGGTCGCCGGGCCGTAGCTCTCGGTCAGGCCGTAGACATGGATGATGCGGAAGCCGAGCTTCTCCATGCCCTCGATGACGGCGGCGGGCGGCGCCGCGCCGGCGGTCATCATGCGCACGTCGCGCCCGGCGATGGCGCGGCGCATCGCCTCGGGCGCGTTGAGCAGCAGGTTCATGACGATCGGCGCGCCGCACAGATGCGTCACGCCGGATTGGGCGATCGCGGCATAGATCGCCGCCGCCTCGACCCGGCGCAGGCAGACATGCGTGCCCGCCAGCGCCGTCACCGTCCACGGGAAGCACCAGCCGTTGCAATGGAACATCGGCAGGGTCCAGAGATAGACCGGGTGCTGCGGCAGGCTCCAGACCAGGGCGTTGCCGAGCGCGTTCAGATAGGCGCCGCGGTGGTGGTAGACGACGCCTTTGGGATTGCCGGTGGTGCCGGAGGTGTAATTGAGCGAAATCGCGTCCCATTCGTCGTCGGGATTGGTCCAGTGATGGTCCGGATCGCCCGCGGAAATGAAGCGCTCGTAATCCGTTTTCCCGAGCAATTTCCCGGGCGGGGCGAGGGTGTCGTCGATGTCGATGACCAGCGGCTTGCGCTTCAGCGGCGCGAGCGCCTGCTCGACCACGCCCGAGAACTCGCGGTCGGTGATCAGCACCTTGGCCTCGCTATGTCCCAGGATGAAGCCGATCATGGCCGAATCGAGCCGGATGTTGAGCGCATTGAGCACTCCGCCCGCCATGGCGACGCCGAAATGCGCCTCGAACGCCTCGGGCGTGTTGGTCGCCATCAGCGCCACCGTGTCGTTCTTGCCGACCCCGGCCCGGCCGAGCGCGCTGGCGAGGCGCCGGCAGCGCCGGTAGCTCTCGGCCCAGCTGTAGCGCCGCTCGCCATGCACCACGGCGAGCCGGTCCGGGAACACGGCGGCGCTGCGGGCGATGAAGCCCAACGGCGACAGCGGCACGTAATTCGCCGCATTGCGGTCGAGATCGACGGTGTAGGGGCTGCGCATCTCCGCCATCTTCGCTCTCCCTGATCGGCCGGCTTGGCAACATCCGGGCCTTGCCGCACTATCCGCGGGCGGACACCGCTATTTAATACGAATATGTCGCACCATGACTAGCCGCTACGCCGAGGCCTATCGCCGCTCGCTCGCCGATCCCGAGGGCTTCTGGGGCGAGGCGGCGCAGGGCATCCAATGGGAGAAGCGCTGGGATCGCGTGCTCGACGCTGATAACCCGCCGTTTTACCGCTGGTTTCCCGGCGGCCGGCTCAACACCTGCCACAACGCCCTCGACCGCCATGTCGCCGGCGGCCGCGCCGAGCAGGCGGCGCTCATCTACGACAGCCCGGTGACCGGGCAAATCCAGCGCTTCACCTATCGCGCGCTGCGCGACGAGGTGGCGCTGCTGGCGGGCGCGCTCCGGGATCTCGGCGTCGTCAAGGGCGACCGCGTCCTCATCTACATGCCGATGGTGCCGGAAGCGGTGATGGCGATGCTCGCCTGTGCGCGGCTCGGCGCCATCCACTCGGTCGTGTTCGGCGGCTTCGCCGCGCCCGAGCTCGCCACGCGCATCGACGACGCCACGCCCAAGGTGATCCTCTCCGCCTCCTGCGGCGTCGAGGTGCAGCGCGTCATCCCCTACAAGCCGCTGCTCGACCAGGCGATCGAGCTCGCCAAATCCAAGCCGCGCGCCTGCGTGATCCTGCAGCGGCCGATGGCGCGGGCGCCGCTCGCCGCCGGCCGCGACCACGATTGGCGCGAGCTCGTCGCCCAGGCGCGTCCCGCCGATTGTGTCGCCGTCGATGCCACCGACCCGCTCTACATCCTCTACACCTCGGGCACGACCGGCATCCCCAAGGGCATCGTGCGCCACAATGGCGGCCATGCCGTCGCCCTCCATTGGTCGATGCACAACATCTACGGGCTCGAGCCCGGCGAGGTGTTCTGGACGGCGTCCGATGTCGGCTGGGTGGTCGGCCATTCCTACATCGTCTACGCGCCCTTGATCTATGGCTGCACCAGCGTCCTCTACGAGGGAAAGCCCGTCGGTACGCCCGATGCCGGCGCGTTCTGGCGCGTCATCGCCGCGCACGGCGTCAGCGTCATGTTCACCGCGCCGACGGCGTTCCGCGCCATCAAGCGCGAGGACCCCGACGGCAAGCTCATCCGCAAATATGATCTGTCGAAATTCCGCGGACTCTTCCTCGCCGGCGAGCGCGCCGATCCGCCGACGGTCGAATGGGCCGAGCAGCAGCTCAAGGTCCCCGTGATCGACCATTGGTGGCAGACCGAGACCGGCTGGCCGATCACCGCCAATTGCCTCGGCCTCGAGCCGATGCCGGTGAAGCACGGTTCCTCGACCAAGCCGGCGCCGGGCTGGGATCTGCGCGTGCTCGGGCCCGACGGGCACGAGGTGAAACGCGGCGAGATCGGCGCGCTGTGCCTGAAGCTGCCGCTGCCGCCGGGCGCGTTGCCGACCTTGTGGAACGCCGACGAGCGCTTCGTCGACTCCTATCTCAAGGAATATCCCGGTCATTACGAGACCGCCGATGCCGGCTATGTCGATGCGGACGGCTATGTCTTCGTCATGACGCGCACCGACGACATCATCAATGTCGCCGGCCATCGCCTGTCGACCGGCGGCATCGAGGAGGTGCTGGCGGCGCACCCGGATGTCGCGGAATGCGCGGTGATCGGCGTCGCCGACGGCTTGAAAGGCCAGGTGCCCGTGGGCTTTCTCGTGCTCAAGGCCGGCGCTCAGCGCCTGCCGGCGCAAGTCGCGGCGGAAGCGGTCAAGCTGGTGCGCGACCGCATCGGCCCGGTGGCGAGCTTCAAGACGGCGATGGTGGTGCAGCGCCTGCCCAAGACGCGCTCCGGCAAGATCCTGCGCGGCACCATGCGGCGCATCGCCGATGGCGAGGATTACAAGACGCCCGCCACCATCGACGACCCCGCCATCCTCGGCGAGATCGCCGACACGCTCAAAGACGCGGGCTACGCCAAGGCGTGAGCCTTCGCCGGGGAGAGGACATGGCCTGGGAAAAGCCGACGCAGCAGACGATCGCCGTCTTCGACAGCATGGTGCCGCAACACCCGAAAGTCGAACGCCGCAAGATGTTCGGCTTTCCGGTCGCGTTCGCCAACGGCAACATGTTTCTGGGGCTGCACGAGAACCGCATGATCCTTCGCCTCGGCGAGAAGGAGCGGGAGCGTTTCCTCGCCAGTTTCGACGCGAGCGTCTTCGAGCCCATGGCGGGCCGACCCATGCGCGAGTACGTGGTCGTTCCCGAACAGCTCCTCGGCGACCCCGCGGGCTTGCAAAGCTGGTGCGACCGCGCGCTCAACTATGCGCTGTCGCTGCCGCCGAGGGCGGCGAAAAAAGCCGGCGCCGACAAGAAGAAGGCGAAGACGGCCAAACCCAGACGCCGCGCCCGCGTGCGCCGACCCTAACCGCAAGTCGCTATATATGGCCGATGCGTCCGTGCGGATGCGGCCGGCGAAGTAGCCGGGCCAAGCGCGCAGCTTAGTGGGGCGCGCCGTCCTCCGACCCCGCATAGGATTCCGCCGCCTCGTCCGGCCCGGGGGCGGCGACTTCCACTGGCTTCTTGCCGCGATTGGCGCGGGCCACGGCGGCCTCGAGCTCCGGCAGCGTGCACAAGCCGACGGCGACCGGGTGCCGCGGCTTGATGTTGGGCGAATTCCAATGCGTGCGGTCGCGCACCGCCTGAATGGTCGGCTTGGTCGTGCCGATCAGCTTCGAGATCTGCCCGTCGCTGAGCTCCGGATGGCTCTTCAGCAGCCAGGCGATCGCGTCGGGCTTGTCCTGGCGCTTGGCGATCGGCGTGTAGCGCGGGCCGCGGTGCTTGAACATCGGCACCGGCATCGCCTCGGCGGATACCTTGAGACGCGCCGCCGGGTCCTTCTGGCAGCGCTCGATCTCCTCCAGCGTAAGCTGGCCGTTGACGATCGGGTCGAGCCCCTGCATCTGCACCGCCACTTCGCCGTCGGCGATCGCCTGCACCTCGAGCGGATGCAGCCCGCAGAAATCGCCGATCTGGTCGAAGGTGAGGGACGTGTTCTCGACGAGCCACACGGCCGTGGCCTTCGGCATGAGCGGCAGCGCCATCAATTCCTCCTTGCGTACCAATAATTTACCGTAGCCTGCCAGCGGCGCCCCGAGGACGCGCGGCAGGGGAACGATGATGTCTCGGATAGGCGCTATATAGTGGGTCAGCCGCGAAGTGGAAAGAGCATTTCGCGGGCGTCTGCCTAGGCCGTGAGCATGATCTTGCCGATATGCGCGGAGCTCTCCATCAGCCGGTGCGCCTCGGAAACCTCGCTCAGCGGGAAGACGCGGTAGATCTGCGGCTTGACCTTGCCCTGCTCGAGCAGCGGCCAGACTTCGCGGTGCAGCGCGGCGGCGATCGCGCCCTTCTGCTCGACCGGGCGGACGCGCAAGGTCGAGCCGGTGAGCCAGCCGCGCTTCAGCATCAGAGGCATGAGGTTGATCTCGTTCTGCGCGCCATGCAGGAAGGCGATGTAGACGAGACGGCCGTCGACGGCGAGCGCGCTGATGTTGCGCTGGATGTAGTCGCCGCCGACCATGTCGAGGATGACATCGACGCCGCGGCCGGAAGTCGCGTCCTTGATCACCTTGACGAAGTCCTCGTGCTTGTAGTCGATGCCGCGGGTGGCGCCGAGCTTCTCGCAGGCATGGCATTTGTCGCGGCTCCCCGCGGTCGCGAAGATCGCTTGCGCGCCGAACGCCTTGGCGAGCTGGATCGCCGTCGTGCCGATGCCGCTGCTGCCGCCGTGGATCAGCACGCTCTCGCCGGCCTTCAAGCCGCCGCGCTCGAAGACGTTATGCCAGACGGTGAAGAAGTTCTCCGGCAGCGCCGCCGCCTCGACCATGCTGAAGCCCCTGGGTACCGGCAGGCATTGCGGCTCGGGCGCGGGACAATAGGTCGCGTAGCCGCCACCGGTCACCAAGGCGCAGACCGGGTCGCCGATCTTGGTGTGGTGGACGCCGAGGCCGATCGCCACCACCTTGCCGGCGACCTCGAGCCCGGGAATGTCGGAGGCGCCCGGCGGCGGCGGATAGGCGCCCTGGCGCTGCATGATGTCCGGCCGGTTGACGCCGGCGGCGGCGACCTCGATCAGCACTTCGCCGGCGCCGGGCATGGGCACCGGACGGATGGTCTGCTTCAGCATCTCGGGCCCGCCGCCCGGCGCGGTGATCTCGATCGCGATCATGGTGGCGGGCAGGGCGGACATGGCGTCGTTCCTCTGGACTGCTCGGTCGATTGCACCTCTAGCCGGATCGCGCCACACTGGCAACCGCCCGAGCGACGAGGAGAAAGCCATGGACGAGGAGGATTTGCTCCCGCGCCAGAAGCGCCCGGCCAAGAAGGATCTGACCCCGCTGGCGATCGCCGAGCTGGAGACGTACATCGCCGAGCTCGAGGCCGAGATCGCGCGCGCCCGCGACGAGATTTCCGCCAAGCGCAAGCAGCGCGGCGGCGCCGACGCGCTGTTCAAGCGGTGAGGGGGGTCGGCGAGATCCCGCTCACCGCAGTCGGGACCGGCGGGGCAGCTGCTCTCTTCGATGCGCATGCGCAGAGCGCAGCCGCGCTCATCGACACGGCGCTGCGCAGCTATCCCTTCCTGCCGACCGCTGCCGCAATCGCCGATCGCCTCTCGCGTCGCTGGCTGGAGCGCCAGGAGAACCCCTACCTTGACGAGATCCGCCACGTCGCGGCGCAGCTCGGGCGTCCCGGCGTCTACTTTCTCAACATCGTCTATGAATGGGCTTGCTCGACGAGCGCGGCACCCGATCCCGGCGGGCCAGGCGCGCGGCTCATTCGCGTGCTCGACTGGGGGCTCACCGGCATCGGCCGCCATGTCGTGATCGCGCGACAGGAGAGCGCGTGCGGCCCTTTCTACAATGCGACATGGCCGGGCTTTGCCGGCGTGCTCACGGGCATGGCGCCGGGGCGGTTCGCCGCCGCTATCAACCAGGCGCCGCGTCTGCCGATCTTCGGGCCGCGCTGGCTCGACGAGGTGGCGGGACGCCTGCGCATGCTGCGCCACAAGGGTGCGATCCCCGCCGCGCATCTGTTACGGCGCGTCTTCGAGGAGGCGCAAGACTACGACGCGGCGCAGGCCATGCTCGCCGATGGGCGCCAGCTCCTGGCGATGCCGGCACTCTTCATCTTGAGCGGGATCGCCGGCGAGCAGGCTTGCATCATCGAGGCGATCGGCCGGGAGCGGCGAGTCCATCACGCCCAAGCCGCGGACGGATTCACCATCGGCGTCGCCAATGACTGGCTAAGCGGAGACCTCGCCGGCGTGCCGCGCGCCCATGCCGTCGAGTGGTCGGCGGCGACGAGCCCGCGCGACAATAACCGGATTCGGCGCAGCGCCGTCTGCGCGCTGCAGCGAGGGTGCTTCGGCGGCGCGGCAGACCTTGCGGCGCCCGTGCTCAACAGCCATACCGTGTTGGTGGCGGCCGCGAATGCCGCCAGCGGAGATATGATGGTCGAGGCGCTCGATCCCGTGCCCGGAGCCGGGCCGCTGCCGCGCGTGGTCGCGCGGCGCGCGCTGCGCCACGCCTCGGCCGGCGCGTGATCAATCAGCGAGGAGGTTCGACATGTTGAAAGGCAAGGTCGCCGTCGTCACCGGATCCACCAGCGGCATCGGTCTCGGTATCGCCACGGCGCTCGCGGCGGAAGGCTGCGCCATCATGCTCAACGGCTTCGGCGACGCCGCCACCATCAACGGCATCAAGCGCGACCTCGCCGCCAAGTATGGCGTGAAGGTCGCTTATTCCGGCGCCGACATGAGCAAGCCCGCCGAGATCCGTCAGATGATCGCGGATGCAGCGCGCGAGCTCGGCTCGGTCGATGTCCTCGTCAACAATGCCGGCGTGCAGCATGTGGCGCCGATCGAGGAGTTTCCCGACGACAAGTGGGACGCGATCATCGCCATCAATCTCTCGGCGGCGTTCCACGCGACCAAGGCGGCGCTGCCGGGAATGAAGCGGCGCCGCTGGGGCCGCATCATCAACATCGCCTCGACGCACGGCCTGGTCGCCAGCGCGGACAAGGTCGCGTATGTGGCGGCCAAGCACGGCATCATCGGCCTCACCAAGGTGGCGGCGATCGAGACCGCCAATGCCGGCATCACCTGCAACGCCATCTGCCCAGGCTGGGTGCTGACGTCGCTGGTGCAGAAGCAGATCGAGGCGCGCGCCAAGGAGAACGGCCAGACGATCGAGCAGGCCAAGGTCGAGTTGGTGCGCGAGAAGCAGCCGATGCTCACCTACACGACGCCCGAGAATCTCGGCGCGCTCGCCGTGTTCCTGTGCGGCGATGCCGCGGCGACGATGACCGGCGAGTCCTTACCCATGGATGGCGGCTGGCTCGCACAATAACGCAACGTCCCGTTGGGCTTCAGCTTCCCTTAACGTCCCGCGGCGATACTGCGCGTCGCGGGTGGGGGCTCTGCCCCGCCGCGACCCAGGCATCGCCAGTACATTCAAACCTTGCACCTTCAAGGGGCCGTCACTCGCTGACGGCCCCGGCTCTTTCAGCTCGCCGCGACGTTGCTGCTCGCCTCCAGGTTGACCGGCGGATGGCGGCATTCGCCCGCTGTATCGCATTTCGCGCGGTGCGCGGGAACGGTCTCGGCGTGAGACTGTTCGGGAAAGGGAACGAGCAATGGAGGGCACTGATGCGTAAAGCTTTGGCCAGGGGTTTTGTCGCGCTTATTCTCCTGAGTGGCGTGGGCACGGTACTGAGCGCCTGCAACACCATGGAAGGCGCCGGGCAAGACATGTCGGCTGGCGGACACGCGCTCAGCAACAGCGCCGAGAAGAACAAGTAAGCTCTTCAGCCCGATCGACCGGCGGCGCAGAGCGGCGTGATGAGAGTAGCTCCGCCGGATGGCGGGCCTACTCTCTTGGCACGGACGCGGCAATGACGATGCCGTTTTCGCTGCAGCCAGCGCCGGTGTAGATTTGGCTGAGAGAACAGTTCGCGCCGAGCCAGACGCGGGCTCGGTCGAGCACGCTACGCCGTCTGATCAGGAGACAGAGTTATGACCAAATCTGGGTGGATGATGCTTGCCATCGTGCTTAGCGCTGCGGTGTCGTCGAGTTGCGCCCGGATTGACCGGACGGCCACCGCCTCCGCGGCAACCGAGGGCTATGGCGGAAGCACGCAGCCGGCGTCGTTGTACGACACGGCCGACCCCTTTCACACGGGTCGCGACAGCGCGCGGGAGAACTTCTAGCACCTGAGGGGGCGCCCGGCCGCCGCCCATCGCTGGGCGGTGACGCGTCCGATTTTCGTGTATGGTAGGCGCTCTTTCGCGGTGGTTGCGCGGATTCGCCATGCCCGACGCCAAATTTCCCAAATTTGCCACGCTGAGCCTGCATGCGGGGCAGCGGCCGGACCCGACGACCGGCGCGCGCGCCGTGCCGATTTACCAGACCACCAGCTATGTCTTCCGCGACAGTGACCACGCTGCGGCCCTCTTCAACCTCGAAGAGCCCGGCTACATCTACTCGCGGATCGCCAATCCCACCGTCGCCGTGCTCGAGGAGCGGTTGGCGGCGCTCGAAGGCGGCGTCGGCGCGCTGTGCACGGCGAGCGGCCAGGCGGCGCTGCATCTCGCCATCGCGACGCTGATGGGGACGGGTAGCCACATCGTCGCCGCCGCCTCGCTTTATGGCGGGTCGATCAACATGCTGAAGCTCACCCTGCCGCGCTTCGGCATCACCACGAGCTTCGTCGATCCGCGCGATCCGCGTGCCTTCGCCGCGGCGATCCGGCCCGAGACCCGCCTGGTCTTTGCGGAGATCCTCGGCAATCCCGGCCTCGAGGTGCTGGATGTCGCGGCGGTGGCGGATGCCGCGCATGCGGCGGCGCTGCCGCTCATGATCGATGCCACCTTCGCCACACCGTATCTGTGCCGAACCATCGAGCATGGCTGCGACATCGTCATGCATTCGGCGACGAAATGGCTCGGCGGCCACGGCGTCGCCATCGGCGGGGCGCTCATCGACGGCGGCCGCTTCGATTGGGACGCATCGGGCAGGTTTCCCACGCTCAGCGAGCCCTATGCCGGCTATCACGGCATCGATTTCGCCGAGGAGTTCGGGCCGCAGGCCTTCGTCATGCGGGCGCGCGTCGAGGGCTTGCGCGATTTCGGCGCCTGCATGAGCCCGGCGCATGCCTTCCACCTGCTGCAAGGCGTTGAGACATTGCCGCTGCGCATGGCACGGCATATGGAGAACACGCGGCGCGTGCTCGGTTTCCTGACCGCGTCCGAGGCCGTCGCCTGGGTGACGCATCCCGATCTGCCTGATCATCCCGATCATGCGCTCGCCCAGCGCCTGCTGCCGCAGGGCGCGGGGTCGATCGTGAGCTTCGGCATCAAGGGCGGCCGCGCCGCAGGCAAGCGCTTCGTCGACGGCCTCAGGCTGGTGTCCCATCTCGCCAATGTCGGCGACGCCAAGACGCTGGTCATCCATCCCGCGAGCACGACGCATCAGCAGCTCGACGCCGCCGCCCTCGCCGCGGCCGGGATCGGCGAGGACATGATCCGCCTCTCGGTCGGGCTCGAGGATGCCGAGGACATCATCGACGATCTGGCGCAGGCGCTGCGCGCGTCGCAGAAGGCGACGAGCTTGCGGCCGGCGGCGGAGTAGATTCCCGAGATGCACTTCGCGCTCGACGGCAGACGCGTCTTCGCCGGCACGGGCGGGCGAGACCATGAGCCCGGCATGCCGGGCATCGCGCTGGTGCACGGCGCCGGCATGGACCACAGCGTCTTCGCGCTCCAGGCCCGCGCGCTCGCGCATCACGGCCGCAACCTGCTGGCCGTGGACCTGCCCGGCCATGGCCGGAGCGAAGGCCCGGCGCTCGACAGCGTCGCCGCGATCGCCGAGTGGGTGCTGCGCGCCGCCGCCGCCTGCGGCATGGAGCGCTTGCGCGTCGCCGGGCACAGTATGGGCGCGCTCGTGGCACTCGAATGCGCGGCGCGCGGCGGCGCGCGTATCGAGGCGCTCGCGCTGCTCGGCTTCGTGCCGGAGATGCGCGTCCATCCCGATCTGCTCGCGGCGGCGCGCGCCGGGAGCCACACCACGCTGGAGCTGATGACGAGCTGGAGCCTGAGCGCCCGGGCGCAGCTCGGCGCCAATCCGGCGCCCGGTATGTGGCTCAGCGGCGGCGCCCTGCGGCTGCTCGAGCGGGCCGAGCCTGAGAGCCTCGCCGCCGACCTCGCGGCGTGCGACGCCTATCGCGATGCCGGTGCCGCGGCCGCGCAGATCCGCTGCCCGACTCTGCTGCTGCTCGGCGGCGAGGATCGCATGACGCCGGCCGCGCGCGCGCAGGCTTTCGCGGGCCGCTTCGCCGATGCGCGGATCGCCCTGCTGCCGGAGGCCGGCCACATGATGATGGCGGAGGATCCGGTGGCGACGCTGGCGGCGATGAGGACGATCCTCTGATGGCGGAGCCGCGCTCGCGCGCCGCGTGCCATCAAAATGACACAGCGCCGGAATTTCGCGGCGGGCGGGCGCAGAAAAAGGGCGGCGCCCCGCGCCGCCCTTTTGTCGCGTCACGCGGCAGCGGTCGTGCGCGTCACGCCGCCTTCTGATCGATCACCGCCGCGCTGCCGCCGCCGCTGGTGATCTCGATCTTGCGCGGCTTCATCGCCTCGGGGATCTCGCGCACGAGATCGACATGGAGCAGACCATTGGCGAGGCTTGCGCCGGCCACCTTGATATGGTCGGCGAGCTGGAAACGGCGCTCGAAGGCGCGCCGCGCGATGCCGCGATGCAGATATTTCGCGGCGTCCTCGTCCTTCTTTGACTTGCCGTTAACCAGGAGCTCGTTCTCCTTGACCGTGATCTCGAGATCCTCGGGCCCGAAGCCTGCCACAGCCATGGTCAGGCGATAGGCGTTCTCGCCGGTCGCTTCGATATTGTAGGGCGGGTAGGCGCTGGCGCTGTCGACGCGCGCGGCACCATCGGCGAGCCGCATCAGGCGGTCGAAGCCGATCGTCGAGCGGAAGAGCGGAGAGAGATCGAAACCGTCCATGACCATATCCTCCTTAAGAGCAACATGGGCTCGTCGCGCCCGCCGCAAGGGCCGGGCTTGGATGACGAGATCGGACCCATCTGGGGCATCCGACGGCCCAGGAAATAGTCATTCTTTTTTCAGCGTTCAAGAGGTGCCATAGACGTGACTCGTCCGCCCGGTTGGGCGATGCTAGTGGACATATACCGATACCGGTCGCCGGGAGCCCTCGTGTCACAGCCTGCGCAAGCGACGCAATTTTTCGGCAAAACCTATGGCGAGGCGATGAGCCTGCTGGTCGAGGCGCGCGACTACCTTGCCCATCGCGAGCCGATCGATCGCGGCGGGCTCGCGGTGCAGGATCGGCTGCGCTGCTGTTCCGAGACCATGCGGCTGACCTCGCGGCTGACGCAGGTCATGGCGTGGCTGCTGGCGCAGCGCGCGGTGTATGAGGGCGAAATCTCGCTGGAGCGGGCGCTCGACGGTCACAGCGCGCTTGCCGCGCTCGATATCTGCATGCGAGACGAGGCCACGGGCAAGCTGCCGCAACGGCTCGCCAGCCTCCTCGAGCGCAGCCGCCGGCTCTATATCCGGGTCGCGCGGCTGGACGAGCTGGCGCGCCGGCTCGTCTGATCCGTCATGGTTAATTAGGTTTGAAGCGGGCGTCTCTCGCTGCCTGTGCGAGGCGCCCTATTTCTTTATCCCGAAACCCTGGAAGCGCTTGTTGAAGCGCGCGAGCTGGCCGCCGTCGAGCAGCCGCTGCTGGCCGCCGGTCCAGGCGGGATGCGACTTCGAATCGATCTCGAGCCGGAGCGTGTCGCCGGCCTTGCCGTAGGTCGAGCGCGTCTTGTAGGTGGTGCCGTCGGTCATCACGACGGTGATCTCGTGATAGTCGGGATGGATGCCGTCTTTCATCGCCTTGCTCCGCGAAAGGGCGGCTTTATAGCGGAGAGGGGGCGTTTGCGCAACTCGCCATGCCGCGCAGCTGGCGCCGCGCGGTCCGCCACGCAAGAGCTTGCACCGCCGCGCGCGCCCGAAGCGATCGCTCGAGCGAGCCGACCGGATTCGGTTTGGCGAAGCGGCTGATCGCGCGGCGCCGCGCGCATCTGATTCGCTCCGCGATGCGTGCGGGCATCGCACGCGCGAGCGGTTGCGCCCGATTCGCCGGGAAATGTGCGGCGAAAACATCGCTAGCCGTGCTCTCGACTCGGTTTTCACTCCCTCCGTGACGAAAAAACGCGGTTCAACCTCGCTCAATTGCAATTCCATTCGACTTTCGGTTGCGACTTTCATAGAATCGAACGCGTTTCGTCGGCACAGGGGGTTTATACACATGAAAGCAAGACGGAAGCGTGCCAAGGCCGCCGCCTCGAAGGGCGCGGCGAAGAAGGGTCCGAAGAAGAAGAAGGCGGCGCGTAGAAAGAAAGCCAAAAAGAAGTAGCTCGGTCGATCCCCGCCGCGACGCTCCAGAAACCGAGCGTCGCGGCGGCGACATCCGAATCCTCCGAAGCCGCGGCAGCACATGTGCTCCGCGGCTTCGTCCTTTTCAGCGCTCGGTGAGCTTGAGCTCGATGCGGCGATTGCGGCGATAGGCGTCCTCGCCGTCGCGCGCATCGATCGGCTGGTTCTCGCCGAATCCCGCCGCGACCAGGCGGTTGGCGGGGATGCCCTGATCGACGAAGAAGCGCACCACCGAGATGGCGCGCGCGGTCGACAGCTCCCAGTTCGACGGGAATTGCGCGGTGGCGATGGGCCGCTTGTCGGTATGCCCGTCGATCCGCAGCACCCAGTTGAGGTCGGGCGGGATCTTGGCGGCGATCTCCTTGAGCGCCTGGGCGACCGGCAGAAGCTGCTTCTTGGCGTTGTCGCTGAGGTCGGCGCTGGCGAGGCCAAACAGCACCTCCGACTGGAAGACGAAGCGGTCGCCGACGACGCGGATGTCCGGCCGGTCGCCCAACGCTTCGCGCAACCGGCCGAAAAACTCCGAGCGGTAGCGCGCCAGCTCCTCGACCTTGCTGGCAAGGGCGGTGTTGAGGCGCTTGCCGAGATCGGCGATCTGCACCTGCTGCTCCTTGCTCTTCGCCTCTGAAGCGCCGAGCGCGGCAGCGATCTGCGCCAGCTGCTGGCGCAGCGCCAGCAGCTGCTGGTTCAGCTGGTCGACCGTGCTCTGCGCCTCCGCGAGCCTGGCGTCGCGCTGGGCGACATCCTGCTGCGCGGCGGCGAGCCTACCTTCGAGATCGCCGGCGCTGCGATTGGCCTTGGCGGCGGCGTCGTCGGCGCGGGCAAGCCGCGTGGTGAGCGCGTCGCGCTCGGCATTCGCCGCCTGAAGCTGGATCGAGAGCTGGCTCAGGTTGAGCCGCAGATCGGCGCTCGTCTTCTGCTCGAGCGAGAGCAGGTCGGTGAGCTCGTTGACCTGCTGCGTCAGGTGCTTGAGGGCGGCGTCGCGCCCCGACAAGGCGTCGGTCAGGTAGAACTGGCCCGCCGTGAACACCAGGAGGACGAAGATGATCACCATGACGAGCTGCGACAGTGCGTCGACGAAGCCCGGCCAGATATCGATGCTGGAGCGGCGTTGGCGGCGGGAGGAAAACGCCATGGCGGATCCTATGTTGAGCGCTGCGGCTCCTCGGCCAGCGCGGCGATGGTGCGCGCCAGGAGGCGGATCTCGCTGCGGATCTCCTGCACCGCCTCGCCGCGGCCTTGCGCGATGTCCTCGTTGATCCGCGCCAGATAGGTCTCGATGTTGCGCAGGTGCCCGCGCGCGTCGTCATGCCCGAGCGCGCCGCCGCTCGCCTCCGCGAGGCGCGCCAGCACCGGCTTGAGCTCGACCTGCTGCTCGGCCAGCCGCAGCAGCAGCGTCTGCTCGGCGCGCATCTGGTCGGTCAATGTGCCGAGGCGCTCGGTGAGCGCGAGGAGGTTGGTGTTGGCGGTGATGCGGCTCTCCTCGCCGCGGCCGAGGATGCGCTGCAGATTCTCGAGGCCGTCGGCGGTCTGCTCGAGCAGCGCCTGGATGAAGGCCGGCACCGAGGCGTCGCCGGCATCCCCGCCCAAAGCGCCGCCGGAGAGGCGCGTGTAACTCGACAGCCACTCCTCGAGGTCGTTGTAGAAGCGGTTCTGAGCGAGCCCCGCCTGCAGATCGAGGAATCCCAGCACGAGCGAGCCGGCGAGGCCGAAGAGCGAGGCGCTGAAGGCGGTGCTCATGCCGCTCAAGGGCGCGGCGAGGCGGGATTTCAGCGCTTCGAAGGCGCGCGCCGCATCGCCGGCGCCCGCGGACAGCCCGCCGATCACGCCGCTGACCGACTGCACCGTCTCCAACAACCCGTAGAACGTCCCGAGCAGTCCCAGGAAGACGAGCACGCCGATCAGATAGCGCGAGGTCTCGCGCGTCTCGTCGAGCCGCGTGCCGATGCCATCCAGCAAAGTGCGCATCGACATGGCGGAGAGGCTCACGCGTCCGCCGCGGCGGTCGCCGAGCATGGTCGCCATCGGCGACAGCAGGCGCGGCATGTCCTCGCTCGAGAGATTGGCCTGGTTGCGCCGGAAGCGCTCGATCCAGGCGACCTCGGGATTGAGCCGCATCACCTGGCGGAAGATGTAGACGATCCCGGCGACGAGGATGGCGAGGATCACGCCGTTCACCGCGGGATTGCCCATGAAGTAGCTGTAGAGCGCGGGCGAGAGCAGCGCGGCGATGCCGGCCACGAGGGCGACGAAGACGGCCATCCGGGTGAGATAGCGTGACGGGCGTGTCAAGGGAGCCTTGTCCTCTGCCAATGGGCGATCCCGCCCGGGCAAAATAGCGCAGCCGGGGCGGTGCCCGCCACCCTCACTTCGTCGCGGGCGATTTGACCGCCTTCTTGAGAAGCTGCGCCAGCGGCAGATGGAGATGGTCGTTGGCCGCGAGCACGTCGCCGGTCTCGATCATGCGGTGGCCGCCGGCGAGATCGGTGATGTAGCCGCCGGCCTCGCGCACCAGGAGGATCCCGGCGGCGATGTCCCAGGGCTGCAGCCCGAATTCCCAGAAGCCGTCGAGCCGCCCGGCCGCGACATAGGCGAGATCGAGCGCCGCCGCGCCGAAGCGGCGCACGCCCGCCGTCGCCGGCATCACCATGGCGAGAGTGGCGAGATAGCTTTCGCGGTCGCCGCGCTCGGCGAACGGCATGCCGGTGCCGATCACGGCATCGCCGAGCTGGCGCCGGCCGGAGACGCGCAGCCGGCGATCGTTGAGAAAAGCGCCGCCGCCCTTCTCGGACCAGAACATCTCGTCGCGCACCGGCTCGTAGACCACGCCGGCGACGATGTCGCCGTCGCGCTCGAGCGCGATCGAGATGGCGAAATGCGGGATGCCGTGCAGGAAATTGGTGGTGCCGTCGAGCGGATCGACGATCCAGCGATGACGCGGATCGCTCCCCGCCTCGCCGCCGCCTTCCTCCATCAGCAGCCCATAGCCGGGCCGCGCCTTGGTCAGCTCGGCGCGCAGCACCTTCTCGGCGCGCAGATCGGCGGTGGTGACGAACTCGCCCGGGCCTTTGACCGAGACCTGCAGCTGCTCGACTTCGCCGAAATCGCGAATGAGCCCGCGCGCGGCCTTGAGCGCGGCGGCGCCCATGACGTTGATGATGGCGGAGCGGACGGCCATCGCCTCCTAGTCCTTCGCCCGCTCGACATAGCTGCCGTCGCCGGTGTTGACCACGACCTTGGTGCCGGCCTCGATATGCGGCGGCAGCATGATGCGCCGGCCGTTCTCGAGCTTGCCGGGCTTGTAGGAGGAGGACGCCGTCTGGCCCCTGACGACGGGGTCGGCCTCGACGACCTTCATGGTCACCGTCTGCGGCAGCTCGATGGCGAGCGGCGCGCCCTCGTAAAGCTGGATGCTGCAGAGCATGCCCTCGCGCAGGAAATCGGCGGGTTCGCCGATCATCTCGCGGTTGAGGGTGATCTGCTCGTAATTCTCATTGTCCATGAAGGTAGCGTGGTCGCCGTCCATGTACAGGAACTGCATCTCCTTCTCGTCGAGGCGCACGCGCTCCACCGTTTCCTGGGTGCGGAAGCGCTCGTTGAGCTTGGAGCCGCCGCGCAGGTCGCGCATCTCGACCTGGGCGAACGAGCCGCCCTTGCCCGGCTGAACCAGCTCGCGCCGCAGCACGATCCACAGTTTCCCCTGATGCTCGAGGACGAAGCCGGGCTTGATGTCGATGGCATTGATCTTCATGCGCTCGTCCTTGCTGGCGCGCTGTGGCGGCGGAAATGAGGTTGGCGCAAGCTTCCTAGCAGCTTGGTCGCGGCAAAGGAAGGGGCGTGGCTCGCGCCGACGCACGCATCCGCGTGGGCGATGGGATCGGCGGGCGCGACGCATTATGATGCGGGCTCATGGCGAGGCGAACGAACATACGCGTTATGGCGGGTGCGGTGCTGGCGCCGCTGCTGCTCGCATCCTGCGCCGCCGCGGCGCCCGATCCGACCGTCACGCCGATCGAGCATCTCGTCGTCGTCGTCGGCGAGAACCTGTCCTTCGACAATCTCTTCGCGACGTTTCGCCCGCAAGCGGGGGAGACGGTGGCGAATCTGCTGTCCAAGGGCATCGTCGCCGCGGACGGCAGCCCCGGGCCCGATGTAGCGCTCGCCGCGCAGCTTCTGGCCGCGCCGCGGCAGCGCTACGAGGTGACGCCGCCGACCGCGGGCAGCTTTACCAGGCTGCCGCAACCCAACACCACCTATGCGCGCGGCTTGCCGCAATTCACCGGCGATCGCCGCTTTCCCCGGGAGCTGCCGAACGCGCCGTTCCCGATCACGCGCTACGCCGATTACTTGGCATATGTCGGCGATCCCGTGCACCGCTTCTTCCAGATGTGGCAGCAGGTCGATGGCGGGAAGAACGACCTCTTCGTCTGGACCGCGGTCAGCTCGGGCGAGGGCGCCAGGAAGCGCGACGATGCGAGCTCGGGCACGAATCAAGGCGGCGTCGCGATGGGCTTCTACAACATGGCTGCCGGCGACGCGCCCTATCTGCGCGCGCTGGCGGAGCGCTACGCGCTCGCCGACAATTATCACCAGCCGATCATGGGCGGGACGGGAGCCAACTACTTCGCGCTCGCCACCGGCGACGTCGCCGCCTATCTCCGCGACGGCAGGCCGGTGGCGCCGCCGCCGAACCAGATCGAGAATCCGGAGCCGCGGCCCGGCACCAGCAACTGGTACACGCAGTCCGGCTACCGCGGCGGCTCCTATGTGGCCTGCGCCGATCCGCAGCAGCCCGGCGTCAGGGCGATCCGCGATTATCTCGCCGCGCTTCCGTATCGCGTTTTCAACGACGGCAATTGCGCGCCGCAGCATTACTATCTCGTGAACAATTACCGGCCCGGCTACACGCCGACCGGCGCGGCGAAGCCGCTCGGGCCGAACGATTTCACCTTGCCGCCGCAGACCGCGCCGACCATCGCCGAGGCGCTCGCCGCCAAGGGCGTGTCGTGGACATGGTACAGCGGCGGTCGCATGGCGGACGGCATCGACAAGGACGAGTATTGCGACATCTGCGATGCGCTGACGCATTCGAGCGCGGTGATGACCGGGCCGCTCAAGCAGAACCTGCGCCCGCTGGCCGAGCTCGATCGCGACCTCGCCGAGAAGCGCCTGCCCGCGGTCGCCTTCGTCGTGCCGCCCAATGCCAGGTCCGGCCATCCCGCCTATTCGACGGTGGCGCTCTACGAGAGCTTCGTGCGCGACCTCGTCGCCAAGCTGCAGGCCCAGCCGGAATTATGGGCGCGGACGGCGATCCTCATCACCACCGACGAGGGCGGCGGCTACTACGACAGCGGCTACATCCAGATCCTCGACTTCTTCGGCGACGGCCCGCGCATCGCCATGATCGCCGTCTCGCCCTTCGCCAAGCCGGGCCATGTCGAGCACACCTATTACGACCACGTCTCGATCCTCAAATTCATCGAGCGCAATTGGCGCCTGAAGCCGCTCTCGCCGCGCAGCCGCGACAACCTGCCCAATCCGGTGATGAGCGCCGGCGATCCTTACGTGCCGGAGAACCGCCCGGCGATCGGCGATTTGATGGAGCTCTTCCAGTTCTAGCGAGGCGCTGACATGTCGCATGAGCCATGGTGGCGGCCGGAGCGCTTCGCGGCGAAGCGCGTCCATCTCGAGACGCGCGGCCGCGTGACCGCCGCCATCCGGCACTTCTTCGCCGCGCGCGGCTTCGCCGAGGTCGACACGCCCGCGCTCCAAATCAGCCCCGGCCTCGAGCCGCATCTCATGGCCTTCGCCACCGAGCTGGTCGAGCCGGGCGAAGGGACGCGGCCACGCTATCTCCACACCTCGCCGGAATTCGCCATGAAGAAGCTCTTGGTGGCGGGGGTGCCGCGGCTTTTCCAGCTCGCGCACTGCTTCCGCAACGGCGAGCGCGGGCGGATTCATCACCCCGAATTCACGATGCTCGAATGGTACCGCGCCGGCGCCGGCTACCGCGATCTCATGGCCGATTGCGAGGCGCTGCTCGCCGCCGCGCTGGCGGCGTCGGGGCGTGCGCATTTCACCTGGGCGGGCCGCAGCGCCGATCCGGCGCGACCCTGGCTCTATCTGAGCGTGGCGGAGGCGTTCGCGCGCTTTTGCCGCATCGATCTGCTCGCGACCGCGCCCGAGCCGCTCGCGCCCAGCCTCGATCTGCTGGCGGCCGCAGCGCAGCCGCTCGGCATTGCCGCGCATGAGGGCGACGACTGGGAAGATCTGTTCTTCCGCATCTTCCTCGAGCGCATCGAGCCGTCGCTCGGCATCGGCGCGCCCACCATCCTCTACGACTACCCGATCGCGCTGGCGGCGCTGGCGCGCGCCAAGCCGGAGGATTCGCGCCTCGCCGAGCGCTTCGAGCTCTATGTCTGCGGCCTCGAGCTGGCCAATGCCTTCGGCGAGCTCACCGATGCCGCGGCGCAGCGGCGCCGCTTCCTCGCCGATCAGGACCGCAAGCGGGCGCGCTACGGCACGGCATATCCCATCGACGAGGACTTCCTCGCGGCGCTCGCGCACGGCATGCCCGAAAGCGCCGGCATCGCGCTCGGACTCGACCGGCTCGTCATGCTGGCGAGCGGCGCCGCGCAGATCGAGGATGTGCTCTGGGCCCCCGTCGCGTAAGCGCTTCCGTCGGCGCGAGGGACGATCACCGTAATCCCGATGCGTTCTTGGCGGGCATGCAATGCGACCACAGCCCTCGCGCGTATCAAAGCGCGGAGGTGTCGCACGCGATAGCGGAGCGGGCAGCGGTGCGACGGTAAGTCGCCCGGACATCCGGTCGCATTGGAGTCCGCAGGAAAATCGTACACACAGTTCCGATGGCTGAGGGCGTGCTCTGGGTGCACGACAGTGCCGTGCTTCCACCGTTTTCGCGCATAGGTAGCTAGATATATCCTATTTTTAACGCCAAATGCTGCACGCCAGGCTTGACGGTAGAATAGTCATTCAATATAACTAAACCTGGGATAGAGCCGGTCGCGTGGCATCAAATCAAAAAACGCCGGTCCCAAGGGGAGAAATCGCAGCATGGAACATTGCAAGGGCGGGGCCGCGCGCGCGCGGCTTACCAAGACCACAATTTGGGAGAGGACGCAGATGGGCGGGGTTCGCGCCCTATCGCTGATCCTCGGAGTCACGTTCCTGGTCGCGGGCGCTGCCCGCGTCGATGCACGTGATGGCGATTCGGGCGATCCTGCGAGCCACGATATGAGGCTCGTCGGCACCAACGATCTCGAGGCGCGTTCGGCCTATCAGCCGACACTCCACAAATACCCATTCAACCGCTACATCCTCTTCGTCGGGCATCATACGGTGGGCCTCCAGGGGGAGGGCCTGCTGCCAAACGCACAGCCGCTACCCTCGTTCAATCCCCTGACCGGTAAGAACGAAGAGAACGGCGTGTCGATCGTCGACGTGACCAATCCGCGGCGCCCCATCTACCTTGCCCACCTCCCGGTGCCGAATGGACAAGGCGGCGGAGCCCAGATGGTTCGCGCGTGCGACGGCAACACCTTGCCGGTCCACGACAACAAGGTCTACATGCTGCGGAGCTACGCCAATTCCGCCCATGAGATCTGGGACGTTACGGACCCAAGCCACCCTGTGGGCGTCCGCACGGTCGCCGGAGGAAACCCTGTCATCGGCGCACAGACCGGGGCCCCAGGAGCGCTCGCCGGGACCCACAAGAGCTGGTGGGAATGCGACACCGGCGTCGCGTACATCGTCGGCCGACGCGGCAACGACGGCACGGAGGGATGGAAAGCGGGCAACCACATCTTCGTCTTCGACCTCAGCAACCCCGCGACTCCGGTATTCCTCCGTGACTGGGCCCTGGACGGGCAGCAGCCGGGCGGTGTGACTCCGCCCCATTTCACGGCGGTACCCTCGATCCACGGCCCGATCTCGACCGGACCCGCCGGCGGCGCGTTCGCGTTGGCGGGCGCCACCGCGAACCGGGTCTATTTCCCTTACGGAACCGGCTCTAACGGGGTCATGCAGATCGTTGATCGCGGCAAGCTCCTGCCCCCGCCATGGGGTACGGGTGTCAAGTGCGGCTCCGCTTCCTCCACGCTCACGCCGCCGGCCTGCACCGACTTCCAGACGGCCGAACTCGGCCGCCTGATCATGAACCCGGACAACGGCGCGCACACCAGCTGGCCGCTCGGCAAGATCACGGTCCCGGACTTCGTTACGGATACGGGCAACGATGACGGCAACACGACGCGCGACATCGTCGTGGTGGTGTCGGAGGCGACCGCGCATTTCTGCTCCAGCTTCCGCCACCTTACGTTCCTGACCGATGCCACCACCGAGGGCAGGCCGCAGTCGATCTCGACGGCGCAGGTCCCCGCGTCGGAGGGCAATTTTTGCGACACGGCCGGCCGTTTCGGCCCACACGCGACGAATGAGGAGTGGGGGCCGCCCTTCTACCAGAAGCTCGTCTTTGTTTCGTACTTCAATGCGGGCGTGCGCGCCTTCGACGTCCGCGATCCGTACAACCCGAAGGACGTAGCCTTCTTCATCCCAGCGGTCACCAATAACACGGATTACCGGTGCGGCCCGTACCAGGGCAACCCGAATGTCTGCAGGCGGGTGGTCCAGACGAACAATGTCGCCACGGATGACCGCGGGTTCATCTACATTGTCGACCGCGCCGACACCGGGCTCCACGTCCTTCAGCTTGAGGGAGAAGCGAAGGAGATCATCAAGGGCGAGAAGTAACTGCGTGCCCGCGTCAACGCGGCTGCGGCGACCCGCCAGGAGCGAGGGTTGGCCGTCGCCGCGCTGGCCGGCGACCGTGGCGAATAGAGAGTAGCCATCTTCTGCTCAGACTGCCCCCGGCCAACCACCGGGGGCTTTCTTTCTTCTGCAGCGCCTCGTGCCCACGGCGACGGCTTCAAGCCGCTGCGGCGATCGCCGTGGCGAAGGCCTTGACCGCGGCGGCGGGTCCCTGCGGGTGGTCCCATACGGCCGAGATGACCGCGAGGAAATCGGCGCCGGCCGCCACCAGCGGCGCGCAATTCTCCGGCGTGATGCCGCCGATGGCGACGCACGGCACCGTCATCAGCTCGCTCCACCAGCGGATGATCTCGGGCTCGGCGCGGTGCTTCGCCGCCTTGCTCGCGCTCGCGAAGAAGGCGCCGAAGGCGACGTAGTCGGCGCCCGCCTCGGCCGCCTCGATGGCGAGATGGCGGCTCGCATGGCAGGTGACGCCGATGATGCGCCCGAGCCCGAGCACCCGCCGCGCCTCGGCATAGGAGGCGTCCTCCTGGCCGACATGGACGCCGTCGCAATCGGTGGCCAGCGCGAGGTCGGGGCGATCGTTCATGAGGAACGCCACGCCGCGCTGCTGCGCCACCGGGCGCAACGCGTCGGCGGCGCGGCGGATCGCGTCGTCACCGGCCGGCTTGAGGCGAAGCTGGACGCAGGCGACATCGCCGGCGTCGAGCGCCTCGGCGAGACGGTCGGCGAACGCCGCAGGCGCGAAGGCCGGCGGCGTGACGAGGTAGAGGCGGGTCGCCACGGCGCTCCCGCTCAGGCCTCGCCCTTGTAGATGCGGATGAGGCTGTCGAGCAGCTTGAGCGCCTGGTCGCGCGGGCGCTGGAAGGTGTTGCGGCCGATGATCGAGCCGTTGCCGCCGCCATCGCGGATGGCGCGCGCCTCGTTCAAGATGCTGTTGTCGTCCTTGGCGTCGCCACCGGAGAAGACGACGATGCGCCGCCCGTT
>Ga0209701_10000501_pt1 | contig 22947 bp, 22 predicted proteins | sample CZO8metaG_4_FD_188356 | JGI IMG/M metagenome (GOLD analysis project Ga0209701, IMG submission 188356) | Vadose zone soil microbial communities from the Eel River Critical Zone Observatory, Northern California, USA - CZOApr15con2H3.8 metaG... | ecosystem: Environmental > Terrestrial > Soil >... | reverse complement strand
TGATACCGGCAACCCCCCTTTTTGGAAGTGGTTTGTCGGCGGAAAGTTAAATGCCTGTTACAACTGTGTGGACAGGCACTTGGAGAAGAATAGAAACAAGGCCGCCTTTATCTGGGTGCCGGAGCTGGAGGATGAGCCTGCCGAGACCATAACTTATCAGGAGCTTTATGTAAGAGTGAACGAGTTCGCTGCCCTGCTCAGAGACTTTTGCGGCGTCAAGGCCGGCGATAGGGTAACGTTCCATTTGCCGATGGTGCCGGCACTGCCGGTCTCGATGCTGGCTTGTGCCAGGCTCGGCGTCATCCACTCTCAGGTATTTGGCGGATTCAGTGGCGCGGCCTGCGGCGGCAGAATAGCCGACTCCGGCAGTCATATTCTCGTCACTATGGATGGCTACTATCGAAATGGTGAGCTGCTCGATCAAAAAATCAAAGCCGACGAAGCGGTTGAAGTGGCGGCGAAGGCCGGCGTTCATGTGGATAAGGTCCTGGTTTGGAGGCGTTATCCTGGAAAGTACTCCTCCCCGACGCCCATGGTGAAGGGTCGGGATTACTTCGTTGATGATTTGCTCAAAGACTTTCGTGGCAAAAGAGTCGACCCCGTATCGATGCCGGCTGAAGCTCCTCTGTTCATGATGTATACGAGCGGTACGACGGCAAAGCCGAAGGGGTGTCAGCATAGCACCGGGGGATATTTGGCCTATGTTGCAGGAACGTCGAAGTATTATCAGGACATTCACCCGGAGGACGTTTATTGGTGCTTCGCCGATATAGGGTGGATCACAGGCCACTCCTACATCGTTTATGGTCCGTTGGCTATTTGTGCCACCAGCGTCACATATGAAGGCGTGCCCACCTATCCGGATGCCGGGCGGCCCTGGAGGATAGCGGAGCGACTGGGCGTGAATATATTCCACACAGCGCCCACTACGATACGCATGCTAAGGAAAGCGGGTCCTGAGGAGCCCAGGAAGTACCATTATCATTTCAAACACATGACCACCGTGGGAGAGCCGATAGAGCCGGAGGTGTGGCGATGGTACTACAACGAAGTGGGTAAGGGAGAGGCGGTCATCGTGGACACCTGGTGGCAAACGGAAAATGGCGGCTTCCTGGGCAGCACGTTGCCGGCGCTGCGACCGATGAAGCCTGGAAGTTGTGGCCCCGGTGTGCTCGGTATCTATCCGGTAATCTATGATGAGGAACGGAATGAGCTCAAGGCTGGGAGCGGTAAGGCGGGCAACATCTGTATTAGGAATCCGTGGCCGGGGGTGTTCCAGACCATATGGGGGGACCCGGAGCGCTTCGTAAAGACCTATTATGAAAAGTATTGCAAAAATAAAGATAGCAAGGATTGGCGCGACTGGCCTTACTTCGCAGGAGATGGAGCCACGCAAGCCGCCGATGGATACTTCCGGATTTTAGGGAGAGTGGACGACGTAATAAATGTCGCGGGTCACCGGTTGGGCACCAAAGAGCTGGAGGCGGCCGCTCTTACCGTAGAAGAAGTAGCCGAAGCAGCGGTGGTGCCGGCGATAGATGAGTTACGGGGTCGAATACCTGAGATGTATATTGCTCTCAAACCGGGTTACAACCCCGGCAAGGGAGTAGACGAAAAGGTTAAAGACGCTATTGACAAAATCATCGGTAAATTCGCCCGTCCGCGAAACGTTTGGCTTGTCCCTGACATGCCCAAGACCCGTTCGGGAAAGATCATGCGCCGGGTCATTGCCGCTGTCTCTAACTTCATGGATGTGGGCGACGTCACGACGCTGGCCAACCCGGAGGTGGTAGAGACCATACGGAAAATGGTGCAAGCGGAAAAGGCTAAACGCGGGGAGGTTCCAAAGGACCTTCCCAAAGAGGTGCTGGAAGAAATCAAGCGATTTGGAGCGGTAGAATAACTAGATGCGCCGACGCTCGCGAAACTGATAGCGCTGTTTGACATTTTTCCCTAGGTGGCGGAAACTGAGCGCAAATACGCCGACCGTCTGATCTCCACAGAACGAACGAGGGCGGCACGAAGCGAGGGTGTCTGGCGCAAAAGTCGAAGGGAATAGAAACATGGCAAAACGAGTTAAGCTAGATTTGGAATTGCCGGACGAGATATTTGCGCAACTCGAGGGACGGGAGATAGAGAAGAGAGTTAAGCAGGCGCTTGTCATGGACCTCCTCAGAGAACACCAGCTCTCTCAAGGAAAGGCGGCAGAGCTGCTCGGCCTTAGCCGCCATGAGCTTTTCGATCTCATGGCGAAGCATCACGTCCCTGTGATCGACCTCAGTGCGGATGAGCTTAAAAGCGAGCTTCAAAAACCCCTCCCCCGTACCTGAGGGCGGGCGCTCCCGTGAAGATTGTCTCCGACTGCTTCAGGAATGATCAATTCACCGACACGGTCAAAAGCGGCGTCGAGCAATCGAGCGCGCTGGTCGACGAGCTGAAAGAACACGTGGCCAAGAAGATCGGCCCGATCGCCCGGCCGGATGAAATTCTCTTTGCCGCGGAGCTGCCCAAGACGCGCAGCGGTAAGATCATGCGCCGGCTGCTGCGCGATATCGCCGACGGTCGCGCGCTGGGGGACACGACGACGCTGGCGGATTCGACGGTGGTGGCGAAATTGAAGGAGCAGTACGAAGAGGAATAGAAGAAGGAGGCTAAGCCATGTGTCGCAGGTCTCCATAGAAATCAGCTCTTGACGGGCGAGAATAACTTATGTAGTTATGTTACTACATAGGGTCCCGAGGAGACGCCATGCGCATGGGTTTAAGAGAGGCCAACCAGAAATTCTCTAAAGCGATCAGGGCTGTCAGGGAGGGGGAAGAGGTTATTCTGACTGAGCGTGGAAAGCCGATTGCGGTCATCCGCCCAATCAAGGAAAGGCGTAACGCGGCTTCGATTATCAGCAAACTAGAGCAGGCCGGACTCCTTCGCCCGGCAGTAAGACGTCAACCGCTTCCTCCCTGGAAGCCCCGCCCGATTGGCGGTAAGCCAGTTTCAAAGACAATCCAGGAGGCTAGGGAGCGGGCGTTGTGAACGAGATTCCCTGGGCCTACTTTGATACGAGCAGTTTAGTCAAGCGTTATCTGAGGGAGAAGGGGAGTCTCGAGGTTCGGAGATTGCTCCGGAGGTACGGGGTTCTCTCTTCATCACTTATGCCGGTGGAGCTTTTTTCCGCCCTCACCCGACGGCACGGACAAAAGGATTTATCAGACCGCGATTATACGGCGATTCTCTCCAGGATTAAACGGGATCGGGATTTTTGGGAATTGGTAGAAATCGGCGCGCCAGTTCTGGCGAGAGCGGAAGAGTTGGCGCTGAGTCTGAGAGTGCGTACGCTCGACGCGATTCACGTTGCGTCCGCTGTTGTGTTCCGGGAATTTACCGCGAGATCCTTACTTTTCGTCACCTCGGACGAACGGCAGTTTGAAGCGGCCAAGCAGTGCGGACTCGAAGTGATCCCGGTCAGTGGGTAAGCGGCCTGGGCTAGAAAAACCTAACCGCGATCCTCGTCGATCCCACGGTGGTGGCGAAACTGAAGGGGCAGTACGAGGAAGAGTGAAGAAGGCGGAAGGCAAAAGGCAACAGGCGTGAGGCGTGAGAGGAAAAAATGCATAATAAGAAAATTTTTTACCTTGCTCTAGGTGCTTTGCTCTTTGCGCTTTGCCTTCCCGCCGAGGCGCAGCAGGCGAAGAAAGTCCCCCGGCTAGGATTCCTAAGTGCAACTTCGCTTTCCACTATCTCGGCCCGCATCGAGGCTCTCCGCCAAGGTCTGCGCGAGCTTGGCTACGTGGAGGGGAAAAACATTGTCATTGAGTGGCGATCCGCGGAGGGAAAGGCTGATCTCCTCCCCGCGCTCGCGGCCGAGCTAGTGCGTCTCAAGGTAGACATCATCGTCTCGGGTGGTGCCTCTGATACCCGGGTTGCTAAAAGCGCAACTAACACGATTCCCATTGTGATGACGCAGGATACTGATCCTGTTGGCTTGGGGTACGTCGCCAGCCTTGCGCGGCCTGGCGGAAACATCACTGGATTGTCCACGCTTGCCTCGGAGATAAGCGGAAAGCGACTGGAGCTTCTGAAGGAGATCATTCCTAAACTCTCTCGCGTGGCCGTCCTGGGCACTTCGACACGACCGGGCAACGCGCAATCGTTAAAAGAAGTGGAACTCGCTGCCGGAGCATTCAAGGTGCAGGTTCAATATCTAGACGTACTCGATGGTAAGGATATTGAGACTGCATTCCGAGCCGCAACGAAGAGGCGTGCTGACGCAATCCTCGTACTGCAGAGCCCCGTCTTCAATTCTTACCGAATACAAATTGTAGACCTCGCGGTAAAGAGCCGACTCCCGGCGATTTACCCACAAGCGGAATATATGGAAGCCGGTGGCCTCATGTACTATGGCGCGAATACTCCCGACTTGTTCCGGCGCGCTGCAACGTATGTGGACAAGATTCTGAAAGGCGCCAAGCCTGCCGATTTACCCGTCGAGCAGCCGACGAAGTTCGAATTCATCATCAATCTGAAAGCGGCCAAGCAGATCGGTCTGACGATCCCGCCCAACGTGTTGGTGCGGGCGGATAAGGTGATTAAATGAGGGTGGCGCTTCGCCACTTTCCCTTCTTGAAGTTCGCAAAAGAGGCGTGTTACAAATAATAATGTATGTCCCGTGCGCTCACTGAAAAGGGAGGGAAGATGGACATTCAGTTTACCACCCAGATCCTCAAGGAGGGGGATACCTTCGTGGCGTATGCGCCCGAGCTTGATCTTTCAAGCTGCGGTAAGACCATCCAGGAGGCCAAAGCTCATCTTGCGGAAGCGGTGACATTGTTCATCGAAGAGGCACAGCGCATGGGGACCCTCCAGGAGATCCTGGAAGAAGCAGGGTTTACCAAGGAAGCGGCAGGCTGGAAGGCGCCGGAGATTGTCGTGCAGGAAAAAACACGGTTAGCTCTAATGCGCTGACATGCCAAAAATCACGCCCGTTCCTTATCAAACCCTCGTCAGAGTATTTGAGCAGGACGGGTTCCAACTTCAGCGAACGCGCGGCGACCATCTCGTCTACACAAAGCCCGGCATTCCAAGACCTCTAGTGATCCCCATGTACGACCAAGTTCCGGTCTTCATCATCCGGAACAATCTCCGCTCTGCAAGGATGAGCAGAGAGCGATACTTTGAACTCCTCGGAACAGTTTAGGCTGGGGAAGGAATCTTGTCAGAAAAGCTTGCATACGTGAATCAAGACCCTAAATTCGTCATTAGTTGGAGAGGAGCTATGAGAAAAACTCTTACGCTTCTTTTCATCGGAAAAGTTCTTTTTCTAATCCTGTTTCTCATCCTTCCAACTGTCGCTCGGGGTGAGACGAAAGAAAAGATCCGGGTGGCCCTGGGCTCGATCTCGGTCAACTCCAGCGTGGTCTCGGTCGGAAAAGACGCCGGCATCTTCCAGAAATATGGCCTGGACGTCGAGCCGATCTACATCGGCGGCGGCATGAACTCCCTCGCCGCGGTTACCTCCGGCTCGGTTCAGTTTCTGGCCGCCGGCTCGACGGCGACGATCAGCGCCCGATTGGGCGGCGCGGACATCATCATGGTCGCGGTCCAGTCGAACAGGCTCGACTACACGCTTTTCTCCGCTCAAGACATCAAGAGCCCCCAGGATCTTAAGGGCAAGATCGTCACCGGCACGCGTCCGGGCGCGTCGGCGGACAGCGCCCTGCGCTTGTACCTCCGCAAGTCGGGCTTGGAGCCGGACAAGGATGTGATCTTCATCTCGGTGGCCGAGAGCCAGCAGGGACGTTTGAACGCGCTCACTCGCGGCATGGTCGCGGCAACCGTGTTATCGCCGCCCTTCACCGGTATGGCGAAGCAGATGGGCATGCGCGAGCTGGCTGATTTGCGCAAGCTCGACGTCGAGTACTCGGGAACCGCGATCGCGGGCATAAGCTCCTACATCAAGGGCCATCCGGCAATCGTCGAGAATCTTCTTAAGGGTTATATCGAGTCGCTATATTTCTTCCGCACGCAGAAGGAGAGAACCATCAGCTCCATCATGAACTATCTCAAGATCAAAGACCGCGCCCGGGCGGAAGAAGGATACGACTATTACGTCGAGCTGATGCCGCCCATGCCCTACGCGAGCGTAGCCGGAGTGCGCAGCGCGCTGGAGCTTCTCGCGCACCAGCAGCCGAAAGCGGTGAATGCCAACCCGGAGGATTTCTACGACATGAATTTTCTTAAAAAGATCGAGCAAAGCGGCTTTCTCAAATCGCTCGGCGCGAGGAAGCAGTGAGCAGTGACCAGTGAGCAGAAGAGGGAACGATGACTAAAAAACTACGAAACAAAACCTTAGTGATCTCCGTCCTAGTGTTCGTGGGCCTGGTAAGCGCGAGTCCGAGCCTGGCCCAGGAAAAGCAGCTCAAGAAGATTCGCTGGGGAGTCACCTCGATCTCTGCTTCGAACTGGATACCCTGGCTTGCGAAGGAAGCCAAGATCTATGAAAAAAATGGACTGGATGTAGAGTTGATCTTGCTTAGAGGATCGGGCCAGACCTCGGCTGCGATCATCGGCGGTAGTATCTATGCCGCGCCGGTAACCATCGCGACCGTAATGCTGGCGAACCTGAGCGGGGCCGATCTGATGACCGTGGCTCATACGGTGCCGGGCGTTCCGAGCAAGTTGCTGGTGAAGCAGGAGATTAAAAAGCCCGAGGATATCAAGGGGAAGAGGATCGCAACCTCCAGCTTGGGCTCATTGGGAGATTTCCTCTTCCGCTACATAATACGAAAGTACGGCATGGACCCAAGCCGAGACGTGACTTGGCTTTCGATCGGGACGCCGCCGGAAAGGCTTCAGGCGCTTGTATCGGGCGGCGTGGATGCGGCGGATCTCTCTTATCCGAGCGATGCACAGGGAGAGCGACTAGGCTTTCGCGTCCTCTGGGATGCGAGGAAGGAGGTCGTTTACCCTTCGATGTCCGTGGTGACGCGGCGGAAATCGATCCAGGAGGACCGGGACACGGTCATGCGGATGCTCAAATCCCATGTGGAAGCGATCCACTACCTCAAGACCCACAAGGACTTCAGCCTGAGAGTACTGAGCAAATATCTCAGGACTAACGATAAAGAGCTTCTGGAGGGCTCGTACGAACTTTACAAGCAAGAGTTCATTTCGGTTCCCTATCCGATTACGGAGGGCCTCCAGCCCACCTACGACTATGTAGCGCTAACGAGACCGGAAATCCGGAATCACAAGCCCGAAGAGTTCATGGATCCGAGCTTTATCGCCGACCTGGAGAAGAGCGGTTTCATCAAGCGGCTCTATGAAGGCTCCCGGTAGAAATAAAAGTTAGATCGGATTCTTCTTCGCCTCTTCAATGATGCGCTCCGCATCCTCTTGGAGCAGGAATCTTTCTTCTACCATAACTCTCGCCGCCCGGCTCACCTTTTGGACATAATCCGCTTGGTCCTTGTATCTCTCCCCGATGGATAATCTAGGGTCGCCGCTCTTTTGTCGCTCCTCTTTGGTTTTGGCGAAGGGGATGTAGGAGCCGAGCAGCCCGCACAGCTCATCTTCCGCCAGTCCTTTGCGTTGGAGATTCCAGCCGGTGTGAGTCGCCAGTGGAACGCGAATGGTCGGCAGGCGAATTCCCGCAACATCGTTGCCATCCGCGTCCACCTTCGGCGCCAGGATCTTATACTCGCCGTCTTTGATCGGTCTCGGCGGATGTATATCGATTTGCCCGCGGAGCAAGTTCGGACCGTAGTCCAGAAAGAGCTGGCGGTTGTAGAGACCGCTGTAACGAGCTCCGGGAATTTGGGGAAAGCCGGTATCTTTTTGGTCTGACGAGACCAAGGTTCCGTCGCCGACTCGAGGGATCTGGCTGGGCGGCGGCGGAGTTCCTTCAGTGGCCCAACGATCCATGGCCACCATAAGTGCGCGCAGGGCGTCGCCAATCGGCATGGGGTTCGTGAGCTGCTGGCAGTCGCCTTTTCTCGGCGTGGAGCCAAAGGGCGCGTTGTGCTGCGCGCTCGCAACGAAGTAGACGCGCACATTCTTGGGTATCGCGATGTCCTTTCCCTTTCCGTCCGTATGCGCCAGCGCGCCTCTCTTCTGCCAGTACTCCGTCGCGGTCTGGGTGTGGATGATATACGGATCGGTCTTGGGCCGCTTGAGAATGCCATCTTCTCTTCCCGTTTGGGGATCTTTCAAGACGTGGTAGGTGAACGGGAAGAGCTCGGGATCGAGCTGGTTGGTGTGCTGCTGCGAGGAGGTCACCGGGCGGGAAAATTCATAGTTGAGAAACAGCCTTCCTCCTCCCGCCGCGTGCGGAGAGATCGCTTCGAACACCTGGCGATGCGCTTCATCCTCATTAAAGCCGTGATAGACAAAATCGCGCAGGAACCTTCCGCTTTGCGAGCGGCCCCAACCGTAGGCGTTTTTGATTTCGCTCTTATCTTTGCCGGACGCTAAAGGATTCGGGTTGCCTGCCTGATCTTTCGTTTCATGGCGTAAGAACGAGATCAGGTCGCGCACACCGGCGAAGCCGAGCCCCAAGACAAGAGGGTTTTTGGCGGGGTAGATGAGCTCGTAGATGTGGCCCGGTCTGAAACCGGAGAGAAGGCAAAGATCTTTGGCGCCTGGCTTCTTTTCGATTGTGCCCGACTCCTTATTTTTTTTGCAGGAGGCAAACTCCCACTCGGAGCTCGGCACTAAAGTACGAGGGCCGTAAGATTTCTCTCGCACCGTGAGCGAGGCTTGAGATTTGTCCGTGCTCGCGGCCTCATAGCTCATTACCCGATCGTCCCCGCTGAGAGGCTGCGAGTAGATGCCGTCCCTGGTGACAACGATCTCGGTGCGGGCAGTCTTGATGATTTCCTTTCCGTTGTTGGTCGCTGCCGGAACCCCCATGATGAGAAAATTTTCCCCTGGCGTCAGATCTCCCTGCCAACCGGACCAGACGATCGTGTAGCCTTGACGCATGAGAAAGCCGTTGCCGGCATCCTGAAGAGCGCCGGGGTCGTTGTTTTCCGGGGCGTCATTGAGGAACATGAGAATGCGTTTGCTGCCGCGGTTGGGCGCGTCGTAAAAGATCTTGCCGTTGCCCCGCTTGATGTCCACGGGCTTTAGAATAAAGATCTCGGTCCAGTACTCGACGTGGCCGTGTTGATTCTTTGGCGCTTTGTCCAGGTTGACAAGGATCTTGTTGAGTGGCTTCTTGGGGTCGACTTCACCATAGGCTCGGCCGACGAGCTTCTCATAGGCTCCCGTAACCGGAAATTCGTGACCGTCGGCAAAGAGCTCTCTCTTCTCGATGACGATTCTAGTGATCATGGCGTGACCGATATGGACGGGAATAAGAAAAACGCAGAAAGCCCATACAATGCCGGTAAGAATGAACATGAACCTCTCCTTTCATGCCTCATTTGTGGATTTGACCTTTCTCGGACGGTCGAGCCTAAATCCTTGTTTGTTGCCGGATTTTTCGTTTGCTAAGGAAGCCTCTACAAGCAGAGTGTGTCCGGTGTCAAGCCACCCCTAAGCCATTCTAACCGCGCAACAGCAGGGCGGCTCCGATGGCGACGGCGTTTCTGCCGAGCGCTGCGCGGCGTACTTTGCCGCTGACGCCCCGTGCCTTTAGCGCTGCTCGGAGCTTCTGCAGGAAGCCTGGATGTTCCATCACTCCGCCGCCGATGGCGATGACCTCCGGTTCGAAGGGCTGAAGCAGCGGCACGAGCTTGTCTCCCAGGAAACTTGCCAGTTTTTCATCATCCCGCCTGTCTCGCACCGCCTGGTAGTCTCCCTCCCACAGCTCCGGATATTCAAACTCTTTCAGCTTGATGATTTTGCCCTTCTTGCCGTAAGCCCTTCCGATCCCCGTGCCAATCGTAAGGGCAAACAGACTCTTCGCTCCTCGTCCCGCTCCCCGGAGAAACTCTGCGCGGGCGAAACAGCGCGCGTCGTTGTCAACGCGCAAAGGGATGGAGCGCGGCCAGAGCGGCCTGAAATCGAAATCTCCGATGTAGGGAATGTTAGGGCTAAAAATCAGAGTTGTCCTTTCGACTATTCCCGCGGCGCCGATGCCAATGGCTCGGACGGGATTCTGGCCGGCCAGCGAATCGGTCAGAGTGACGAGCTTTTTCCGGAAATACTCGTTGTTCTTTGGCGTTGCCAATTCACGCGAGCGCACCACCCTTTTCCCATCCCAAAGGATGCCGCGTATTTTCGTTCCTCCGATGTCTATGCCGATGATCAGCATGGAAAAGATCTAGCCCTTGACAGGAAGTTCTATCCTATGGTTAGCGTTGTGCGGTAACCGCGTCAATACCCAAGGGAGGGATGAAGGGTATGATAAAGGTGAGATTCTTTCCCCTAATTTTTTCCATCATAGTTGCCGGTGCCGCATTTGCTGAGTCCCAAGCTCGTGCGGCGTCGGTCGAGGAAGTCGCCCTTCTGAAAGGCCCGGACCGGCAGAAGGTCCTCGAGCAGGGCGCGAGGAAAGAGGGCAAGCTCGTCTGGTACAGCACCTTGATCGTCGATCAGCTCGTGCGGCCCATGAAAGCCGCGTTCGAGAAGGAATATCCCTTCATTCAAATCGAATTCTTCCGGGGTAATTCCGAACGGGTGGCTCAGAAGGTGATCGAAGAGTATCAGGCGCGGCGTTACGACGTGGACGTCGCGGACGGAACCGTCACGCCCACGCTGATTAAGAAGGCGGGCTTCATGCAGCGTTTCTTCTCGCCCTCTGTGGCCGAATATCCGCCCGAACTGAAGGACCCGCAAGGGTACTGGGGCGTGAGCAATCTCTATTTTATGACTCTCGGCTACAACACGCGCATGGTCAAGCCGAACGAGGTTCCAAAAAAGTGGGAGGATCTTTTGAATCCCAAATGGAAAGGCGAAGTCATCTGGTCCACGAGCCGCGGCTCCGGCGCTCCGATTTTCATCGGCAATGTCCTGGCAGCGATGGGAAAAGAAAAGGGCATGGCCTATCTGGAAAGGCTGGCGAAACAGAATGTCGCCAAGAGCACGGCCAGCGCCCGCGCGCTGCTGGACCTCGTGATCGCGGGAGAGTACCCGCTGGTGCTGAACATTTTCAACCACCACGCGGTGATCAGCAAAAAGGCCGGCGCGCCGTCGGAGTGGCAGCCGATAGAGCCCGTGGCCGCGCCGGTCCACACGGTCGGCCTCCCCAAGAACAGTCCCCATCCTTACGCGGCGATGCTCCTGATCGACTTCCTCCTTTCCAGAAAAGGGCAGAAGGTTTTCCAGGACGTCAACTATCTTCCGGCCCATCCGGAGATGCCGGCCAAAGAGGTTGAGCTGAAGCCGGGCGGCGGACGGTTCAAAAAGGCGAACTACCTCAGCCCGGAGTCACTCGTCGATAAGGGAGATGAATGGGTGGACATCTTCCAGAAGCTGTTCGTTAAATAGGCCCAGCGGGTAGTTGCCCCCGATGACCTCTAGCTCAGCCCAATCTCCCGCTCCTTTCTCCGCGCGCACTTCGACGTGAGACTCTTCCCTCGGGCGCGCGCCGCCTCTCCGCATCTCGGCCCGGAGATGTGGATCCTCATCCTCGTCTGCGTCGTCACTGCCTATCTGGTCCTGCCGCCTCTCTTCTCCGTCATCCAGACCAGCCTATCCACCACGACGTTCTCCGGCGCTTTCGGCGAATTTACCTTACGCCATTACCGTGACGTTCTGTCCGGCTTCCGCTTGGCGGCTCCACTGGCGAATACTTTTTATTTTGCCGTTGGAAGCTCGCTTCTGGCCACTCTCTTCGGCGGGATCATTGCCTGGCTCGTCACGCGGACGGACACGCCCCTGCGTGGCCTGGGACATTTCACAGCCTTTGCTTCCTTCGGCACGCCGTTCATTCTCTACACGATCGGGTGGCTGCTCCTGCTGGGCAAGTCGGGGCCGGTGAATGCCTGGCTCAGGAGCTTTTTTGGTCTGCAAGGTTTGGTTTTCAACGTTTACTCTCTTTCCGGAATGATCCTCATCGAGGCGCTGCTCTGGTCCCCGCTCGTGTTTCTCATGCTGGCAGCTTCGTTCCGCTCCATGGACCCCGCCCTCGAGGAGGCTTCGGCCGCCTGCGGCGCAAGCGGTGTGCAGACCATGGTGCGAGTCTCCCTCAAGTTGATGCTGCCGGCGCTCTTCTCCGTGATGCTCTTGGTTTTTATCCGCGCCTTCGAGTCGTTCGAGATTCCGGCATTGGTCGGCCTGCCCGGCGATGTCCGCGTGCTTACGACGTCGATCTTTCTCGACGCCCAAAGGATGCCGCCGAGGTACGGCACCGCGGGGGCCTTTTCCGTCTTTCTCATGCTTGTTATTGCCGCCGCGCTTTCCTTCTACTCGCGGGCGACGCGCGAGGCAGCGCGATTTCACACCGTGACGGGCAAAGGATATCGGCCGCGCCTCATTCAGTTGGGTCGCTGGCGCTACGCGGCGAGCGGTTTGCTCGTGCTCTATTCTTTCTGCCTGTTGGCGTTGCCGTTCTTGATCATCCTGTGGGCCTCGCTGCTTCCCTTTTACAGCCAGCCTTCGCTGGAGGCGTTGTCGAGGTTGACGCTGCGCAACTATGAGAAGGTGGTCAACTTTCCGGCTCTCTTGCAATCGGTCCGCAACAGCATCGTGTTGGGCATCGGGAGCGCCACCCTGGTGATGGGTCTCACGACCCTGGCCTCGTGGATTCTGGTGCGCACGCGCATCAAGGCGAGATGGCTGTTGGATCTGCTGACCACGCTGCCGCTCGTCTTCCCGGGGATCGTGATGGGATTGGCGATCGCGCGTTTCTATCTGACCGTGCCGATTCCGATCTACTCGACGCTCTGGATTTTGCTCGTCGCCTATGTCGCGCGCTATGTCCCTTACGGAATCCGCTACACGCATGCGGGCCTGCTCCAACTGCATCGCGAGCTCGAAGAGGCCGCCTATTCTTCAGGCGCTACGTGGCTCAACTGTTTTCGCCGCATTACGCTGCCGCTGCTCACTCCGTCATTTCTCGGCGGCTGGGTTTTCGTATTTCTGATCTCGGCTAAAGAGCTGTCGATGTCCATCTTGCTGGCGGGCCCGCGCAACCCGGTGGTTTCGGTCACCATATTCGAGCTTTGGGAAAATGCTCAGATCGGGGAGCTGGCCGCCTTTGGAGTGGTTTGGACGGCGATGCTTTTGGCGGTCGCCATGAGCTATTACCTATTCGCCCGCCGTTATGGTATTCAGCTTCAGTAATTCATCGGAAAGGTTTTTCCATGCCGGAATTTAGAGACTTGTCCACTCTTCTCAATCCTAAATCCATCGCCATTGTCGGCGCGTCGCCCAAAGCTGGCTGGCCCGCGCGGCTCTGGACGAACCTGCAGCATTTTCGCTATCCGGGGAAAATTTATCCCGTAAATCCCAACTATCAGACGATGTGGGACATGAAATGCTACCCGAGTCTGGAAAAGCTGCCGGAAGTCGTGGACCACGCGGTCATCATCATCCCGGCCGACCGGGTGATCGAGATGCTGCAGAGCGGAAAGACTCTCTTTCGCAGCGCGACGATCTACAGCGGCGGTTTCGGAGAGGGCGGCGACCCGGAAGGTTTGAAGCGGAGGGAATTTTTGCGGGCCTACGCGCGGGAGAGAGGCGTTCATTTCTGCGGGCCCAATTGCATGGGTCTGGTCTCCACGCGCTCGCGTGCGATGCTGTTTCCCGACCAGCGTATGGCGGAGATCCGCGAAGGGGGACTCGCCATCGTCTCGCAGAGCGGCGGGCTGCTCGGGAGTCTCGTCCGGGCCGCGCTCAGCTGGGGGATCGGGCTCAGCTATTTTGTCACGAGCGGCAACGAAGCGGACGCGGAGTTGTCGGATTACCTGCACCATTTTCTCCGGGATGAGCAAACGAAAGTCGTCGGCGCATTTATCGAGGGCGTGCGGGACGGAGAAAAATTCATCGCCGTCGCCCAGGAAGCGCTGAGGCTCGGCAAGCCGATCATCGCGCTCAAGGTCGGCCGCTCGGCCAAAGGCGGCGACGCCGCCATGGCCCACACCGGTGCGTTGGCGGGCAACGATCGCGTCTTCGACGCCGTCTGCCGGCAAAACGGGATTGTCCGGGTGCGCAATCTCGACGAGCTGCTGAACTGTGCGGAGATGTTTCTTAATCTGAACCATCTCCCGCCGGGGAAGAAAACGGCCTTCGTCACCTTTTCCGGCGGACTGAGGGGGCTGCTGTCGGATCTCTCCCAAGACGCCGAGGTGGAGCTGTCACAGTTGAAACCAGAGACGGAAGCCGAGCTGCATAACTTGCTGGGCGTCGGATCCGCTGTGGGAAATCCGCTGGATACGGGATGGGGCGGCCTGTCGAGCCAAGAGACCTATCTCAAATGCGTCCATCTTTTGCTCGACGATCCTCAAGTCGATCTGCTGGCGCTGCAGGAAGAGCTGCCGCAGACCAACGTGCGGCCGGACAAGGAGAGCAATCTGCGCGCGCTCGCGGAGATCTCCAAGGAAAGCGCCAAGCCGATCGCAATGTTTTCCATGATTACGCAGAGCATCAACGACTACGGCCTCAAGTTCAAGCAGGGCTGCCGCCTGCCGTTCTTGCAGGGCGCAGAGAATATGGTGCAGACGATGAAACATTTGGGAACGTTCGGCGAGGCGGTGCTGGCTCACCTGCAGGAGAAAGCGCGAGCCGCGCCGAAGCCGTTGAGCGCACAGGCAAAGGAGATGCTGGCTCGCAGAAAGATTCTGAGCGAATGGGAAGCTTATGAAGTTCTGAGCGAATGCGGCTTGCCTCTGTCCAAAGCGCGTTTGGCGACGGATCTTTCCGAGGCCATGCGAGCGGCGGAGGAGGTCGGGTATCCGGTTGCCGTCAAACTGATCGCTTCGGGCGTCACGCACAAGTCGGAGTTGGGAGGGGTGAAGCTCAATCTCTCCAGCCCCGACGAAGTGTCGCGGGCTTGCAGAGAGATAGAGGCCGCTTTTAAAGCTAAGAATCCTGGCGTCTCTGTGGAATTTCTGGTTCAGCAGATGATCCGAGGAGGAGTCGAGACGATCATCGGGACGGATAACGACCCGCAGTTCGGGCCCGTCGTGATGTTTGGTCTCGGCGGCACAGCCGTCGAGGTTTATCGGGATGTCACCTTTCGGATGGCGCCGGTGAACGTGCAACAGGCTGCCGAGATGATCCGCGGCATCAAAGGCTATCCCTTGCTCGCCGGCTTCCGCGGCGCGCCACCTGTGGATCAGGAATCTCTCTGCCGCGCGATTGTCTCGGTTTCAGAACTTGCCGCCGCAGGCAGGGATCTTATCCAGTCGATCGACATCAATCCCTTCATCTGTCTCCCCCAAGGCGGCAAGGCCGTGGACGCCGTGATAGTCACGCGGGCAGGCGCAGAACAAAAAGAGAGAGATTGAAATAGCGCCAATGTGGATGTTACTTTGGAAGCCGACATTAGAAGTGCATAGCTGTTTCGAATGAAGAAGCAAAGTCTGGCCAACAATCTGCGGCACCGGAGTCGTTCAAAGGCGAAGCCCGTAGCGCCTGACCCTGTAGAAACAGCAGAGGAGGCAAGGCAAACCCTTAGTACCAGCCTAGATCCGGTTCGGCGCAGCATGCATGGCCAGTTTTTCACCCCGCCAGCGACGGCGCGACTCATGGCCTCAATGACTGCTCTTGTGCGTAAGCGCCTGCGCCTGCTGGATGCCGGCGCTGGGGTCGGAGCATTGACAGCAGCATGGGTCGCTGAAATTTGTTCACGATCAATTCGCCCCAAGGAGGTCCTACTGACGGCCTATGAGCGGGATGAATCCCTACTGCCTGCTTTACGGCGGACGTTAACAGCATGCGAGCAGGCATGCGCAACAGTAGGGATCACCTGCAAGTGGAAAGTACAGGCGACTGATTTCATCGAAGCGGTTGTTGACGCACTGGATGTAGGGCTCTTCCAGACCGAGCACCCCGCGTTTGATATCGCCATTCTTAATCCGCCGTATAAGAAGTTCCGTACCGAGTCGCGGACACGCCAACTCCTCCGCCGAATCAATATCGAGACGAGTAACCTCTATACAGCTTTTCTGGCGGTCGTAGTTCTTATGTTAGATGACGGTGGAGAGCTCATTGCCATTACACCAAGGAGTTTCTGCAATGGTCCTTACTTCCGGCCATTCCGGCAGCACTTACTACGATACGTAAACCTCACACGGTTTCACGTTTTTGAGGCTCGCAACTATGCTTTCCGGGACGACGAGGTATTGCAGGAAAATGTGATTCTTCACGCAGTGAAAGGTGTACCACAGCAACCCTTAGTGTGCGTCTCTCAAAGTTGCAGGCCTGACGAGCCGATCGATTTGCAGCGAAATGTTCCGTTCGAACGCGTTGTGCGACCTGGTGACTCCCAAGTATTTATTCATCTAGTTCCCGATGACGATGGTCAAGCGCTTGCCGAAGTAATGGAGATGTTGCCTTGCACGCTTGACGAATTGAAGCTGTGCGTGAGCACGGGGCGCGTTGTGGACTTCCGTGCGCGCCAGTGGTTGCGGGCGGAGTCCAAGTCAGGGACTGTTCCTCTTATCTATCCAACTCACTTCGACAACGGTCTGGTCTGCTGGCCAAAGGCTGATACAAAGAAACCTAACGCTATCGTGTATAACACTGACAGCGCGCCACTTATGTTACCGGCAGGCACGTATGTGCTTGTGAGGCGATTCTCAGCAAAGGAGGAACGTCGCCGGGTCGTGGCAGCCGTCTTTGACCCTGAATTTGTACCCTGTGAGGTCGTAGGCTTCGAGAACCATCTCAACTACTTCCACGAACGAGGAGCACCGCTAGACCGAACACTTGCCTGGGGCCTCTCGGCGTTCCTGAATTGCTCGCCACTCGACATCTATTTTCGGCAGTTCAACGGACACACCCAGGTGAATGCTACTGACCTGCGGTCCCTGCGTTATCCGACGAGGGACGTCCTGACCGCGCTTGGACGCCGGGTACAAGGAATGCTTCCGGCTCAGGACGAGCTCGACGCGCTTGTGGCAGACATCGTCAAGGTGCGTTGATGGCTAACAGCCGGGCACGACGCATCTCCGGAGCACAAGAAATACTCACCGCATTTGGCCTACCAGCAGAGCAACGGAACGAACGAGCTGCGCTGACCCTTCTCGCCCTTCTTGATCTCCCCCCGCAGAAGTCCTGGGCCGCTGCCGGCGACCCACTCCAAGGTGTGACCCCGATCATGGAGTTCGTGGCCAAGCACTACGGCAAGAAGTGGGCGCCGAACACACGTGAGACTGTGCGGCGATTCACACTGCACCAGTTTGAACAAGCCGGACTAGTTGTAGCTAATCCCGACCAGCCCGATCGCCCGACAAACAGTCCGAACTACTGCTACCAGATTGAACCCCGCGCGTTGAATGTCATTCGTAAGTTTCGCGCACCGGAGTGGGACAATGCTCTTCGGCGATATCTGGCAGACTCCCGAACACTCGCACAGCGCTATGCACAGGTGCGTGACATGCAGCGGATTCCGCTTGATGTTGCGCCAGGTATCACGATCCGGCTATCACCCGGCGGGCAGAACGCTCTGGTAAAGAAGATTATCAACGAGTTTTGTCCTCGATTCACGCCTGGCGGCAAACCGGTATACGTGGGTGATACAGACAAGAAGTGGGCCTACTTCGACGCCCCTTATTTACAAAGCCTCCGTGTCACCGTCGAGGAGCACGGCAAAATGCCCGACGTCGTTGTGCATTTCACCAAAGAGAACTGGCTTGTTCTCATTGAGGCAGTGACCAGCCATGGCCCGGTGAACCCGAAGCGTCTAACGGAATTGAGGGCTCTATTTGCCGGTAGCAAAGCAGGCTTGGTGTTCGTGACCGCTTTTCTCAATCGTCGGGGTCTCTTGAAGTACCTCGGGGAGATTGCTTGGGAGACAGAGGCCTGGGTAGCGGATTCCCCTGACCACATGATTCACTTCAATGGCGAGCGCTTCCTTGGACCGTACTAAAAGCCGGTGTTGCAATGGTGGATGATTCGGAAGTGAGTGGGGGCCGGTCTTGCAATCATACATCATCGTAATGCAAGACGAGACCTCCATACAGACATCAATCCCTTCATCTGTCTCCCGCAAGGCGGCAAGGCCGTGGACGCCGTGATAGTCACGCGCAGGTAAGTGAAAGGTGAAGAGTGGAGTAGATGGCTTTAAATGAGGCTGCCAAAGGCCCGTGTGGCATTTAAGCCGTGAAGTTCACCCGCTATTTTCAAGCATTACGGAACTCCCCGACCGTGCTATAATCCGGGACGATTGGATTCAGCGCGTTATCGATCACCCAGTGAAGGAGGTTATTCAGAAGGACGGCCGAATTCGGCGGTGGGCGCCCATTCAGGAGATCGATGGAAAGTGCCTGCGGGTTATTCTGTTGCCAGATGGGGAGACCGTACATGACGCTTTCTTTGACCGATCTTTTACGCCATGAAGATTCAATATTTTGAGGACACGGATACGCTCTACATAGAGCTTCGACCTGCCGAGGCTGGCGAGACCAAGGATCTCGACGAGAACACTCTGCTGGACCTCGACCGCGACGGCAGGATTTGCGGCATCACGATTGAGCACGCGCGGGATCGCGCCGAGCTGCCAAAATTCTCCTACGAACTGGTCTCGACCTAAGCTGCCGCGCGATCGTCGCCGTCTCCGAACTCGCCGCCGCCGGCAAGGATCTTATCCAGTCCATCGATATCAATCCTTTTGTCTGCCTCAAGGAGAGCGGCAAGGCTGTCGATGCCGTTATCGTCACACGCACGAGTACTGCAGGAACAAGCAGGAGCTGAAGTAGCTCCAAACTAAGCTTGACTGAATGCCAAGGTTGGAGTATCAATGCGCGGGAGAGAAAAGGGGACAGGCTACTTTTTGGTGATAGTCCGTCTCTTTTTCCTGCTTTCATCTGTCTGCCACTGATGAATTTCATGGTAGCATCGTCTCTAATGATAATGACTTGGTTGTAGTAGTGGCAATCTCAGTCGCCATCAGTCCTGTCTCTGGCATGCGTTCGGCGTTGGCAGGAGCAGTCTGGATTCCGCTTCTCGAATTCTATCCGGGATACGTGACGGCTGTCTAATCTCGTGTTGTAAAGGAGGTCATTATGAAGTTAACCAGGGTCTTGTCGCTCGCGGCGTGCGCCCTTGTCTATTTCCTGATCGCCTTTTCGGGTTGGGCTGCAGACTATCCTTCTCCGAAAGAAGGTGACTGGGTATTGCGTGACTTCCGCTTTCATACCGGCGAGGTGTTGCCCGAGCTGCGGTTGCATTACGTTACAGTGGGTGCTCCGTCTGGAGAGCCGGTGCTGGTCCTGCACGGCACGGGTGGAGCCGGAACAAACATGCTTACCGGCGACTTTGCCGGCGAGCTGTTCGGTCCCGGACAGCCGCTCGATGCAAGTCACTATTTCATTATCCTACCGGACGCCATCGGTGCCGGAAAATCGTCCAAGCCGTCCGATGGTCTCCGCACACGCTTTCCTCAATACAACTACGACGATATGGTACGCGCACAGTACCGGTTGGTTACCGAGCATCTAGGCGTGCGTCATCTGCGTCTAGTCTTGGGACAATCGATGGGCGGGATGCACACATGGATCTGGGGCGAGATGTATCCGGATTTCATGGACGCATTGGTGCCGATGGCGTCCATGCCGGTTGAGGTGGCGAGCCGCAACTGGATGATGCGCCGCATGCTCATGGACTTAATCCGCAATGACCCGGAGTGGAACGGCGGCAACTACACCAAACAACCGCGCAGCTTACAGCTGGCCCAGGTGTACTTTGGGATTGCGACGAATGGAGGCACCAAGGCGCTCTACAAGGCGGCGCCAACGCGGGAGAAGGCCGATCAGCTCCTGAGCGAGCGCCTGGCGCGATCATCGTCAGCCGACGCCAACGACTTGCTATATCAGTACGATGCTTCCCGTGACTACAATCCGGCGCCCAGGCTGGAAAGCATCAAGGCTCGGCTCCTCGCCATCAACTCCGCCGACGACGAGCGCAATCCGCCGGAGCTGGGAATCATGGAGCGCGAGATCAAACGCGTCACGCGCGGCCAGTACGTGCTGATCCCGGCCAGCGACGAAACGAGCGGCCATGGTACAACCGCCAGGGCGAAGTGGTGGAAGCGTCATCTAGTGGAGTTTTTGCAACCGGTGGCGAAAGCGGCCAAGTAGTCTCGTTCCCGCAGTGCAAATGGTTGCAAAAGAATTGGGCTGTTGAGAGGCGAAACTGTCGGCGGTCTAATTCCGCGCTGGAACCGGCGTGCGCTGCAGTCGGTGTTGCGCGCCGCTCAACCACACGCTAGACGCGAGCACCGCACCAGCTGATGACCGGGCCTGCGTTGAAGGGAGAAACAAACGTGTCAGAGATGGAACCCGTGCTGTATCACGAAGAAAAGGGCATTGCCCGGATTATTTTTAACAGGCCGGAAGCCCTCAATGCCATGACCAAGGACTTACTTCAGCAACTGGGGTCCCTCCTCGACAAAATAAAAGTAAATGATGCGGTGAAAGCCGTGATTTTTACCGGAACAGGTGAGGCGTTTTCGGCTGGAGCCGACATCAAGGTCCTCAATCAGGCCTCAGCCCTCGAGGTGCGGGAGTTCGCTCGGATGGCCGTTTCAGTCAATCAAAAGATTGAAACGCTGGGGAAAGTCGTCGTTGCCGCCATCAACGGGTATGCCCTTGGGGGCGGACTGGAGTTAGCGGAGGCTTGCATGCTCCGTGTGGCCGTTCGGGATGCCAGGTTGGGACATCCCGAGGTCCGGATCGGGGCGATCGCCGGCTTTGGAGGTACAACGAGACTTCCCAGACTGATCGGCAAAGGACGCGCCGCGGAACTTCTTCTCACGGGAAGACTCGTCACGGCGGAAGAGGCTCTACGGATAGGGCTCGTCAACAAGGTCGTCGAGGCCGAGAACTTGCTCTCTGACACGGAGAGTCTTGTCCTTGAAATTCTTTCACAGTCGCCCATTGCGGTAAAAATGACGTGGGAAGCTATTCATCGCGGCATGAATATGACCCTGGAAGAATCGACGCTGCTCGGCGCGGATTACTTTGGTTTGGTGGCCTCCACGGAAGATTTCCGAGAAGGAACAAAATCCTTTCTGGAGAAGAGCAGTCCATCTTTTAGAGGAAAATGATAAAGGAGGAACTCACAATGGCCAAAACGATTTCCATACATCCGGCGGTCGATCGGGGCATGAAACCCGCGGCTACGAACTTCGCGGGCGGTACGCTGGTCTGCCGCTGCCATGACAAGAAGGTGGCGGTAGCGATTGACAGCCAGTGCGCCCATAACCATGTGTGCGGATGCACCAAGTGCTGGAAGCCGGCCGGCGCGCTGTTCTCCCAGGTCGCGGTCGTGCCGCGCGGCAAAGTCCGCGTAACCGCCAATGGGGACAAGTTAGTAGTCGCGGATCCGAACGCGGTCATCAAACGGCACGCCTGCAAAAGTTGCGGGGTGCACATGTACGGACGCATCGAGAACGAAAAACATCCGTTCTTCGGCTTCGATTTCATCCATACGGAACTATCGTCGAATGTAGGCTGGGCGCCGCCGGAATTCGCCGCCTTTGTCTCCTCCATTATCGAGTCCGGAACCAATCCCGCCGACATGAGCGCGGTCAGGGCGAGACTGAAAGAGCTGAAGCTGGAGCCCTATGACTGCCTCTCGCCGGCATTGATGGATGCGATTGCGACGCATACCGCGAAAGCGACGGGCGTGCTCGGCCGCGGATAGAAGTACGCTGACGCCAATTTTATAACTTCCAGAGTGGCTTGACAGCGAACGGAGTTTTCAGCTAACGTCCGCCTAATTTCTCGGCTGCGTACCCGGCCCGTCTCATCTTTGCTCGCACACCATCGCCCGGACTGGGTTTCCCCAGCCGAATATCTCCGACTTCGATACCAACGTGAACAAGTGATACTACATCTACTCCGACAATCGGGGGAAAACATGAACGAGAACACGTTTTTGGAGTTTCCGCTAAGACACTCGGATTGGAAATCTTTGCTTGGCTTCTACACAGAAGCCGAGGCAATGAACATGATCAAATCTCAGGGAATCCCGCTTGATAGCGATAAAGAGCAAACTCTCACTGAGCAAATCAGGAAGGCGGTCGAATACGTTAAATCTTTGACCGGCAGAAGAACCTTGCGCCCCGCAATTACAGACATTCCCGACAAAGATTTTGTAGACCGACGTAAAAAACTTGAAGCCGAGCCCACCTTTCGTGAGCACCTGGTCGGTATTCATGAACATTCCTATGCGTTCGTTGAGATAGACAAATTACATGCATTCCAACCCAATCTCAATATTGAGTATATTGATCGACTAAAGCAAACAGCCCCAAGCCCCGGCGACATAGAGGGGTTGCTGAGGTTCTGCTTACCTATGCGCGATGAACTACCGAAATCTCCGGCCTTGGGTAACTTCAATGCAAACTCTAATACGTTTACTCTTACGAGCGAAAATCTAGATCTAAGAATCATAGGGGCAGTCCAAGGTGAAGAGCCCACTACAGGACGGAACTTCTTCGGCTTCGCTTATGGAAAGGGCTTACCACAGATGTCTGTGGTCGAGTACCAGGGAATGTTCATGATAAGGAACGGATATCACAGAGGCTATGCCCTTCTCGAAAGAGGACACAAATCTTTTCCCTGCATCCATCTCAAATCTGACAACTACAATGCTACGGGAGCAACAGGAGCTGGATTCCTTCCCATTGATCTTATGATGTCGGATAGATCGGCCCTATTAACTGATTTTTCCTCGCCCGCAGCGATCACATATCCCCGGCGTTTAATGAGAGTTATTGTTTCCATCCACGCTGAAGTTCAGGTGATTCCGGTGTGAGAGTTACATGAGAATATACATCTCCTGTGACCAGCGAAACGAGTTGTTTTTATCTGCGGTGCAAGAAGCCCGAGATAGCAT
>Ga0209701_10000500_pt1 | contig 22958 bp, 19 predicted proteins | sample CZO8metaG_4_FD_188356 | JGI IMG/M metagenome (GOLD analysis project Ga0209701, IMG submission 188356) | Vadose zone soil microbial communities from the Eel River Critical Zone Observatory, Northern California, USA - CZOApr15con2H3.8 metaG... | ecosystem: Environmental > Terrestrial > Soil >... | reverse complement strand
CAGCACCGCTCACGGAGCCGCCGCCCGCGCATCCCTTCCACTCTCACCCACAATGTCAAAGAACAATTCCCCCAACCCGAGGGAGCCGGGCTTATAAGCCCCGCTCCCCGCGAAGTCAACAGCGATTCGGCCGCTCGGCGCGGCTAAAATCGCCAGCGCGCTGGCACCTTCGATCGCCTGTTTCGGAAAGGCCGCGAACAAGCGGCCGAACCCTCACATAAGAAGCCCGTGCCACCGCCTCCAGGCTAGTCTAGCCTCAAGATTTCGTTAACCATTTTTATGCTAACCACCTAGGACGCGAACGGCCGCGGACGCGGTTGAACTAACGGTTGACAAAGAGAAACGCGTCTGCGATGCCTGCCACGTGGCTACGAAACCCAGCGGCTTCTCGCAAGGCAAACGGGGAACCGGGATGACAGCGAGAGGACGCGCGTGACATTCCCCCGTCCGCCTCTCGCCATCGCTGCCGCGTTGTTGCTGGTTAATGCCGTGCTTGCGCCGGGCGCCCATGCCCCGGCTGCCGCCCCTGCTCCAACCATGGCTGCAATGGCCACGCTTGCGGAGCCTGCCGAGCCGGCGTCCACGGATTCTCGTGTCGTTCGCGTCGAGACCGGCGACACGCTGATGGGTCTCCTAGTCGACGCCGGCGTCGCACCGGGCGATGCCCAGGAGGCTATCACCGCGCTGAAGCCCGTGTGGAACGCTCGCGACCTCAAGGTCGGGCAGGAGATCGCGCTGCAATTCACCGCCGAGCGCCTCCAGGAACTGCGCTTCACCCCTGCGCTCGACCGCGATCTCATCGTCCAGCGCGACGACGGCCGGCATTTCGGCGCGCGCGCCGAGCAGCGCCCGCTGACGCGCACCGTCGAGCTCGCGACCGGCGCGATCCATTCCAGCTTGTTCGAGGCCGCCAGCGATGCCGGCGTGCCGTCGACCGTGCTGGCCGAGATGATCCGCGCCTTCAGCTATGACGTCGACTTCCAGCGCGAGATCCATCCCGACGACAGTTTCGAGATGATGTTCGAGCGGCTCTACGACGAGCACGGCACCGCGGTGGGCGCCGGCAACCTCGTCTACGCCTCGATGACGCTGAGCGGCACGCGCCTGCGCCTCTATCGCTACACGCCAGGGACCGCCGGGTCGGACTTCTTCAATGCGCGCGGCGAAAGCGTGCGCAAAGCGTTGCTGCGAACACCCGTCGACGGCGCGCGCCTGAGCTCCGGCTTCGGCATGCGGCACCATCCGATCCTTGGCTACACCAAGATGCATCGCGGCGTCGACTTCGCGGTGCCGTCGGGTACGCCGATCATGGCCGCCGGCGACGGCGTCGTCAGGGACGCGGGCTGGCATGGCGACTACGGTAATCTTGTCGTGCTCCGGCACAACGGCACCTTTGAGACCGCCTATGCCCATATGAGCCATGTGGCGAGCGGACTACACCGCGGGCAGCGCGTGCGCCAAGGCCAGGTGATCGGCTATGTCGGTGCCAGCGGGCGCGCCACCGGGCCACACCTCCATTACGAAGTGCGCATCCGCGGCGAGGCGACCAACCCGATGTCGGTCAAGATGCAGCCGGGACAGCAGCTCGCCGGCAAGGAGCTCGCAACCTTCCACACCGTCGCCGAGGCGGTCGATCACAAACTGCTCGCCCTCTACGGCCAAACCACGGTCGCAGCGGCCGGCCCGCATCTACCGGAATAGTCGTTCGCCGCTCGCGCCTCAGGCGCGCGCGATGTCCTTGCCGCCGACGAAGAAGCGGTTCCACGTCGGGCTGATCAAGATCTCGTTGACGCAGGCATGCGCCGGCATCTCCGCGACGAAGCGGATGGTGCGGCCGAGATCTTCCGGCTGCAGCATGCGTGCGACCTCCTCTGGCGTCGGCGGCTTGGGCCGGTGCTTGAGGATAGGCGTCGCCACCTCGCCCGGACAGATGACGCAGCCGCGGATGCCATTGACGCATTCCTCGTCGTTGAGCGACATGGTCATGGCCACCATGGCGTGCTTGCTCGCGGTGTAGGCGGGTCCGGTGAGATAGGATTCGAATCTCCCCGCCCAGGACGAGACATTGATCACCAGCCCGTCCTTGCGCGCCCGCATGCCCGGCAGCACGGCATGCGTGCAAAAGAGCGCACCGTTGAGGTTGACGGCGACGATTTGCTCGAAGCTGTCGGCGGTGAGGTTCTTCCAGAAGCGGTTGGGAAGATTGATCCCGGCGCTGTTGACGAGAATGTCGACGCGGCCGTGCCGGTCGAGAATACCCGCCGCCACCTTTGCCACGGCTGCCTTGTCGGCGACGTCGAGCGGTGCCGTGCCGGCCGTGCCGCCGGCCGCCTCGATTTCTGCCGCGACCTTATCGAGCTGCTCGCCGCGGCGCCCGCTCAGAACCACCCGCGCGCCGCCGGCGCTGAGCTCGAGCGCGCCCGAGCGGCCGATGCCGCTGCCGGCACCGGTGATCCACGCCACTTTCCCCTGCAGCACCCTTGCCTCCCTTGTCATGCGCGACGCCGCATCATGGCCGCCGTGGGCTTCGCTGGCAATCGCGCGGAGGCAAGCGCCGCGCTCAGTACTGCTTGTACGGCAGGAACTTGCCGGTCATGGTGACGCGCACGCGGTCGCCCTTCTGGTCCGGCTGCCGCTCGATCGACATGTCGAAGTCGATGGCGCTCATGATGCCGTCGCCGAATTCCTCCTGGATGAGCGCCTTCCAGGTCGTGCCGTAGACCTGGACGAGCTCGTAGAAGCGGTAGATCAAAGGATCGGTCGGCACCGTCGTCGGCAGCGAGCCGCGATACGGTACTTCCTGCAGCAGCGCGACATCGTCGTCATCGAGGCCCAGCACCTTGCCCGCTGCCTCGGCCTCGGCTCTCGACAGTTTCATCTGTCCGTGCAGCGCGGCTGTGTAGTAGACCGGCGAGCCTGGCCCGATCTTGGCGGCGATGTCCCGCCACGACAGCTTCTTCTTGCGCTTCAGGACGGCGATCTTCTCGGTGAGTTCGGCGCGGGTCATCGGCTCTCTCCCTGCTGGCGGATTGCACCATGGTCGTGCAGGGATCGTGCCAACAAAAAGAGGGCGCGGCAACGCCGCGCCCTTTGCTTTACTCCGCCGCCCTGGCGGTGCGGCCGGCGATGGCGAGGCCGCCTTCGCCGGTTGTCACTCGCACCGTCTCGCCCTCGGCGATACGGCCGGCGAGGATAAGCTGGGCCAGCGGATTCTGCAGCGAGCGCTGGATCACCCGCTTCAAAGGCCGCGCGCCATAGACCGGATCGTAGCCGGCCTGGGCGAGCCAAGCGCGCGCCTTGTCGTCGAGCGCCAGCTTGATCTTGCGGTCGGCCAGCAACTGCTGGAGCCGCGCCAGCTGGATGTCGACGATCTCTGTCATGTCGGCGCGGCTGAGCCGCCGGAAGATCAGGATCTCGTCGAGCCGGTTCAGGAACTCCGGCCGGAAGGCGCCGCGCACAACCTCCATCACCTGGTCGCGCACGCTGGCGACCTCGGCATCGTCGGGCAGGCCTGCAAGTACCTCGCTGCCGAGGTTCGACGTGAGGACGATGAGCGTGTTGCGGAAATCGACCGTGCGGCCCTGCCCGTCGGTCAGCCGCCCGTCGTCCAGCACCTGCAGCAGCACGTTGAAGACGTCGGGATGCGCCTTCTCGACCTCGTCGAAGAGGATGACTTGGTAGGGCCGGCGGCGCACCGCCTCGGTCAGGCTGCCGCCTTCCTCGTAGCCGACATAGCCCGGCGGCGCGCCGATGAGGCGCGCCACCGAGTGCTTCTCCATGTACTCGGACATGTCGACACGCAGGATCGCGCTCTCGTCGTCGAACAGGAATGCGGCGAGGGCGCGTGCCAGCTCGGTCTTGCCCACGCCGGTCGGGCCCAGGAACAGGAACGAGCCGATCGGACGGTTGGGATCCTGCAATCCGGCCCGCGCGCGACGGATCGCATTCGAGACGGCCACCACGGCCTCGTCCTGGCCGATGACGCGCCGCCTCAGGTTCTGCTCCATCTGCAGCAGCTTCTCGCGCTCCCCCTCGAGCATCTTGTCGACAGGCACGCCGGTCCAGCGCGAGACCACACTGGCGATATGCTCGGCGGTCACGGCCTCGTCGATCATGCGGTGGCTCTCGGTGGTCTCGGCCGATTTCAACTTGCGCTCGAGTTCGGGAATGACCCCGTAAGTGAGCTCGCCGGCGCGCGCCCAATCACCCTTGCGCTGCACCTGTTCGAGCTCGACGCGCGCATGATCGAGCTGCTCCTTGAGCTTCTGCGCACCGGCGAGTTTGTCCTTCTCGGCCCGCCATTGCGCGGTGAGCTCCGCCGATTTCTTCTCGATCTCGGCAAGCTCCCCTTCGAGCTTGCCCAGCCGCTCGCGCGATGCCGCGTCGCTCTCTTTCTTGAGGGCTTCGCGCTCGATCTTCAACTGCATGATGCGGCGGTCGAGCTCATCGATTGCCTCAGGCTTCGATTCCGCGGCCATGCGCAGGCGCGATGCCGCCTCGTCCATGAGGTCGATTGCCTTGTCCGGCAGGAAACGGTCGGTGATGTAGCGGTTCGACAGCGTGGCCGCGGCGACGATGGCGCCATCGGTGATGCGGACGCCATGATGGACCTCGTATTTCTCCTTGATGCCGCGCAAGATCGAGATCGTGTCCTCGACCGTCGGCTCGTTGACGAACACCGGCTGGAAGCGCCGCGCCAGCGCCGCGTCCTTCTCGATATGCTTCCTGTATTCGTCGAGCGTCGTCGCGCCGACGCAATGCAACTCGCCGCGCGCCAGGGCCGGCTTCAGCATGTTGGATGCGTCCATCGCGCCTTCGGCCTTGCCGGCACCGACCAAGGTGTGCAGCTCATCGATGAAGACGATGATCTCGCCCTGCGCCGCCGTGATCTCGGCCAACACCGCCTTGAGACGCTCCTCGAACTCGCCGCGGAACTTGGCGCCGGCGACGAGCGCGCCGAGATCGAGCGCCAGCAGGCGCTTCTCCTTGAGGCTTTCGGGCACGTCGCCATGGGCGATGCGCAGCGCCAGCCCCTCGACGATGGCGGTCTTGCCGACGCCGGGCTCGCCGATCAGCACGGGATTGTTCTTGGTGCGACGGGACAGCACCTGCACGGTGCGACGGATCTCCTCGTCGCGTCCGATCACCGGATCGAGCTTGCCCTCGCGCGCCACTGCCGTCAGGTCGCGCGCGTATTTCTTGAGCGCGTCATAGCCTTCCTCGGCGCTGGCATTATCGGCGCGGCGACCCTTGCGGATGTCCTCGATGGCACGATTGAGATTCTGCGGCGTGATTCCTGCCGAGGCGAGCGCCTTCGCCGCGGCGCTCTCCTTGAGCAGCGTCAGCGCGAGCAGCAGGCGCTCCACCGTGACGAAGCTGTCGCCCGCCTTCTCCGCGATTTTTTCCGCCTCGGCGAAGAGGCGCGCCGTCTCCGGCGAGAGATAGACCTGGCCGGCACCGGCGCCTTCGATGCGCGGCAGCTTGTCGAGCGCCCCATCGACGGCCGCATGAACCGCAACGGGATCGCCCTGCGCGGCGCGGATGAGGTTTGACGCCAAGCCTTCCTTGTCGTCGAGCAGCACCTTCAAGATGTGCTCGGGGGTGATCTGCTGATTGCCGCGACGCTGCGCCAGGGTTTGCGCCGCCTGGACGAAACCCTTGGAACGTTCGGTATATTTTTCGAAGTTCATGAGGCCCTCGCGTGAACCGACGCGCCGGTCCCTCTTCGAGGCAACACGGCCCGCCTTCCAAGCACCCGATATTGGTGCGCGCGCCAGCGGTCACAAGGTCCACGCCGTCCAACCGAATGGGTCTGAAACCCGGCGACCTGCCGGTCCCATGGTCATCCCACACGCCGCCCGTCCTCCCGGACGGCAGCTTCGTCAGGCCGTCGGCGGGACGTCCGGCTCGGTCGGCGGTGTCGGCGGTGCAGGCGGCGCAGCCTCGGCCTCCGGCTCGGGGCCAGTCATCTCGGTATCGGCCGGCGTCATCGGTCGCGGCGGCGATAGGGAATTGCCCTGGCCCTGCCCGTCGGCATTCATGACGCGGAAATAGTGCTCGGCGTGCTGGTAGAAATTCTCCGCGGCGATTCGGTCCCCGGAGGAGCCCGCTTCGCGCGCCAGCGCCACGTAACGCTCGAACACCTGATATGCATTGCCACGGATCTTGATGTTCGGGCCGTTGCTATCGAACGTCTGCATGCGGTTCGGCATGCGCGGACGGTTGTTCGGATGGTTGCCGCCGCCGCCACCGCCGCCGCCACCGCCGTTGTTGCGGCCTCTGTTCCGCTTGTTCTGGCCGGGTCTCATGATTCCTTTGAAATCGCGGTAGGACATCATTCACGACATTTGTGATTGGTGCGAGTGCCCCTCGGTGTCTGCCCGCGTCGCGGTCAGCACCATTCTCGGCAGGGGAGCGATACCGGCACCCTGAGGTGCAGGAGCTCTTGGCTCCATCTCTTCGCCATTCCACCCTAGACGGGAAACCCGCCTATTCCAACAAGTTTTTTGATCCCTCGCTTGCTCTATTCACCGGTTAGCGCCTCGCCGGCGCGACCCCGATGCAGCGTATGACGCCGGATAGATCGCATTTTACGCTCTGCAGCTCCAAGCCGCTCTCGCTCAGCAGCGTCGCCGCCGCGGCATGTTGACCGGCACCCACTTCGAAGAGGGCAATACCGTGGGGCGCCAAAAGCCGCCGCGTCGCGGCCGCCAACTGCCGATAAGCAGCGAACCCATCCGCGCCGCCATCGAGCGCGCATCGCGGCTCGTAGCGGACGACCTCTGGGGCCAATGTCTCGATCTCTGTAGACGCTATATAGGGAGGATTGGCGACAATGACATCCAGCTGGCAAGAAATTGTTTCGCCCCAGCTTCCCACCGCGAATAGCGCGCGTTCCGCGAGACCGAGCGCCGCAGCATTGCGTCGCGCCGTTGCTGCCGCCCCTGGGAGGATGTCGATGCCGATGCCGAGGGCGTTTGGCAGCTCCGACAAAAGCGCGAGGAGGAGGCAGCCGCTACCCGTGCCGAAATCGAGAATGCGCAGCCGTGCTGCGCGGTCCGGCAGCAGCGCGAGCGCGGCCTCCACCAGCGTCTCGCTGTCGGGCCGGGGATCGAGCGTGTCGGGCGAGAGCTCGAAATCGAGGCTCCAGAACTGGCGCCGGCCGACGAGACGCGAGTAAGGCTCGCGCGCGGCGCGGCGTGCGGTCAGCACGGCAAGTCGCGCCTGCGCCGCCGCGTCGATCGGACGCTCGGGATAGCCCAGCACGACGCCGGGCTCGACGCCCAGCGCCAGCGCCACCAGCAGCCGTGCCTCGCGGCGCGATTCGGCGATGCCGGCCGCAGCGAGGCGCTTGGCCACGGCGCCGATCGCGTCACCGGTCGTGGCGCTCCCGCCATGGCGAGAGGGAGGGATGCGTTGGGGCTTGGTCATTCCACTTCCGCCAAGCGCGCCGCTTGGTCCTCGGCGAGCAGCACATCGATGAACTCGTCCAGCGCCTCGCCGCTCATCACCTTGTCGATCTTGTAGAGCGTCAGGTTCACGCGATGGTCGGTAACGCGGCCTTGCGGGAAATTGTAGGTGCGGATGCGCTCAGAGCGGTCGCCGGTGCCGACCTGGCTCTTGCGGGACGCGGCGCGCTCGGCCTCGCGCGCTTGCCGCTCACGCTCGTACAGCCGCGCGCGCAGCACCTTAAGCGCTTTGGCCTTGTTCTTGTGCTGCGACTTCTCATCCTGCTGCGACACGACGAGGCCGGTCGGCAGATGCGTGATGCGCACGGCGCTGTCGGTCGTGTTGACGGATTGCCCGCCCGGACCGCTCGAGCGGAAGACGTCGATGCGCAGATCCTTCTCCTCGATATGGATGTCGACCTCCTCCGCCTCGGGGAGCACCGCCACCGTCGCCGCCGAAGTATGAACGCGGCCGCTTCCCTCGGTCTCCGGCACGCGCTGCACGCGGTGCACGCCCGATTCGAATTTGAGCCGCTGGAACACGTCGCGACCGCTGATCGTGGCGACCGCTTCCTTGAAGCCGCCCAGCCCCGTCTCCGACACTTCCATCACCTCGAAGCGCCAGCCATGCTGCGCGGCGTAGCGCTGATACATGCGGAAGAGCGCGGCGGCGAACAGCGCCGCCTCCTCGCCGCCGGTGCCCGCGCGCGTCTCAAGGATCGCGTTGCGCGCGTCGGCCTCGTCTTTGGGGAGCAACAGGAGCTTTACGTGCTGCTCCAGCTGCGGTAGCCGCTCCTTCAGCGCTTGCAGCTCGCTCTGCGCGAGCGCACGCATCTCCGGATCGCCGCCGTCTTCGGCCAGCGCCGACAGGTCGGCCATTTCGCCCTGCAATTTGCGCAGCGCGGCGACGCCATCGACGATGGGCGTCAGCTCGCTATATTCCCGGGCGAGTTTCGCCACCTCGCCGCCCGGCAGATGAGGGGCGCCCAGCGCGTCACGCAGCTCGGCATGGCGTCGCACGACCCGGTCAAGCTTGGCATCCAGAGAGTTTTGCGCGGTCACTCCGTCCTCTCCTCCTCCTCGCCGTCCAAGCGGAACAAGCGCCGCAGCAAGTGGTCGATCGCGGCGATCTCGCCGGGAGACGCCCCTGCCAATTCGCGCAGCACCTCGGATGGATCGTGCAGCAGGCGATTGGCGAGAAGCCGCGTTGCCACCTCGGCGTCGCCGCCCGCCTCGCACAGCGCCTGGCGCCGCAGCGCTTCCACGTGCCGGCGCAGCGCGACCACGGCCGGTGCCGCGCGGCGCGCGGCACGACGTTCGGCGAAGGCCAAGAGCTCGGCGTCGAGGATACGCCACGCCTCGGCCGATGCCGCTTCGCGCACGGCCCGCCCCGCCAGCGCGGTGCGCTCGAGATCGCCAAGATCATAGAGGAAGGCGCCGTCGAGATCGTTAACCGCCGACTCGGCATCTGCCGGGATCGCCGCGTCGATGACAAAGATGGGCCGTCGCGGGCGGCGCCTCAAGACGGCGGCTACTCGCGGCACGGTCAGCACGGCGCGCCCGCTGCCGAGCGAGGCGATAACGATGTCGGCCGCGGCCAGCGCGTCGTCCAACTCCTCCAGCGGCAGCAGATTGCAAGTGAAGCGTTGCGCCGCCCGCTCGGCGCGCGCCGGCGGGCCGCACACCACGAGGCGGGCGAGGCCGGCGCGGCGAAACTGGTCGGCGATCAGCTCGCCCATCTCGGCCGGGCCCAGCAGCAGCGCCTCGCAGCGGTCGAGGTCGCCGTGGATATCGCGCGCGAGCTGCAGCGCCGCCGCGGCGATGGAGACCGGCCGCTCGGCGATGCGCGTGTCGCGGCGCACGCGCCGCGCGGCCGCATAGGCTGCCGAGAAAACCGCCTCGAGCGCTGCACCGGCGAGGCCAAGCTCAGCAGCGAGCCGGTGCGCCGCCTTCACTTGGCCGAGCACCTGCGGCTCGCCGATCACCAGGCCGTCGAGCGCACAGGTGACGGCAAAGACATGGCGCAGCGCCGCCGCGCCTTCGTGGCGGTAGAGCCCGGCAGCAATGGTCGCCGGCGCCAACCCGGTCCGCTCGGCGAGAAGCTCGACGAAAAGTGCGGCCGTGCGGTCGCCGGCGTCGCTAGTGGTAACGAGCTCGACGCGATCGCAGGTGGCGATCAGCGCCAGTTCGCCGAGCCCCGCGCCGCGCAGTCCCTCGAGAGCTGCCGACATCTCGGCCTCGACCAGCGCGAAACGGTCGCGCAGCGCGATCGGGCTGGTGCGGTGGTTCGTGCCGATGACGAGCAGGCCGATACCCGTCCCGGCCGCGTCGGCGCCGGGCATGGCGCTCTCCCTCGCTAACGGAAGGGGGCGAGGCGGTCCTTGAGCGCGTCGAGCGGCACCTCGATCTGCTCGCCGCTGTCGAGATCGCGCAAGGTCGCCGCCGCGCGCGCCAACTCATCCTCGCCCAAGATCACTGCCGCACGTGCACCGATCTTGTTGGCGCGCTTCATGCGGCGGGCGACATTGCCGGAATAGCCGAGATCGACGACATAGCCGGCGCCGCGCAGCTCATGCGCGACCTTCGACGCCGCCGCCTCGCCCTTCTCGCCGACCGGTATCACCGCGATCGGCCGCGGTGGCGGCGTGGGCTCGCCAATGAGCAGCGCGAGGCGCTCGATCCCGGCGGCCCAGCCGACGCCCGGCGTCTCGGGCCCGCCCATCACGCCCATCAACCCGTCATAGCGGCCGCCTCCCAGCACCGTGCCTTGCGCGCCGAGATCGGTGGTCACGAACTCGAAGGCTGTGTGGCAGTAGTAGTCGAGGCCGCGCACTAGGCGCGGGCTCACGCGATAGCCGATGCCGAGCAAATCGAGGCCGGAACGCACCGCATCGAAGAAGGCGCGCGCCTCCGGCGTCAGGTAATCGGCGAAGGACGGCGCGCCTGCGTTGATGCGCTTGTCCGCTTCGTCCTTCGAATCGAGTATGCGCAGCGGGTTGCGCTCGAGCCGCGTGAGGCTGTCCTCCGAAAGCCCGGCGCGGTACCGCGCGTAATAGGCGACGAGTGCCGCGCGATACGCTTGGCGGCTGGCCGCATCGCCGAGCGTATTGAGCTCGAGCACGGTGCTCTTCAGGACGCCGAGCGCATCGAGGATATCGGCGCCTAGCGCAATGACTTCGACGTCGGCAGAGGGCGGCGCGGCGCCGATGAGCTCGACATCGATCTGGTGGAACTGGCGGAAGCGGCCCTTTTGCGGCCGCTCGTAGCGGAACATCGGACCGCTCGCGAAAAACTTAAGCGGCAGGTTCTGCGCGAGCCCGTTGGAGAGCACGGCACGGACGATGCCGGCGGTATATTCCGGCCGCAGCGTGACCTCCTCGCCGCCGCGGTCGGTGAAGGTGTACATTTCCTTGGTGACGATGTCGGTCGTCTCGCCGATGGGCCGCGCGAACACCTCGGTAAACTCGAAGATCGGCGTCGCGATCTCCTGATACCCGTAGCGCTCGGCGACGCCGCGCGCCGCGTCAACGACAGCGCGATGTCGACGCTGCTCTTCCGGCAAGAGATCCTGGGTGCCGCGCACCGGCTGCAAGGCGGCCATCGAAGCGTACCGAAGTAGCGGCGCCTAGGAGGCGGCCGCGTCGGCCGTCGCGCCGGCGCGCTTGGCGTCCTCGAGTTCGGCGGCCTTCTTCTCAACCATCTCGACGAGATGATCGACGATGCTCTGATCCTTGAGGCGATGATGCGGCACGCCCGCGACATAGACCTGGTGCGTGTTGTTGCCGCCGCCGGTGAAGCCGATGTCGGTCTCGCGCGCCTCGCCCGGGCCGTTGACGACACAGCCGATCACCGACAGCGTCATCGGCGTGGTGATATGCGCGAGCCGCTGCTCCAGCACCTCCACCGTCTTGATCACTTCGAAATTCTGGCGCGCACAGGACGGGCACGAGATGACCGTGACACCACGCCGGCGCAGCCCCAACGCCTTCAGGATCTCGTAGCCGACCTTGATCTCCTCCACCGGATCGGCCGAGAGCGAGACGCGAATCGTGTCGCCGATTCCTGCCCACAGCAGCGAGCCCATGCCGATCGCCGATTTGGTGGTACCGGTCATCAAGCCGCCGGCCTCGGTGATACCGAGATGCAGCGGATAGTCGCAAGCTTCGGCGAGCTGCTGATAGGCGGCGACGGCAAGGAACACGTCGGACGCCTTGCAGGATATCTTGAATTCGCGGAAGTCGTTGTCCTCGAGGATCTTGGCGTGGGTGAGCGCGCTCTCGACCATGGCCTCGGGGCAAGGCTCGCCATAGCGCTCCAGCAGGTCGCGCTCGAGCGAGCCGGCATTGACACCGATGCGCATCGAACAGCCGTGATCCTTGGCCGCCTTCACCACTTCCCGGACGCGCTCGGACGAGCCGATATTGCCGGGGTTGATGCGCAAGCAGGCGGCGCCGCTCTGGGCGGCCTCGATGGCGCGCTTATAGTGGAAATGGATGTCCGCGACGATCGGCACCTCGACCTGGGGCACGATTTCCTTGAGCGCCAGCGCCGATTCCTGGTCGGGGCAGGAGACGCGCACGATGTCCGCGCCCGCGCGCTCCAACGCCTTGATCTGACTGACAGTCGCTGCGACGTCATGGGTCAGGGTGTTGGTCATCGACTGCACGGTGATGGGCGCGTCGCCCCCCACCGGCACCTTGCCGACATGAATCTGGCGGCTTCGGCGTCGATCTATATCGCGATAGGGACGCACGCTCATCGCTCAACCTCTTGTCGCGGCACCCCGACAAACGAGGGGCAGACACGGCGCCTTATAGCGCGTTTCCGGTGTGAGCAAAAGTTCCGAACCGAACATCCAGCTTAATCACGCTCTTCGGGTGCCGTCGGATCGACCCCGGTCGGAGTCGGCGCCGCCGCCGGACTCGGAGCCGGCGCGCGGCGCGCGGCAGGCGCGGCCGACGGTGGCGCAGGCACAACCGCCGTGCCGGCGACGAGGCGGTCCGGTTCGAGAAGGATGTTGGCCCGGATGCCACCGCGGAAAGTCGGAACCGCCCGGCCGTCGACCGTCGCGGTGAGGGCCGCCGGCACGCCGGTGTGCATGGTGAGGCCTGCCTGATCGGGTACGCGATAACTATCGCCGGCGTGGAGCTGGCGCGAGAAGATCGCCACGTTGTTGGCGTCACGCACCTGGATCCAGCTGTCGCTGACCGCGCGCAGGAGGATGCGCGTGCGGCCATTGGCGACACCGTAGATGCGCGGCTTCTCGGCCAGCGGCGCTGTCGCGGCGGCCTCGGGTACGCTCGGCAGGGCGGCGGCGGGCGCTGGTGCGGGGGCTGGTGGCGGCGGCAGGGCAGCCGGCGCCGGTGGAGGATTTTCGGCGACTAGGGCAGCCGGCGCCGGTGCGACATCGGCTGTCGGGGTCGGCGTCGCGGCGGCGGCCGGAGCCTCGACCGGCGCTGCGTCGCTGGGCGGCGCAACCGCGACCGGCACCTCCGCCGCCGGCTGAAGCGCGGGCGTCAGCGGAGCGCGCGGCACGAGCTCGACCGGCACCGCGGCCACCCGCTCCGGCCGGGGCCGGGCGCTCGACGAGAGATAATACCAAAGGCCGTAGCCGCAGATGGCGAGGATCACCGCGACGAGCAGCATGGTGCCGCCGGGGACGCTGCGCTCGGCGAGCGGCACCGGAAACGTCAGGTCGCGCTGGCCCTCGAAACCTTCGGCCTCGAGCTTGAAGCGACGCACCGCCTCCTCGCCATCGAGGCCCAGATGCGTCGCATACGCACGCACGAAGCCCAAGGCGTAGACGGCGCCGGGCAATTGGTCGTACCGGCCCTCCTCGATCGCCTCGAGATAGGCGGCGCGGATGCGCAGCGCCGTGGCGACGCGATTGAGGTCGCTGCCGAAGCCCTCGCGGGTTTCCCGCAACAGCTGGCCGATCGTGCGGCGCCGGGTCTGCCTCGGTTCAGCCGAAGCTTCCACCGGCGGCGCCTCCACTTGAATCTGGTCGGATTGCAACGGTGCCTCTTGGAGGATGTCTTTGCGTCGGGATAAGGAGCGCCATTCGCTTCTGAAACCGAGCCCCCATGCGATAGCGGAATGATGAAAAAACCGTGAAGAGCGCCGATCTTCAGACGCACCCTTCGGCACAGTTTATCAAATATCGACGCAGCGCCGCAACGATCGACGGCTGTTGCACCTGTGTCAAGGGTCAGACCACGACGCCGTGATCGCGGGCAAAATCGCGCAGCTTGCTGCGCAGGCTGCGCGGCGGCAGCGCCGGCAAAGCGGCGAGCAGCCCGGCGAGCGGCGCGAGCTCGAGGCTGCGGATCATCGCCTTGACCGGCCCGATGCTGCCCGGCGCCATCGACAGCACGCGAAAGCCGATGCCGACCAGCGCCATGGCGTCGAGCGGCTGTCCCGCCATCTCGCCGCACAGCGCCAGCGGCACGCGATGCTCGGCGCAGGCCTGTGCCACTTCGCCGAGCAGCCGCAATACCGGTAGCGACAGCGTATCGTAGCGCTCGGCGAGCTTCGGGTTGCCGCGGTCGGCAGCGAACAGAAACTGCACCAGATCGTTGGTGCCGACCGACAGGAAATCGATCTTGGGCAGCAGCTGCGGCAGCTCCCACAGCAGCGCCGGCACCTCGAACATGACGCCGACCTCGATCTTGGCGGGCAGCTTATGGCCGCGCGCCACGGCGCGCTCGACCTCGAGATCGAGCACCGCGCGTGCTGCATCGAACTCGGCGATGTCGGCGATCATCGGGAACATGACGCGCAGCCGGCGGTCGCGCGCGGCGCGGATAAGCGCGCGCAGTTGCTGGCGCAGCAGCGCCGGCCGGTCGAGAGCGATGCGGATCGCCCGCCACCCCATCGCCGGGTTCTCGTCCTTGATCTCCGACATGTAGGGCAGCAGCTTGTCGCCGCCGATATCGAGGGTGCGAAAGGTCACGGGATGATCGCCTGCATGCTCCAGCACGCGGCGGTAGACGGAGGCCTGTTGTCCGACCGAGGGAAAATCGTCACGCAGCATGAAGAGCAGCTCGGTGCGGAAGAGCCCGACTCCTTCGGCGCCCGTCTCGTCGAGATAAGGGAGGTCGAGCAACAGCCCGGCATTCAATTGCAGCGAGACCCGCTCCCCGCCGCGCGTCTCGGCCGGCAAATCACGCAGAGCGGCGTAGCCGAGGCGCTGACCCAGCCGGGCCTCGATGCGGGCGTTGACCGCCTGCTGGATGTCCTCGCCCGGGCGCAACAGCACCACGGCCTCGTCGCCGTCGACGACGACAAGGTCGCCCGCCTCGACCTTGGCCAACACGTCCTTGACGCGGCCGACGACGGGAATGTCAAGCGCGCGTGCGACCACAGCGACGTGCGCCGTGGGCGAGCCCTCCTCCAGCACCAGGGCCTTGAGCCGCCGGCGGTCGTAGTCGAGCAGCTCCGCCGGACCCATGCTGCGCGCGACGAGAATGAATTCCGGCGGCAGCTCGACGGCCGCGGCGATATGGTGGCCGGTGAGATGCTGCTGCAGGCGGTTGCCGAGATCCTCGAGGTCGGCGAGCCGCTCGCGCAAGTATGGGTCGCTCACAAGACCCATGCGCGCGCGCGTCTCGTCCTGCACCTTCTGCACCGCCGCCTCCGCGGTGAGACCACTGTGCACCGCGTCGGTCATGCGCTGCAGCCAGCCGCGGTCGGCAGCGAACATGCGATAGGTCTCGAGGATGTCGCGGTGCTCGCCGCTGCTGGCGATGTCGCTCGCCGCCAGCAGCTCGTCGATCGCGCTCTGCATGGCATCGACCGCACCGCGCAGACGCACGAGTTCGGCCTGCGGGTCCTCGGCAACGAGCTGGCGGATCAAAACGCGCGGCTCGTGCAGCACGGCGGTGCCGGCGGCGAGCCCGGTGTTGAGGCGTATGCCGTCGAGGCGCATCGGCAGCAGACCAATGCCCTCCGAGAGCTGCTGCTCCGACGGGCTGACGAGGTCGCCGCTCGCGGCCAGCTCGGCCACCACCATGGCGATGGTTTGCAGCGCCTCGGACTCATCCTCGGTGTAGTGGCGCTGCGTGCGATTCTGCACCACAAGCACTCCCAAGACGCGGCCCCCGCGCAGAATCGGCACCCCCATCAGCGAATGATAGATCTCCTCCCCCGTTTCCGGTCGGTAGGCGAAATCCGGATGCGACTGCGCATCGGCGAGGGCCAGCGGCCTGGCGGTCGCGGCAATGACGCCGACAAGGCCCTCGCCGACCCGCAGGCGCGTGCGATGCACGGCTTCCGGCCGCAAGCCCTCGGTGGCGAAGAGCTCGAGCACCTCGCCCGCGCGCATGACGTAGCAAGAGCACACTTCCGCAACCATGTCGGCGGCGATGATGCGGACGATCGTGTTGAGCCGTTCCTGCGCGGTGCCGGAGCCGGCCATCACATCGCGCAGCCGTCGCAGCAGGCGGCGGGATCCGGTGACCGCCGCTCCCGGCTCCATCAGCTCCCCGCCCGGGAGCGATCATCCGCGCCGGGGTAAGGCTCCTGCCGACGCTCGCTGGCGACGAGCGCAGCGACGGCTTGCGCCACGAGCTCGTCGAGCACTTCCTTGGTCGATTGCTCGCGCGTCACCATGCCTACGCTCTGCCCGGCCATGACCGAGCCGCTCTCGACATCGCCCTCGATGACGGCACGCCTTAGCGCGCCGGCCCAGAAATGCTCGATCTCGAGCTGCGCGTCCTTCTGCGAAACCTCGCCGCGGTTGAAGCGGTCGATGATTTGGCGCTGCATGTCGAGGAAGCGCTGCGTGCCTTCATTGGCGAGCGCGCGCACGGGGATAACGGGAAAGCGCGGGTCGAGTTGCACCGAGGGCACGGCGTCGCGCGCACCGGCACGGATGAAGGCCTGCTTGAAGCGGGGGTGGGCGATCGACTCGTGGGCGCAGACAAAGCGGGTGCCGAGCTGCACGCCCGAGGCGCCCATCTCGAGGTAAGAGACGATGGCCTCGCCGCGGCCGATGCCGCCGGCGACAAAGACCGGCACGCCGGCCATATGCGGCAGGATTTCCTGTGCCAGCACACCAGTCGAAACCGGGCCGATGTGCCCGCCCGCCTCCATACCCTCGATGACGATCGCGTCCGCTCCCATGCGGACCAGCTTTTTCGCGATGACGAGCGCCGGCGCGAAGCACAGCAGCTTGGCGCCAGAGCGCTTGATGCGGTCGATCGCGGCGCCATTAGGCAATCCCCCCGCCAGCACGACATGGCCGACGTGGCGCCCGGTGCAGACGTCGATGAGTTCGGTCAGGCGCGGATGCAGCGTGATGAGGTTGACCCCGAAGGGCCGTGCGGTCAGCCCGCGCGTCGCGGCGATCTCGGCGTCGAGCAGCTCGGGCGTCATCGAGCCGCAGGCGATCACTCCGAAGCCGCCGCCGTTGGAGATCGCGGCAACCAGGTTGCGCTCGGACACCCAGGTCATGGCGCCGCCCATGATCGCCAGATCGGATCCCAGGAACTCACGGCCGCGCAGCCACAACCGGTCGAGGTGGCGCCGCGCGCGCGCCGTCGTCTCGCGCGCGGCTGCCCCCGGCCGCTGGGATCCGGGGACGATGCCGCGTTCGGCCTCGGGGGTCATGAGGAGCTTATCCGGCGTCGAGGCCGTAGGCGGTGTGTAGCGCCCTGACCGCAAGCTCGGTGTATTCCTCGGCGATGAGCACGCTCACCTTGATCTCCGAGGTCGAGATGACCTGGATATTGATGTTCTTCTCGGCGAGCGTCCGGAACATCTGCTGAGCGACGCCGACATGACTGCGCATGCCCACGCCGATCACCGAAACCTTGACGACGTTGGCGTCCGGCTTCAGCGCCTGGAATCCGAGCGTGGCCCGCTTCCCCTCGAGCACCTTGACGGCGCGGTCGAGATCGGCCTTGCCGACGGTGAAGGTCAGATCGGTTAAGCGACCGTCCTCTGAGATGTTCTGCACAATCATGTCGACATTGATCGCGTGATCGGCGAGCGGGCCGAAGATGGCGGCGGCGACGCCTGGTTTGTCGGCGACCTTCACCAGCGTGATCTTGGCCTCGTCGCGGCTGTAGGCGATGCCGCTCACCACTTGCTTTTCCACGATCTCGTCCTCGTCTACCACCAGTGTACCCGGCGTCTCGGTGAAGCTCGACAGCACCTGCAGGCGTACGCGATGGTTCATCGCCATCTCGACCGAGCGTGTCTGCAGAACCTTGGCTCCCTGCGACGCGAGCTCGAGCATCTCCTCGTAGGTAATTCTATCGAGCTTCCTCGCCTTCGCAACGATGCGTGGATCCGTGGTGTAGACGCCGTCCACATCGGTGAAGATGTCGCAGCGGTCGGCCGCGAGTGCGGCCGCGAGCGCCACCGCCGAAGTGTCGGAGCCGCCGCGCCCCAGGGTTGTGACACGGTGATTTGGCCCCACACCCTGGAATCCCGCCACCACCGCGACCTGGCCCTCGCCCATGCGGCGGATGAGGTCGGCGGTGGCAATGTCGAGGATGCGCGCCTTGCCGTGCATATCGTCGGTGCGCACTGGTATCTGCCAGCCGAGCCAGGAGCGTGCGTTGACGCCGAGGTCCTGTAAAGCCAGCGCGACGAGGCCCGCCGTCACCTGCTCGCCCGAGGCGACGACCACGTCGTATTCGCGTGCGTCATGCAGCTTGCAGGTCTGGCGCGTCCAATCGACGAGCTGGTTGGTGACGCCGGCCATGGCCGATACCACCACCGCCACCTCGTTGCCGGCATCGATCTCGCGCTTGACGCGCCGCGCCACGTTCCTGATGCAGTTGATATCGGCCACCGACGTGCCGCCAAATTTCTGCACGATGCGCGCCATAGCGTGAGGACCCGTCGCCAGCTCGATTGCAACAATGATGCCGCCGCCTGTGCTGCCGAGAAACCGGCATTGCAGGGAAAAAGGCGCGTATACATACTCTCACCGGCCGGCGCGAGGCAAGGCGGCCGGCCGGACAGGACATCGGCATGGACAGACCCGCCACAGGCGAGACGAAAGCTAGCACGGTCGACCGCGCCGAAATCGCCCGCTTCGCCGAGAGCGCGAATTCGTGGTGGGACCCGAGCGGCGCGTTCCAGCCGCTGCATCAGCTCAACCCCGTGCGCCTCGCCTTCATCCGCAACTGCTTCGCCGCCCAGTTCGGCCGCGACATCCGCGCAGCGAAGCCCCTTGCCGGTTTGCGCCTCCTTGACATCGGCTGCGGCGGAGGCCTGGTCAGCGAGCCCATGGCGCGCCTCGGCGCGGCCGTCACTGGCATCGATGCCGCGGGCGAGGCGCTAGCGGTCGCCCGCGCGCATGCCGAGGGCGCAGGTCTCGACATCGAGTACCGTCAGGCGGCGGCCGAAGACCTCGCCGCCGCCGGCGATAGCTTCGACGCCGTGCTCGCCCTCGAAATCGTCGAGCATGTCGCCGACCCGGCGCTCTTCCTCGCCGCGGCCGCGCGCCTCGTCCGGCCCGGCGGTGCCTTCATCGCGGCGACGCTCAACCGCACGCCCAAGGCCTTCGTCTTCGGCATCCTCGGCGCCGAATACCTGTTGCGCTGGCTGCCGCGCGGCACGCATCAATGGCGCAAGTTCCTGCGCCCCTCGGAGGTCGCCGCGGGCCTGCGGCCGCATGGCCTTACCGTCAAGGACATCAGCGGGCTTTCCTACAGCCCGCTCGCCGGGCGCTGGACGCTGTCCCACGACCTCGATGTCAACTACCTGCTCTTCGCCGCCAAGCCTTGACCCGGCGGACGGCTGCGCCCAACCTCGGGCTTCGATCAACCCTTGCCGCCGCAGCTTTTCGACCTTATTAGTGTAACGGCCGGCCGGTGGCCCCCGGCGGGGTGCTGGCGGACGCCAAAGGGGAGGGCGCAGTGGGTCTTCAGGGTGCGTCGATGAGTACTTTCCAGGGGTCGGGCGACAGCTTCCGCCTTACCGGCAAGATAAAATGGTTCAACCGGAGCAAGGGGTTCGGATTCATTGTCCCGAGCGATGGCGGCGGCGATGTGTTCCTGCCCCTCTCGGCGCTCGAACGCTCCGGCCATAGCGAGGCACCGGACGGGGCATCCATCGTCTTCGAGTGGACGCAAGGGCCGAAGGGCCGCGCCGTGGCACAGATCATCGAGATCGACGTCTCGACGGCGGCGCCGCGCCCGCCGCGCGAGAACCGCCCCCGCGGCCGCGACAGCCATGACGAAGGCGGCGGCCCGGCCGAGTCGCTGGACGGCGTGGTCAAATGGTACGACCCGGCGCGCGGCTTCGGCTTCATCCTGCCCAATGACGGCGGCAAGGACATCTTTGTCCATGTGACGGCATTGCGGCGCTCCGGCATCGAGATGCTCGAGCCGGGACAGCCGGTGCGCATGATGGTGTCGCAAGCGCGGCGCGGGCGGGAAGCCGCCTCGGTCGAGCTGATCTAGCCCGGGGCTAGCGCCGCCACACCGCGAGGGCGGCGAGGGCGGCGAAAGAGGCCGCGGCGAGAAACGCCGGCTGATAGCTGCCGCTCGCCTCGACGACGACGCTGAACAGCGCCGGTCCAATGACGATCCCCAGGAAGGTCAGTGACAGGGCGCCGCCCGTCACCAGCCCGGCCTTGCCGGGCGGCGCCAGCGTCGCCACCTCGGCCAGGTAGATCCCGTTCCAGCCCAGTCCGCTCGCGCCGAGCACCACGGTCACCGCAGCGATGGCGGCGACCGGCCAGCCGGGGGTCACCAGGCTGAGCGCCGTGGCACTCGCCGCCATGACCAGCCCCAGCAGGCAGAGCAGCTGGCGCGTCGGCAGGAAGCGGTCGGCGACCCAGCCCCAAAGGATGCGGCCGCCGATGGCAGCGACCTGCGCCGCCGCCATCACCGCGCCCGCGGTCACCAGGGCGAGGCCGACCCGCTCGGTCAGGAAGGTCACGACGAAGGCGCTGAAGCACAGCTGCATCGCCGAGAAGGCGAGCGATGCCAGCGCCAAGCGCCGCAGGGGCGGCGAGGCTAGCACCAGCCGGATCGCCGCCAGCACGCCGCGCTCGCCGCGCGCCGTCGGGTCGGCATCGCTGTCGAGGCTCTGGCGCACGGGCTCGACGGCGACCGCCACCAGGACGCTGAGCGCCGCGGCGGCGAGGGCCGCTCCTTTCCAGCCGAGCGCCAGGACCAGCGCAGGAACCAGGATTCCCGCCAGCGCGCCGCCCACCGGCACGCCGGTCTGCTTGATCGAGAACACCAGGGCGCGCCGCGCCGGCGGCGTCTGGCGGATCAGCAGATGCGAGCTCGCCGGCGTCACCGGGCCGTAGCCCAGGCCGAGCAGCACCGCGCCGCCGAGCACGAGGGCGAGACTCGCCGAGGCGGTGAGGGCGAGGCCGGCGGCGCAGGCGATGAGGCAGGCCTGGCTCAGCCGGATGGCGCCGTGGCGCCGGATCGGGCCGCCGCTCACCGCCGCCGACAGGCACGCCGCGGCGTAGACGAGCGAGGTGTAGACGCCGATGGCGTTGGCGCTGACGCCGATCTCGGGCGCCGCCAGCGCGGCGAAGACCGGCGGCGTCAGCACGGCCATGGAGACAAGTGCTTGGATCGCCAGCGTGGCGATGAGAGCGAACATCGGGAGCCGCCGGGGGTGGGGCGGCCAGTGTTGCCGCGCCGCAACCCGGCGTCAACCGGAGGCCGCCGCACCGGCAATTGCCGGTTCCGAGGCGAAAAACCGTTTGCGGCGGGTTCGGCGATCACATACTGTATGTTGTGGTTAGCGACCTATAGACCCACAGAATACAGCGGGAGTACGATGGAAACGATCTGGACAACCGATCTCGTCACGCAGCTGTCGGCGCTGTGGAAGCAAGGCCTTTCGACCGCCGCGATCGGCCGCCGCCTGGGCATCAGCAAGAACGCCGTGGTCGGCAAGGCGCATCGCCTCGCGCTCGACCCGCGCCCGTCGCCCTTGAAGCGGCCGCCGGCGCCGCGCGTGGTCGGCATCGCCGGCCCGACCTGCTCCTGGCCGCACGGCCATCCCGGCGAGAAGGACTTCCACTTCTGCGGCAAGCGCCCCCTGCAGGGCAAATCCTATTGCGCCGAGCACGCCCAGCTCGCCTACGTCAAGCCCAAGGTCGAGAAGTCGAACGCCGCCTGACGACCCATATCGAGGAGTCGTCGGGTTCCGACCGGGCGACAATCGGGAAATGTTGGGGAGGCGATGATGTTTTGCTCGGCCGCGGATCGGTCGGTTGGCCGCCCTCAGCGGGTGAGCCGCCGCATGCCGCGGTCGAGCCCTTCCAGCGTCAGCGGGAACATGCGGTCTTCCATCAGCCGGCGCATCATCTGGATCGACGGCGCGCTTTCCCAGTAGCGCTCGGGCACCGGGTTGAGCCACACCGCCTTGGGATATGTGCCCAGCAGGCGGTGCATCCACACCTGGCCCGCCTCCGCGTTCCAATGCTCGACGCTGCCGCCGGGCTGGACGATCTCGTAGGGGCTCATGCTGGCGTCGCCGACGAAGATCAGCTTGTAGCTGGCGTCATAGGTGTGCAGCACCTGCATGGTCGGCGTCTTCTCGACCTGGCGGCGCCACGCGTCGCGCCACAGCGACTCGTAGGGGCAGTTGTGGAAATAGAAATATTCGAGGTGCTTGAACTCGGCGCGCGCCGCCGAGAACAGCTCCTCGCAAGTGCGCACATGGCCGTCCATCGAGCCGCCGATGTCGAGCAGCAGCAGCACCTTCACCGCGTTGTGGCGCTCCGGCACCATCTTGATGTCGAGCCAGCCGGCGTTGCGCGCCGTCGAGCGGATGGTGTCGTCGAGATCGAGCTCGTCGGCGGCGCCCTCGCGCGCGAATTGGCGCAGCCGGCGCAGCGCCACCTTGATGTTGCGCGTGCCGAGCTCGATGCGGTCGTCGAGGTTCTTGAATTCGCGCTTGTCCCACACCTTGACGGCGCGGTTGTTGCGGTTCTCGTCCTGGCCGATGCGCACGCCCTCGGGATTGTAGCCATAGGCGCCGTAGGGCGAGGTGCCGGCGGTGCCGATCCATTTGCTGCCGCCCTGGTGGCGCCCCTTCTGCTCGGCCAGGCGCTTCTTCAGCTCCTCCATCAGCCGGTCCCAGCCGCCCATCGCCGCGATCTGCTTCTTCTCCTCTTCCGTCAGCAGCTTCTCGGCGAGCTTGCGCAGCCATTCCTCGGGGATCTCGACGCCGGCCTCGGCCACCGTCTCGAGCCCCTTGAAGTGATGGCCGAAGACGCGGTCGAACTTGTCGAGGTTGCGCTCGTCCTTCACCAGCGCGGCGCGCGCGAGATAGTAGAAATCCTCGACGCTGTAGGAAGCGAGATTGTGCTTCATCGCCTCGAGCAGCGTCAGGTACTCGCGCAACGACACCGGCACCTTGGCCCGGCGCAGCTCGAGAAAGAACCCGGCGAACATGGCTTAGCGCCGCACGAACAAGCCCCTCTCCCGCCCGCGGGACGCGGGAGAGGGGCAACCTGGGGCCCTGTCCGTCCAGCCCCTCTCCCGCCCGCGGGAGAGGAAGGGGCCCGTTGCGCAGCAC
>Ga0209701_10000494_pt1 | contig 23078 bp, 23 predicted proteins | sample CZO8metaG_4_FD_188356 | JGI IMG/M metagenome (GOLD analysis project Ga0209701, IMG submission 188356) | Vadose zone soil microbial communities from the Eel River Critical Zone Observatory, Northern California, USA - CZOApr15con2H3.8 metaG... | ecosystem: Environmental > Terrestrial > Soil >... | reverse complement strand
CGGCTACGCCGTCGCCGCCTTCATCTTGATCCCGCGCTGCTCGGTCGGCATCTCGATGTTGATCTCGAGCACCGAGGCGGTGCCCGCCTTGCCGAGCGTGACGTGGATCATGTCGTCCTTGACCGGGATGTATTTGGCCACGACCGCCAGCAGCTCCTTCTGCAGCAGCGGCAGGAAATCGGCTCCGCCGCGCCCGCCGACCCGCTCATGCGCCAGCACGATCTGCAGCCGCTCCCTGGCGATCGAGGCGGAACTCGTCTTCTTGGGGAAGAAAAAATCGAACAGGCTCACGACGCCGCCCTCCCGAACAAGCCGCCGAAGAGACGCCTGCGCTCGGGCAGCATGAAGCGCATCTCGCGTTGCTCGCCGAGGAAGCGCGCCACCGCATCGTCATAGGCGCGACCCGCCGGGCTCTGCGGGTCGAGGATCACCGGCACGCCGGTGTTCGACGCCTTCAGCACCGTCTCGGATTCCGGGATGATGCCGAGGAGCGGCACCGAGAGGATGTCCTTGACGTCGTCGACCGACAGCATCTCGCCGCGCTTCACGCGCTCGGGCGAATAGCGCGTGAGCAGGAGATGCTCTTCCACCGGCTTCTCGCGCCTCTCGGCGCGGCGCGATTTCGCGGCGAGAATGCCGATGATGCGGTCGCTGTCGCGCACCGAGGAAACCTCGGGATTGGTGACGATGATGGCGCTGTCGGCGTGGTAGAGCGCGGTCATCGCGCCGTGCTCGATGCCGGCGGGGCTGTCGCAGATGACGAACTCGAATTCCCGGCGCAGCTGATCCATCACCTTGTCGACGCCCTCGCGCTTGAGCGCGTCCTTGTCGCGCGTCTGCGAGGTCGGGAAGATGTAGAGATTCTCGATGCGCTTGTCGCGGATGAGCGCCTGGCTGAGATTGGCGTCGCCGTTGATGACGTTGATGAAATCGAACACCACCCGGCGCTCGCAGCCCATCACCAGGTCGAGGTTGCGCAGGCCGACATCGAAATCGATCACCACCGTCTTGTGCCCGCGCAGCGCGAGCCCGGCGGCAAAGGCCGCCGATGTCGTCGTCTTGCCGACGCCGCCCTTGCCGGACGTCACCACGATGACCTTGCTCAAGATCTTCTCCTTCTTCCCCTTGTGAACCATCAGCCCTCGGCCGCGCCGCGGCCAGCGCCCCAGCCCGGCAAAATGCATAAGCGGTCGTCGATCAGCGCCACTTGCGCCGGTTGGTTGAGATGCTCCGGCGGGATCGCATCGCTGACGATGTAGCGGCCGGCGACCGACACGAGCTCGGCCGCGAAGCGCTGCGCGAAGATGCGCGCGCTGGTGTCGCCGGCGGCGCCGGCGATGGCGCGGCCGCGCAGCGCGCCGTAGACATGGATGTGGCCGTCGGCGATGAGCTCGGCGCCCGCGCTCACCGGCGCGACCACGACGAGGTCGCCGCCCTTGGCGTAGATCTGCGTGCCCGAGCGCACCGGCTGCGTCACGAGTCGCGTGCGCGATTCGGCGGGCCGGTCGGCGGCGCGCTCCAGCGGCGCCGGCGCCCGCTCGGCCGGGCGACGCGCCCCGCCGGCGGCGCCCGAGAAGGCGGAGAGGTCGACGGATTTGGCCGCGCGCAGCTGCAGCGCGCTGGCGTTCTGGACGCCCACGGGGATCAGGCCGAGGCGGCGCAACACCTGGCGCAGCGCCGTGTAGTCGGCGACCGAGGTGCAGCCGAGGCTGTCCTTGAGATCGAGCACCACCGGCGCGTCGGCGAAGAAACCGGGGCTGAGCGCGACCTGCTCGGCGATCTCGCGCTCGAGCGCGGGATCATAGGGATCGCCGATCTTCACCACCATGAGCGTGAAGATGCCGCCCTGCACGCGGTTGACCACGCCCATTATCGCTCACCGTTGCTTGCCGCCCCGCGCGGCGGCGCAACCAACAGCAGGAGCATGAATCGAGGGCGCGCCAGGAGTCTTTTTTTGGTCACTCGGTCGAACGGTCCTAACGGTAATGCCAGAGGCCGCGTCGGAGCTGGCGCGCGGCGGCCTCCGCGGCAAAATAATCGTAGCTCTGCGTCGGATCGGCAAGCGCAAAACCTTCGGCGACGAGCAGCAAGCCGAGATCGGCGCCGGTCGCGTCGTGGCACACCGCCGCCGGCACCGGCGCGCGCTGGCCGGGCGGCACGCGGCAGACGATGTCGTCGTTGGCGGCGAGCCGCGCCGCCAGCGCGCCACGCGCCGCCTCGCTGCACGGGCGCGGCGCCGCCTGCTCGCTCGACGGGCAGAGGTCGCCCGCTTGCGGCGCGCGCACGCCGAACAGCCGCACCGCGCGGCCGAGCACGCTGAGCGACACGACATCGGCGACTCGCGCCGCGCCGCTGATGCGGGTCACCGGCGGCGGGCTCGGCGTGTAGCGCGCCGGCGCCGGCGGCGCGCGCAGCGCCGTGACGCTGCCGTCGCGTCCTCTGATCGTCACCGGCAGCGGCGGCGCGGGGTCGCCCTCGGGCACGGCGTGCACCGGGTGCGGGGTGACCTCGACCGTCGGCAGGTCGCCGCCGGGCTCGCCCGCGCCGGAGGCGGGCGGGGCCGCCGCGCCGGGCGCGGCGATCTCGGCTCGGGCGGGGATTGCGCCGGGCTGATGGAGAAGCGCGGCGCCGAGGATGGCCAGCCCGAGCAGCAGCCCGGCCGGCCGGGCATGTGATGGGTGCATGGCGGCGACCCTACCATCCCGCAGCGCAGCATTCCAGCCGCTACGGAACCCGGTAATGCCTCGGCTTGAATTGTAACAGGGCTAATGGTTCAGTAGTGTGAGCTTGGTATCAGCGCTCGGGTGTGTGTCCGTGTCCGAAGAACAGTTGATAGTCCTGGCAGCGCGGGCGGAGTGCATTGCCGACCGCACCTATGAGTCCCGCATGCAGATCAGGTATCGCATCGAGAAATCCATGCGAAGGATCGAAGCCAGCCTGGCTCTCCTGGCGCGGCTCCGCCCCTAGGACTTTCGCTCCTAGCCTTTGGGCTTCCACTTGTTGCGCTGCTCGGCCCGTTCCGCGAGCAGGTCGTAGCTCACGGCGATCTCCAGCATCGTGCGCCGGGCTTCCGGGTTGCGCATCTGATCGGCCATCGCTCGCGCGTTGGCCGCGCGACTGCGCCAGTGCGCCGGGTCATCGGAAAGCGACGGCATTCACCAGCCCCCTTGCCCTCCGAGCAGCGATCCGTCCGCGACAGCTTCGCGCCGCTCGGTCAAACGCCGCGACATCGTCCGGCGGCGCATGACGGCCCCATGCTTGCCGCCAAGCATATGGGGATGGCAGCGGTCATGCGACGCCACTATTACAAACTCAACCCTGTGGCATTACCGGAACCCCGCGGGCGGGCCGGCCGTTACCCCCTGAGATGGAAGCGCAACGCCGCCGCTTGTCCATGCGCCGTTCTTTGCCGGTTGCGTTATTCGCTGCCGGCCTGGTCGCGTTGGGCGCCTGCGGCCACTCGCGCCCGTCCGGCGAAGGCTCGGGCTCGACCATGCCCATCAGCAACGCGGTCTACGAGAGCGCCCTCAACGGCTGGGTCAACCGCGCCGAGGAGGATCTCGTCGCCGCCTGGGGCGTGCCGGAGCGCAGCCAGCGCCTCACCGATGGCGGCCAGGCGCTGGAGTACCGCCGCGCCAATCCCGAGGGCGCGCCGCTATGCACCACGCTCTTCACCTCGGACGTCTACGGCGTGATCCGCACCTGGGCCTATCGCGGCACCAACTGCCGCATCCCGCATCTCGGCGATTACGGCACGAAATCCTGAGCGCGCGGAACCCTGGGTAGAGCGCCACGCCATTGACAGGGATGCGCCGGGAGGCCACTTCCCGGGCGAGGCTCTTCATCAGGACGAGCGCCTTCCGGCCGGCCAGCCGGCGACGCTCGCCCGGCCTCGCCGTCCTCGCCCTGGCGCGGGAATCAGCGAGGAAAACCGCCGGTTCCGGCGATCGTCGCGCCGCGACCCGCATGGCCCGGCCGGTTTTCCCTTGACAATCGGCGCCCGCGGCGGCGCCATCAGCGTCAGAACAACACGCAAACCCTGCTTGTTTCGAGGTTTCCCATGGGTGGTTTCAGTCTCTGGCATTGGCTGATCGTCATCGCGATCGTGGCCCTGCTGTTCGGCGGCAAGGGCAAGATCTCCGGTCTGATGGGCGATCTGGCCAAGGGCATCAAGGCGTTCAAATCGGGCATGAAGGAGGACGAGACCGTCGCCTCGCCCCCGCCGCAAGTGTCGCCCCCGACGACGACGACGGCGGCCGCCGCCAGCACCGCCGGCGACCGCCCGGCGCACGACCACCGCAGCTGACGCCGGGCGGGGGCTTGCCGCGCTGCATGCGGGCGATGCCTCTCCGTCGTCATGCCCGGCCTCGTGCTGCCGTTGTGCCGGGCACCCATTTTTTCCCTGCTGGAGCGCTCGCGCTCCTTCGACAAGCTCAGGAGCGCGACGCGGCCCTAATCGTTCTTCGATGAACGGAGCGGCACGATCTTGGCGGAGGCCGGCGCCGGGCCGCGGCGGAGCGCGCCCTGCACCGCGGCGGCGAGCGCATCGCGGCTGAACGGCTTCTTGAGCACCGGATCGGCGCCGGTCTGCGCATCGAACCTCGAGGTATCGGCATAGCCGGTGATGAAGAGCACGCGCAGCGCCGGCCGGCGCCCGCGCAATTGGCGCACCGTCTCGATGCCGTTCAAGCCGGCCATGGCGATGTCCACCAGCGCGAGATCGTGGACCTCGCCGCGCTCGAGCGCGGCCAGCGCGGCCTGCCCGCTATCGGCCTCGGCGACGGCGAAGCCGGATTCGCGCAGCAGCTGCACGGTGATGTCGCGGACATCGGCGTCGTCGTCGACCACCAGGAGGCGGCCGCCCTCGCGCGCCGCCGCGGCCTGTTGCGCGCCCGCCTCGGCCGCGGCGGATTCGACCGCCCGCAGCAAATAGAGCCACACCGTCGTGCCCTCGCCGGGGCGGCTGTCGATGCGCACCGCGCCGCCCGACTGCTTCACCAGGCCGTAGACCTGGCTCAAGCCGAGCCCGCTGCCCTTGCCGACCTCCTTGGTGGTGAAGAACGGCTCGAACGCCCGCGACAGCACCTCCGCGCTCATGCCCGTCCCGGTGTCGCTCACCGACAGCATGACGCTGTCGCGGTGGCCGACCTCCGGCGGGGTGCCGGGCATGCCGGCCGCGATGTTGGCGGTGGCGATGGTGAGCGTGCCGCCGAGCGGCATGGCGTCGCGCGCGTTGATGGCGAGGTTGAGGATCATCAGCTCGACCTGGGTCGGGTCGAGCAGCGCCGGCCAGAGCTGCGGGTCGAGCGCGGTGCGCAGCCGGATGGTGCCGCCCATGGTGCGGGCCAGCAATTCGCCCATGCCGGCGACGATGCGGTTGGCGTCGATGGCGCGCGGCTTTAGGTGCTGCTTGCGCGAGAAGGCGAGGAGCTGCTCGGTCAGCTTGGCGCCGCGCTCGGCGGCGCGACGCGCCGACTGCACGTAGCGCGACGCGGCCGCGTCGCGGCTGCGCCGCTCCAGCAGCTCGAGGTTGCCGAGCACGACGGTCAGCAGGTTGTTGAAGTCGTGGGCGACGCCGCCGGTGAGCTGGCCGACCACCTCCATCTTCTGCGCCTGGACGAGCTGCGCCTCGGCCTCTTTCTGCGCGGTGATGTCGGCGGTCGCGGCCCAGGTGCGCACGAAGCGCCCCTCGGCGTCCCACTCGCCGCGCGAGGACAGGCGGCCGTGAAACACCTCGCCCGAGCGCTTGCGGAAACGATACTCGAAGGTGCGCACGGAGTCGCGGCTGGCGAGCATGTCGGGCCACGCATTGTCGCGATAGAGCTGCGCCGACTCCGCCGTCATGAAGTCGGGCGGCGAGCGGCCCAGCACCTCCTCGCGCGCATGGCCGAAGAGCTGGCACCAGTAGTCGTTGACGTCGATGATGCGCGCCGCGGCGTCGACCGAATGGAGCGCCATCGGCGTGCGGTTGTAGAGCGTGCGATAGCGCGCCTCGCTGTCCTCGAGCACCGCCTGGGCGCGCGCGCGCTCGGCGATCTGCGCGCTGAGGCGCTCGGTGCGCTCGGCCACCTGCCGCTCGAGCAGCTCGTTGGCCCGCCGCATGTCGTCGACATCGTTGGCGGTGCCGAGCCAGGCGACCGTCTTCCCGTCGCGGCCCATGGGCGCAGCGCGGATGGCGTGCCAGCGATAGGCGCCGTCGTGGCGGCGCAGCCGCGCCTCGATCGTGTACGCGCTGCCGGCGGCGACCGCCGCTTCGCGCGCCGTCACAAAGCGCTGGCGATCCTCGGGATGAAACAGCGCGGCGCGCGATTGCACGTCGCTGCCGAGCGGGGCGGCGACAAAGTCGCGCAAGGCGCGGTTGTAGAACGCCGCCGTGCCGTCCGGGCGGATGACGAAGGCGATCTGCGGCAGCGCGTCGAGCATGGCGCGAAAGAACGCCTCGCCCGTGACGCCGAGCAGGTCGACCAGCGTCGCGACCTCCGTCCCGTCTTTTTCCACCGCGTCTCGTCCCTGGTTTGGTCTTTTGCCGCAGAGAATACCGCGTTCCGGCGCGCTTCCGCCCTCCTCCTTTCGGGCGAGGCCGGCACAAGCGCGAACGCCCGAGGGGTTGCAAACGTTCTCGGCCGCCGGCTTCCGCCGGCGCCGGGGCATTGATATGCTGCCGCCCCCTTCCCCTTGCGCCGGCAGAAGCCCATGACCGAGCAGCGTTTCAAGCCGCTTTCCCCGGATCAGATGAGCCCCGAGCAGCGTCGCCTCGCCGACAGCATCTTGAGCGGTCCGCGCCAGTCGCTGGGCGGCCCGTTCAGCGTCTTCCTCTACAGCCCCGCGACCGGCGACGCCGCGCAGAAGCTCGGCGAGCAGGTGCGCTTCCGCAATTCGCTGCCGGAGAAGCTCAAGGAGCTGGCGATCCTCGTCGTCGCGCGCCACTGGACGGCGCAGTACGAGTGGTACGCGCATCACCGCTTCGCGCTCGCGGCCGGGCTCGACCCGGCCATCGCCGCCGCCATCGCCGCCGGCAAGCGGCCCGCGGGCCTCGAGGCCGACGAGCGGGCGATCTACGATTTCGCGACCGAGCTGCTCGAGACGAAAGCGGTGGGCGACGCGACCTTCAAGGCCGTCGCCGGACGCTTCGGCGAGAAGGCGGTGGTCGATCTCATCTGCACCATGGGCTATTACAGCCTGGTGTCGATGACGCTCAACGTGAACCGCTTCCCCATCCCCAAGGACGCGAGGCCGCTCAACAAGCTCAATTAGCGGCTTCGCCGAGCTTTGTCCGCCGACCGGGTATCGCCGTCGTGGAGGTGGATAGCCGCTTCGAGATAATTGCCGATGCGGTCAGCGGTCGGGCCAGTCTATGAACGAGCGCGACGCTCGGTATCATCGCGAGGCCGACGGCAAGCAGGTTTCTCATCTGACCCTCGCGAGCAGCCGAGCGCCCTTCTGTCGTGCGGTGTTTGGCTCCCTGGCATGACGCAAAAGACCGTCGCCCCCGATCACCCCTTTTGTCTTGCGGGGTGGCCGCATGATGCGGCACGCTTTCGCGCAACAACTCGTTCCCGGCCGAGCGGCCGCGCAGGACATCCAAGGGAGGCTTTCATGGGGGCACCTTGCGTCGCCTCGGCCGTGGCGGCTATCGCCATCGCCGCGCTCTTGACCATGTCGGCAGCGCCGGCGAAGGCACAGCCGGCCGATCCTGCCATCCGCATCGGCGCCAGCGATTTTGGCGGCGTCGTCGCCGGACCGAACGGGCCGGAGGCGGGCGTCTGGGTCATCGCGGAGACGAACGACCTTGCCACGAAATTCGCCAAGATCGTGGTGACCGATGATCGCGGCCGCTACGTCATCCCCGAGCTTCCCAAGGCGACCTACAGCCTGTGGGTGCGTGGGTATGGGCTGGTCGATTCGCCGAAACGGCAGAGCGCGCCCGGCAACCTCGTCGATTTGACCGCGGTGCCGGCGCCCAGCGCCGCCGCGGCGGCGGAATACTACCCGGGCATGTACTGGTACGCGATGCTCAGGATCCCGCCGGCCAGCCAGTTCCCCGGCACCGGCGACCAGGGCAACGGCATCGCCGAGGTCATGAAGACGCAACACTACTGGATCGACACGCTGAAGAACTCGTGCCAGTCCTGCCATGCGCTGGGATCCAAGGGCGTGCGCACGCTGTCGAAGGATCTCGGCACCTTCGCCAACTCGACCGATACCTGGACGCGGCGCGTCGGGTCGGGCCAAGCCATGTCCAACATGGCGCTGACGCTCTCGCGCTTCGGCGCCTCCAAGGCGCTGTCGCTCTTCGCCGACTGGACCGACCGCATTGCCGCGGGCGAGCTGCCCTTCGCGACGCCGGCGCGGCCGCAGGGCATCGAGCGCAATGTCGTGATCAGCACCTGGGAGTGGGGCAGCCAGAAGCACTACCTCCACGACGCGATCTCGACCGACAAGCGCAACCCGACGGTCAACGCCAACGGACCGATCTACGGCTCGCCCGAGGAGAGCACCGACCTCGTGCCGATCCTCGATCCGGTCCACAACAAGGCCTACGAGATCCGGCATCCCTATCGCGATCCCAAGACTCCCTCGTCGCTGGACCTGCCGGCCGGCCCGTCGGTCTATTGGGGCGACGAGGCGATCTGGGACGGCCATACCAGCATCCACAACCCGATCATGGACGAGCACGGCCGGGTCTGGTTCACCGCGCGCATCCGGCCCGCCGCCAATCCGGACTTCTGCAAGAAGGGCTCGGACCATCCCTCGGCGAAGGTCGCGCCGCTGAACGAGTCCGCGCGTCAGCTCTCGATGTACGATCCGAAGACGGGCAAGTGGTCGCTCATCGACACCTGCTTCACCACCCAGCATCTCTATTTCGCCAAGGATGACAGCGACACGCTGTGGCTCAGCGCCGGCAGTCCGGCAAGCGGCGTCGTCGGCTGGCTCAACACCAAGATGTATGACGAGACCGGCGACGAGGCGAAGTCGCAGGGCTGGACGCCGATCATCCTCGACAGCAACGGCAACGGCAAGCGCGACGCCTATGTCGAGGCCAATCAGCCGCTCGACCCCGCCAAGGACAAGCGCGTGATGGCGGCCTTCTACGGCGTGCAGCCGAGCCCGGTCGACAGCTCGATCTGGGGCCAGTCGATGGATGTCGGATTCTCCCGCATCGACCAGCCCGGCTACATCATCCGGCTCACGCCGGGAGCGAACCCGGCGGAGACCGCGCTCTCCGAGATCTACCTGCCGCCGGACGAGGGCTACGGCTCGCGCGGCGTCGATGTCGATCTCAACGGCGTGGTGTGGACGGTGCTGTCGAGCGGGCATGTCGCGCGCTTCGATCGCGCCAAGTGCAAGGGGCCGCTCAACGGCCCGACCGCGGCCAGCGGCAAGCATTGCCCGGAAGGCTGGACGCTCTACCGGATGCCGGGCCCGCAATTCAAGGACGTGACCGACCCGGGCAGCGCCAATCACGCCTATTACATCTGGGTCGATCGGTACGACACCTTGGGGCTCGGTCCGAACGTGCCGATCGCTTCGACCAACGGCGGCGAGTCGCTGCTCGCGGTCGTCGACGGCAAGCTCGTCGACCTTCGCATCCCCTATCCGATGGGCTTCTTCAGCAAGAACGCGGACGGCCGCATCGACGACCCGAATGCCGGCTGGAAGGGGCGCGGATTGTGGACGACGTTCGGCTCGCGCACCGTCTTCCACGGCGAGGGCGGCAAGGAGGCGCGGCCCCGCGTCTTCAAACTGCAGATGCGCCCCGACCCGCTCGCGCACTGACCGACACGCCGGGGCTTCGACGGCTGGGCGCGGCCCGGCGAAGCCCACGCATTCGCCGAGTAGCTCGACCGCCGGCCGTCGGGCAAAAAGAATTTGAGCTCGTCGTAAGCGAGGTCTCGACAGCCGATAACGACGCCGCTGAGTTTATTTGGATCGAGCCTCAATTCATCGAGCTTGTGCGATGGAATTCGAGTGGCCGGCGGAACACTCGAATGCGCGCACCAGGTTCGTTTTGTTGTGTCCCATCCGGCGCGCGCGTCAATCCTCGACGTAATGCGGGCCGGGGCGCTTGTGCAGATCCTCGTAATGCACCAGCACCGGCTTCCCCAGGGGCACCGGCTGCCCGTCGCGGAAGGCCCATTCGCCGCGGTCGCAATCGGCTGCCCGCACATAGCCGTTGAGATAGAAGCGGCGGTCGCCGGGCGTGGCGTTGGGGCCGGAGCCGTGGATGGTGTAGACGTTCCAGAACGCGACGTCGCCGGGATCGAGGTCGAGATCGACGAGCTTCCTCGGATCGAGCCCGGCCGCGGTGAGGCGCTTATCGGCCATCGCCTGGTCGAGCACCGCCGCCTTGCCGGCGAGATCCTTCTCGCCGAGGCGATGCGAGCCCGGATATACCCGCATGCCGCCGCTGGCGGCGCGGTGCGCATCGATGGCGAGGCCGGTCTGCACATAGGATGTCGCGAGGTTGCGATAGGCCGCGCGCGGGCGGCGGAAGCGCGCATCCTGGTGGAAGGCGAATTCGGCGCCGGCGGCGCCGGGCGGCTTCCAATGCAGCTGGTTGATGATCTGCTTGATGTCGCGGCCGATGAGCGGCTCCAAGAGCGGCAGCCAGCGCGGGTCGCGCCGCGCGCCCTCGAGCACCGGATCGGCATAGGACGGCCACTGCACCAGCCGCACGATCTTGCCGAGCGCCGCATCCTTGCCCAGGCGATAGAACAGATTTCCGTGGCGGAAGCTGGCGCCATGCGCCATGCCCTCCTGCCACTGGCGGTCGAAGGCGGCGGCGAGGGTCGCCACCTCGTCGGCGCCGAACACGCCGCGCAGCACGGCGTAGCCCTCGGCGCGGTACTGCGCGTGGGCGGCGGCGATGGCGGCGGCGTCGATCAATCGTTCACATGCTCCGGCGTTCCCCGCCGCGCCGCGACCGTGGCGGGCGGGTGCGAGAACGCCGCCAGAAAGTCGCCGAGAAAGGTTTCCATTCCCTTGAACGGCCCGGCGGCGGGCGGCACCGCGCCCGCGGCATAGCCGGCGGCTTCGAAGGGCCGCACCAGCTCGGCGTCGCGCGACAGCACGTGGATCGGCACCGTCCAGGGCTGCTTCTCGCCGGCGATGAAGCCGGGCGGCTGGTGGTCGCCGAGGATGACGACGAGGCCGTCGCCGGGACGCCGCGCCAGCCAGGCGCCGAGCGTCTTCAAATCATAGACGACGCTGGCGAGATAGGGCTCATCGAGGCGCGACCAGTCGGGCGGCGCGTAGATGCGCTGCCATTCGCTCGGGGCGATGCCGCGATAGAGGTCGCCCTCTTGCCCGTCCGCGACATAGGGCGGCACCGGCGCGAAGGGCGTGTGGCTCGACACCAGCACGATCTGCGCGAAGAGCGGCGCGTGGCCGGGCGCGGCCTCGGTCGCGTCGAAACGGGCCAGCGTGTACTGGTCGGGGATGCCGAACCAGCCGAAGGGCGGGCCCTCATAGCCGAGATCGGCCGCCATGTCGCTCTTGTCGAAGCCCCAGAAGGCGCTCTCGGGCGGCGGCGTCTTGAGGCCGGGCATGATCTCGACCGTGCGGTAGCCCGCGGCGGACATGTAGCGCGGCAGCGTGCGGCGCGCGCTCGCCGCGATGAGCCGCGCCAGCAGCGGATCGAGCTTCACGCCGGCGGCGATGCTGCCATGGGCGAGCCACGAGCCGCCGCCGAAGGTGGGCGAGACGATGCGGCTGGAGGCGAGGTGATAGCCGGCCGCGCTCACCGTCGCCGCGAAATCACCGAGCGCCGGCAGCACCGAAGCGGCGTAGCGCGGCTCGTCGAGCAGGATGGTGCCGTAGGATTCGAAGAATACGACATAGACGTCGCGCTGCTTCAGCCCGGGCAGCGGGCCGAGCGGCGGCTGCGGCGCGGCGAGCGCGCCGGCGTAGCGCTGGTCATGGCCGCTCATCACCGCCCAGGAGCGATAGAGCCGCGCCGCCTGGTCGCCGAGCGCGCTCGCGGTGCGCGCGGCGAGCAGGCTTTCGCCGCCGTAGATCGGCAGCGACCCGAGCGCGAGCGCCATGGCGACGAAGGCGAGGCATGAAGCGGCGTGCCGGCGCGGCGCCAGGGCGCGCTGGGCCAATCCCAGCACCGCGGCGATGGCGGCGATGGCGGCGATCGCACCGAGCGCCGCCGCGGCGATCCCGGCGCCGCCGCGCCACGGCCCCGCCGCGTCCCAGAAGAGGCCGAGCACGCTCGGCACATGCGGCAGGTCGAGATAGAGGTTGAGGTCGCGGTCGAAGATGCCGAGCATCGCCGCGTCGGCGAATTGCAGCAGCGCGGCGATGCAGAGCAGCAGGGCGAGCAGCCAGCGCCCCGCCGGACGCAAGGAGCGGCCGGCCAGCGCCAGCGCGGCGAGCACGGCCATGACCAGCAGCGGCTCGGCTTCCGGCCGCCAGGCGAGCACGAGCCGCAGATTGGCCTCGTCCTTGGCCGGCAGGAACAGGAGCGAGAGGAACGCGACGGCGAGGACCAGCGCAAGCGCGGCGCCGAGCGGCGCGGGACGGCGGCGGAACATGGCGCGCATTCTATCCGATCACAGTACCGCCGCCAGCCGCTCGTAATCGGCGAGCTCGTTATAGGCCTGGGCGGCGATTCGCACCCAGAGGCTGCCGGCCTGGGCGATGATCGCCGCCGCGATGCGGTGCGCGTCGGCAAGGCGCTGCTGCAGCGCGAGGCCTGCCTCGGGCGAAGCATCCGGCACCGGCAGGCGCACCGTCACCATCGCCGCGAAGGCGTCCTCAGGGCCGCCGATCTGGGTGCCCCAGCGCGCCGCCAGGAGACGCGCCGCCTCGAGCGCCAGCCGTTGGTTGCGCGCCATCAGGGCGGCGCCGCCGAAGCGCGCGTGGCAGGCGATGCCGGCGGGCACGCAGAGGAAGGGCGTCGGGTCGCGCGTGCCCGTCCAGTCGAACTCGGCGAGGAAGCCCGCGCCATAGCCATGCGATATGGCGAGCGGGTGGAGCTCGGCCTGCATCGCCGCGGGCGCCCACAGGAAGCCGCAGCCGCGCGGCGCTAATAGCCATTTGTGGCAATTGCCGACATACCAATCGGCGCCGGTCGCCGGCAGGTCGAGCGGCACCTGGCCCGGCGCATGCGCGCCGTCGATCAGCACGCGCGCGCCGGAAGCATGCGCGAGGCGCGCGAGCTCCGCCACCGGCAGCACCAGCGCGCTGCCGGAGGCGACGTGATCGAACACGGCGAGCCGGGTGCGCGGGCCGAGCCGAGCCGCGACCGCGGCGACGAGCGCCGCCATGTCCGTGAGCGGCAGCGGGATCTGCACCTCGGCGACCGTCGCGCCGCTGCGCTGCGCGACATAGCGCACCGCCTTGGCGACGGCGCCATAGGCGAGGTCGGTCAAGAGGATCTCGTCGCCGGCGCGGAAATCGAGCGAGCGCAGCACCGCGTTGCAGCCTTCCGTCGCATTGGCGACGAAGACGACATCGTCGCCGCGGGCGCCGAGATGCGCGGCCAGCGCCGCCGCCGCCGCGCGCCATGCCGCCGGCAGCTCCCGGGTCATGAAATGCATCGGGTCGGCCTCGATGCGCCGGCGCCACTCGGCCTGCGCCTGGAGCACGGCGTTGGGGGTCACGCCATAGCCGCCATGGTTGAGATAGGCGACCGCGGGATCGAGCGGCCATTCCGCCCTGGCTGCCGCGCCGTAAGCTTGCGGCCGTCGCAGCGCCGTCACGGCGCGGAATCGCTATGGCAGGGCGGGCGGCGCATGCCTATCTCTCTATCGTAACCGTTTTGCATTTGCCAGGAGGCTGCCCCATGCCCGTCGCGGAGATCCTGCATCACAAAGGCCGGCACGTCTCGACAATCCGCTCGGTCGACAGCGTCGAGGCGGCGATCCGCAAGCTCTACGACGAGCGCATCGGCGCGCTGGTCGTGGTCGACCGCTGGGGCAAGCTCGCGGGCATGTTCTCCGAGCGCGACGTCCTCCATGCGCTCGCCCGCCACGGCGCCGAGGCGCTCACCTACGAGGTGCATGAGCTGATGACGCCGGACGTCACCACCTGCGCGCCCCAGGACCGCATCGACGATGTCATGAAGGTGATGACCGCGCATCGCGTGCGCCACCTGCCGGTGATGGAGGGCGGCGAGCTCATCGGCCTCGTCAGCATCGGCGACCTCGTCAAGCACCGCCTCGACGAGAAGGAGCAGGAAGCCGCCGTCCTGCGCGACATCACGCGGGCGCGGCGGTAGCTTACGCGCGCAAGGCGGCAACAGCCCCCTCACCCCAACCCTCTCCCGCAAGGGGAGAGGGGGGCGCATCGAGCGCGGCCCCCTTCCCCTCTCCCCTTGCGGGAGAGGGAGGGACCCGGCCTACGGCCGGGAGGGTGAGGGGTTACGTGCCGCCGCTTCCTTTCTTTCGCCGGTGCCGCTACAGCCACGCGCCATGCGCGTCGACAATTTCGATTTCGAGCTGCCGCGGCGCCTCATCGCGGACCACCCCATCGAGCCGCGCGACGCCGCGCGGCTGCTCGTGGTCGGGCCGGCGCTGGCGGACCGCGCCATCCGCGACCTGCCGCTGCTGCTGCGGCCGGGCGATCTGCTGGTCGCCAACGACACGCGGGTCATCCCGGCGCGGCTGGTCGGCAGGCGCGGCGCGGCCCGGGTCGAGGTCACGCTCCACCGCGATGTCGGCGGCGGCGCCTGGCGCGCCTTCGTCAAGGGCGCCAAGCGGGTCAAGCCCGGCGATCGAATCGTGTTCGGCGACGGCTTCGCCGCCGCGGTCGCCGCCAAGCACGACGCGGGCGATTTGACCCTGCGCTTCGCTATCGAGGGCGGCGAATTCCGCGCCCGGCTCCAGCGCTTCGGCAGCATGCCGCTGCCGCCCTACATCAAGCGGCCCGCCGGCGGCGATGCCCGCGACCTCCGCGACTACCAGACCATGTTCGCGGCCAAGGACGGCGCCGTCGCCGCGCCCACCGCCGGTCTGCATTTCACCGAAGGCCTGGTCGCTGCGCTCGACGCCGCCGGCATCGCGCGGCTCACGGTGACGCTGCATGTCGGCGCCGGCACGTTCCTTCCGGTCAAGGCCGCCGACACCGCCGATCATCGCATGCACGGCGAGACCGGCTTCCTCTCCGCCGCTTCGGCCGAGCGCATCAACGCCGCGCGCGCCGCCGGCGGGCGCATCGTCGCGGTCGGCACGACGAGCCTGCGCCTGCTCGAAAGCGCCGCCGATGCCGGCGGCCGCGTCGCGCCCTTCGCCGGCGAGACCGCGCTCTTCATCACGCCCGGCTATCGCTTCCGCGCCGTCGATTTGCTGCTGACCAATTTCCACCTGCCGCGCTCGACGCTCTTCATGCTGGTCGCCGCCTTCGCCGGGCTGGAGCGCATGAAGTCGGCCTACGCGCATGCCGTCGCGGCCGGATATCGCTTCTTCTCCTACGGCGATGCCTGCCTGCTCCATCCGGAGCGAGCGCGATGAATCGTGGGCCGCTCGCACGACCCACGCAGCGCGTCCCCTCTCCCCTTGCGGGAGAGGGTCAGGGTGAGGGGGCGTTTTCCGTCGCACGCAGTCAGCCCCCTCACCCTCCCGCTTCGCGCGTCCCTCCCACAAGGGGAGAGGGGCGAGGGCGGCGCAGATGAGCGATTTCTCCTTCACCCTTCTGGCGCGCGACGGGGCGGCGCGGCGCGGGCGGATGCAGACGGCGCACGGGATCGTGGAGACGCCGGCCTTCATGCCCGTGGGCACGGCGGCGACGGTGAAGGCGATGCGGCCCGAGGATGTGGCGGCGACCGGCGCGGAGATCATCCTCGCCAACACCTACCACCTGATGCTGCGCCCGACGGCGGAGCGCATCGCCGAACTCGGCGGGCTGCACCATTTCATGAATTGGCCCGGGCCGATCCTCACCGACAGCGGCGGCTTCCAGGTGATGTCGCTGGCGAAGCTGCGCAAGCTCGCCGAGAGCGGCGTCACCTTCCGCTCGCATCTCGACGGCGCGCGCTTCGAGCTCTCGCCGGAGCGCACGATCGAAATCCAGCACCTGCTCGGCGCCGATATCAGCATGGCCTTCGACGAATGCACGCCCTTCCCGGCGGAGGCAGCGGCGGCGCAAGGCTCGATGGAGCTCTCCATGCGCTGGGCCCAGCGCAGCAAGGCGGCGTACCGGCCACGTCCCGGCCATGCGCTGTTCGGCATCGTCCAGGGCAGCGTCTATCCCGCGCTGCGCCGGCGCTCCGCCGCGGCGCTGCGCGCCATCGGCTTCGACGGCTATGCCGTGGGCGGCCTCGCCGTCGGCGAAGGGCAGAACACCATGTTCGCCATGCTCGACGAGACCGTGCCGGCGCTGCCCGAGGACCGGCCGCGCTACCTCATGGGCGTCGGCAAGCCCGACGACCTCGTCGGCGCGGTCAGGCGCGGGATCGACCTGTTCGATTGCGTGCTGCCGACGCGCTCGGGCCGCACGGCGCAGGCGTTCACGCGGCGCGGCACGGTCAATCTGCGCAACGCGCGCCACGCCGCCGACCCGCGCCCGCTCGATGCCGAGTGCGGCTGTAGCACCTGCACCGGCTACGGCCGCGCCTATCTCCACCACGTCGTGCGCGCCGGCGAGATCCTCGCGAGCATGCTGTTGACCGCACATAATCTTCGCTACTATCAGGATCTGATGGCGGGCCTACGCGGCGCGATCGAAGCCGGCACGCTCGACGATTTCGCCGCCGGCTTCGCCGCCGAGCAGGCCGCCGGCGACATCCCGGCGCTTTAGAGACGAGAGCATGGCCAAATCGACCCCGCGCGACCTGAAGCAGCTCGGCGCGAAGAGTGCGCTTCCCGCCACGCCCGATGAGGCGCTGCTGGAGAAGGTCGCCAACCCGCATCCGCGCGAGACCTATCTCGTGCGCTTCACCTGCCCCGAATTCACCGCGCTCTGCCCGATCACGGGCCAGCCCGATTTCGCGCATCTCGTCATCGACTACGTGCCGCGCCAATGGCTGGTCGAGAGCAAGTCGCTGAAGCTCTATCTCGGTGCCTTCCGCAGTCACGGCGCGTTCCACGAGGACTGCACCCTCGCCATCGCCCGCCGCGTGGTCGAGACGATCGCGCCGATCTGGCTGCGCATCGGCGGCTATTGGTATCCGCGCGGCGGCATCCCCATCGACGTCTTCTACCAGACCGGCGCGCCGCCGGAAGGATTGTGGCTCCCCGACCAGGGCGTCGCGCCCTATCGCGGGCGGGGATGAGCTTGTGGGCGAGCTTGCATCGGCGCCGTGCGTCCTTCGACAGGCTCAGGATGAGGGAAGATGAGTATTGCATCAGCAACGGCATGCCACACTCGTTCTTCCTCATCCTGAGCCTGTCGAAGGACGCACGATCCTGATGCAGCATGGCTTGCCATGAGCGCTGACATAAAAGCCGCGATCCGCCAGCAGGCGCTGGCGCTGGGCTTCGATGCGGTGGGATTTGCGCCGCCGCTGCTGGCGCCGCAGGCGCGCGCGCATCTGGCCGAGTTCCTGGCGCGCGGCTACCACGGCGACATGGGGTGGCTCGCGGACCGCGCGGAAGAGCGCGCCCAGCCGGCGGCGCTGTGGCCGGGGGTCAAGAGCGTCGTCGTGCTCGGCCTCAATTACGGGCCGCAAGAGGACCCGCTCGCCGTGCTCGAGGCGAGGGAGCGCGGCGCGGTCTCGGTCTATGCGCGCAACCGCGACTACCACGACCTCGTCAAGTCGCGCCTGAAGGCGCTGGCGCGCTGGACCGTCGAGCGCTGGCCAGGCGAGCTCAAGGTGTTCGTCGACACCGCGCCTGTCATGGAGAAGCCGCTGGCCCAGGCCGCCGGCATCGGCTGGCAGGGCAAGCACACCAACCTGGTGTCGCGCGGCTTCGGCTCCTGGCTCTTCCTCGGCGAGATCTATCTCTCGCTCGACCTCGCGCCCGATTCGGCGGAGGCGGATCATTGCGGCGCCTGCACGCGCTGCCTCGATGTCTGCCCGACGCGCGCCTTCGACGGGCCCTACCGGCTCGAGGCGCGGCGCTGCATCTCCTACCTCACCATCGAGCACAAGGGCCACATCGCCGCGGCGCTGCGGCCGCTCATGGGCAACCGCATCTATGGCTGCGACGATTGCCTCGCCGTGTGCCCGTGGAACAAATTCGCGCTGGCCGCGCGCGAGCCGGCGGTGATGCCGCGCGCCGATCTCGGCGCGCCGCGCCTCGCCGCGCTGGCAGCGCTCGACGACGCGGCCTTCCGCGCGCTCTTCGCCGGCTCGCCGGTGAAGCGCATCGGCCGCGACCGCTTCCTGCGCAACGTGCTGATCGCCATCGGCAACAGCGGCGCGGCCGCGCTCATCGAAGCGGTGACGCCGCATCTCACCGATCCCTCGCCGCTGGTGCGCGCCATGGCGGTGTGGGCGCTCGGGCGCCTCGCCGATCCGGCGACGGTCGAGCGGGCGCGCATCGAGCGGCTGCCGGCGGAGACGGACGACGCGGTGCGCGCCGAATGGCTGAGCGCGGCCTGACGACGGGACGGAGAGAGCCATGAGCGAGAAGACCGACTGGCGCCAGCACGGCGTGCGCGTGGTGAAGGGGTCGGAGCTCGACACCAACACGGCGCAGACGCCGGGCATGAACCGCGCCGCCGCCATCACCCATGCGCGCGCCGGGGCGCAGAAGCTGTGGGCGGGCACGGTCACCATCCATGCCAACGCCAAGACCGGCGCGCACCACCACGGCGAGGTCGAGAGCGTGATCTATGTGGTGAAGGGCAAGGCGCGCATGCGCTGGGGCGAGCGGCTCGAATACATGGCCGAGGCCGGGCCCGGCGATTTCATCTACGTGCCGCCCTTCGTGCCGCACCAGGAGATCAACGCCAGCGCCGACGCGCCCTTGGAATGCGTGCTGTGCCGCAGCGGCCAGGAGCCGGTCGTCGTCAACCTCGACATCGCGCCCGTCGAGCCGCCCGAGGAAGTGCGCTGGATCGACCCGATCCACCGCAAATAGCGCCGATCGCATGCCCCGGTCGCCCGCAAGCGAGCGACCGGACATGACGACGGAGAATATCGGGCCCGTCAGGCGTCCTTAGCGGGCGTCGGTCTTGACGTCCTGCTTGGCGCCCGCCGCGGTATGGCGGCACGCGCCCAGCGCCGACCCGATGCTGACGATGAGAACCAGGCTGACCAGGGCCCGGACAATTCCTGCGCGCATAGCTCGGCTCCTATGAGTGTTGTTCTGTTCAACACGCGCGCGAAGGCGCCGGTTCCGTTCGCGGCGGCCGGTCGCGCTGCAGGGCCGTTGTGCGTCCTTCGACAGGCTCAGGATGAGGAGATCGAGAATGGCATTTGGGGGATGCCATTGAGAAAATCTCCTCATCCTGAGCCCTGAGCCTGTCGAAGGGTCGAAGGACGCACCGGCGGTAGTGCAGGACACATCGCAGGGTCGCGTCTCTTCTTTCCCGGTGCGGGCTCCCGCGGTTGCTGGCGCAACCGCTGCCGCCCGCCGGCGATCGCGCTTTCGCGCGACGCCAGCTATCACGCGCCGCGCGCGGCTTTCAGCAGGTCCGCCAGCTTGCGCGCGGGATCGGCGAGCGCCTCTTTCGGCACGCGCGCGCGTGACGTGGCGAGGCGGCGCAGCACCGCCATGTCGCGGCCCGTGTTGACGGTGATCGCCGCGGTGATGCGCGCCTCGGAATCGAGGCCGATCAGGGTGAAGCCGGGCGCCGCCGCATCGCCGCGCCGGATCATCTCCATCGCCGGATCGACGCAGCCGAGCACCTGGATGTTGCAGTCGTATTGATCGGTCCACAGCCACGGCAGCTCGGCGTAGGTGTCGCTCGCGCCCGCCATGGCGCGCGCGACCATGGCGGCCTGGTTGAGCGCGACCTGCCACGACTCGACGCGGATGGCGCGGCCCAGCAGCGGGTTCAGGTGCCGCGTCGCGTCGCCGGCGGCGAAGATATCAGGGTCGCTGCTGCGCCCTTGCGCGTCGACCATGATGCCGTCGGCGACGGCGATTCCGGCCTCATCGGCGAGCGCCGTGTTGGGCGCGGCGCCGATGCCGGCGACGACCATGTCGCCGACATGATCGGCGCGCGCCGTGGTCACCACCGCGCCGCCGCTCGGCGAGCGCGCGATGCTCTTGACGCGCGCGTCGAATTCGAAGCGCACGCCGTGGCGCTCATGGAGCGCGCGCGCGTAATCGCCGATGAGCGGCGGCATGCCGCGCGCCATCAGCCGCGGCAGCGCCTCCAGCACCGTCACCTTGGCGCCGAGCCGGGTCGCGGCGGCGGCGAGCTCCAGCCCGATGAAGCCGCCGCCGATGAGGACGATCTCGCGGCCGGGCGCGAGCGCGTGGCGGATGCGCTCGGCATCGGCGAGGCTGCGCAGGTAATGGACATCAGCGGCGTCGAACAGCGCCGGCAGGCGGCGGGCGTGGCAGCCGGTGGCGAGCAGCAGCCTGTCGTAAGCCACGCGCTCGCCATCGGCGAGCGCGACCGTCTTCGCCGCGCGATCGATGCGGGTCGCCGTCGTGCCGAGCCGCAGGCGGATGCGCTGCTCGGCGTAGAAGCTCTCGGGCTTGAGATGGAGCCTGGCCGGCGCGAGTCCGTCGGTGAGGAAGGCCTTGGACAGCGGCGGCCGGTCATAGGGCAGATGCGGCTCGTCGCCGATCAGCAGGATGTCGGCGTCCGGTGCCTCGACGCGCAGCACCTCCGCCGCCCGCATCCCCGCCGGCCCGGCGCCGATGATGACGAAGCGGGTCATGGCTTCGGCAGAAGCCGGCATCGGCAGCCGATCCCGCGTCACGCCATCTTGCAGCCGCGCGCGGGGTCGGCGAGCGCTTTGACGGCGACGCTCACATACTTGTTCTCGAGTCCCTGCACCTTGCGCAGATACATGTCCTGCACCGGGTTGTGCGCCTTGGAGAGGGTGAACTTGCCGCGCGGGCTGTCGATCTCGGCCCGCTCCATGGCGGCGACCAGGTCCGTGCGCGCCTTGGCGTCGCCCTTGACCGCGGCGAGCCCGGCGACCAGCAGCTGCCCGGTGTCGTAGCCCTGCACGGCGTAGACGTCGGCGTCGCGCCCGGTGGCCTTGCGGAAGGCGGCGCGGAACGCCTTGTCCTTGGCGAAGTCGAGCCCGTCGGCATAGTGCAGCGTCGTCTCGAGCCCCTGCGCCGCCTCGCCCTGGGCCTCGAGCGTGCCGTCGGTGAGGAAGCCCGCGCCGACCAGCGGCACGCTCGCTTTCAGGCCCGCCGCGGCATAGTCCTTGACGAATTTCACGGCGCCGCCGCCGGCGAAGAAGACATAGACCAGCTCCGGCTTGAGCGCGGCGATCTCGGTCAGGATCGGCTGGAACTCGACATTGGGGAAGGGCAGGAACAGCTCCTTCTCGAGCTTGCCGCCGCCGGCGGTGAAGGCCTCCTTGAAGCCGTCGACCGATTCATGGCCGGCGGCATAGTCCCAGCTCACCGCCACCGCGCGCTTCCGGCCGCGGCCGGCGGCGACCTTGCCCATGGCGAAGCCCGGCTGCCAGTTCGAGAACGAGGTGCGGAAGATGTTGGGCGCGCAGGCCGCGCCGGTGGCCGCGCCGGCGCCGGCATTGGGGATGAGCAGCATGGTGTCGTTGTCGGTCGCCACCTTCACCATGGCCATGGCGACGCCGGAATGGACGGTGCCGATGAGGAAATCGACCTTGTCGCGCGTCACCAGCTTGTTGGCGTTCTCGGCGCCCTTGGCGGGCTCCGATTCGTCGTCGAGCACGACATACTCGACCTCGCGCCCGCCGAGCTTGCCGCCCTGCTCGCCGACGGCGAGGCGCACGGCCTCGTCGATGTTCTTGCCCAACGCGGCATATGTCCCGGTATAGGGCAGCATCAGCCCGAGCTTGATCCTGGCGGTCTGGCCGACGGCGAATGGCGCCGGCAGCAGGGCCACGGCCGTGGCGGCCACTCCCTTCAGGATCGTGCGGCGGCTCGCCTGCACCCTCGTCTCTCTCGTCATGATCGGTCCCCCCTCGTCGCTTTGTTGCCTGCGCCTAGGGCGCGCCGCGCGCGCGCAGCTTGAAGCGCTGGATCTTGCCGGTCGCGGTCTTCGGCAGCTCGTCGATGAACTCGATCCAGCGCGGGTATTTGTAGCCCGCCAGCCGCGACTTCACATGCGCCTGCAGCTCCTCGGCGAGCGTGGGCGATGGCGCGGCGCCGGGCTTCAGCACGACATAGGCCTTGGGCTTGGTGAGCTTCTCGTCGTCGAGCTGGCCGACGACGGCGGCCTCGAGCACCGCTTCATGCGCCATCAGCACCGATTCCACCTCGGCCGGCGAGACATACATGCCGCTCACCTTCATCATGTCGTCGGTGCGGCCGCAATAGGTGAAATAGCCGTCCTTGTCCTCGACATATTTGTCGCCGCTGCGCGTCCACGGGCCGAGGAAGGTCTGGCGGCTGCGCTCGCGATTGTTCCAGTAGAAGGCGGCGCAGGTCGGCCCGGAGACCTGCAGCTCGCCGATCTCGCCCGGCGGCACCGGCCTTCCGTCATCGTCGACGAGGCGGAGATCGTAGCCGGGAACGCGCGTGCCGGTCGTACCGTAGCGCACCTGGCCCGGGCGGTTCGAGAGATAGATGTGCAGCATCTCGGTCGAGCCGATGCCGTCGAGGATCTCGACGCCGAAATGCTGCGTCCAGCGCTTGCCGATGTTGTCGGGCAGCGGCTCGGCGGCCGAGCTGCAGATGCGCAGCGCCACCGCCTCGCGCTTGGGCAGCTCCGGGCTCGCCAGCATCGCCGCGTAGAGCGTCGGCGCGCCGCAGAAGATCGAGGGCTGGTGCTGCTTCAGGATGCGGAACACGGCGGGCGGCGCGGCGCGCTCGGCGAGCAGCACGGCGGTGGCGCCGACCGACATCGGGAAGGTCAGCGAATTGCCGAGCCCATAGGCGAAGAACAGCTTCGAGGCCGAGAAGACGACGTCGCTCGCGGCGATGCCGAGGATCGGCTTGGCGTAGAGCTCGGCGGTGAGGATGAGGTGGGAGTGGAGATGGACGACGCCCTTGGGCGTGCCGGTCGAGCCCGAGGAATAGAGCCAGAAGCAGGCATCGTCTGAACTCGTCTCCGCCGCCTTGGCG
>Ga0209701_10000492_pt1 | contig 23120 bp, 22 predicted proteins | sample CZO8metaG_4_FD_188356 | JGI IMG/M metagenome (GOLD analysis project Ga0209701, IMG submission 188356) | Vadose zone soil microbial communities from the Eel River Critical Zone Observatory, Northern California, USA - CZOApr15con2H3.8 metaG... | ecosystem: Environmental > Terrestrial > Soil >... | reverse complement strand
CATGTCTGGCGATGCCGGTTTCTGGTTGATGAGCGCGTAGTCGAAAAGCTGTGCCCCGGCGTGGTTATTGAGCGCGCGTATGTGGTCAGCCGCAGTTAATCCAAGACTTTCATTCGCCTGTGTCATGAGGTTGCAGACAAATACTTTAACAGCCAGAGAAGCGATGATCGCCTTGGCGATCCCACGAACCAGCAGATTGGGTATGAGACTCGTGAACAGGGAACCCGGCCCGACCGTGATCAGATCTGCCGCGGCGATCGCATCCAGCGTTTGAGAGAGCGGTTGCACATCCGGCGGAACCAGAAAAAGCTCGCGAATCTTCCCCTTGCTCGCGGTAATCTGCGTTTCACCCCGCACCCGCGTTCCGTCTTCCATCAGCGTTTCGAGTTCGACGCTCGAGGCGGTGGCTGGATAAATATGTCCGCGAGTGAGCAGAATTTCAGAAGAGAGGCGAACCGCTTCTGCGAAGTCTCCCGTGATCGAAGTCAACGCCGCCAGAAACAGGTTCCCGAAACTGTGGCCCTCAAGCCCGGACCCTTTCTGAAAACGATGCTGAAACAACCGAGACAGCAAGGCTTCGTCTTCGGAAAGCGCCACGATGCAATTCCGGATGTCCCCGGGCGGCAGCATGTTGAGTTCTTTGCGGAGGCGTCCGCTGGAGCCGCCATCGTCGCTGACGGTCACTACGCCGCACAGTTCGCGGATTGTGGTCTGGCCGGAGGCGTCAAGCGCCGGAGTCAGGACATACCTCTTCAGGCCCTTCAGCAGGGTGGAGAGGCCGGTGCCGCCGCCGATTGCGACTACGCGCAAGTCGCGTGGACCAGCCTTATTGCTGTCGGATGAATTCATGCGCTGCTGAGAGACCATGCAGCACCCGAGCCGGCAGTCGGCCGGCTAGTAGGTGTTCATTTCCTCTTCCGGCATGATCGCGTCCACTCCCGGATCCGGATATAGCAGTTCCGTAAACCGCGGATCCTCAGCCAGATTCTGGAAGTCGGAATCGTTCCTGGCCTGAAAGCGCAGGGCCGGGCTCAGGTGGATCGCCTCGTCGAGCGTCTTGAGCGCTTCCTCGACGTGTCCGGTCAGGCAACTGAGGGCGGCCAGTCCGTAGAGAACGTAGTCCGCCTTCGGCTGCTGCTTCAGCAGCTTTTCCAGGTGCTCGCGGGCAGTGACGTAGTCGCCAGTGTTGATGAGCGACACCGCGAAGTCGAAATGCTCCTCGGACGTCTTGAACTGGAGCGCCGGCTTCTCCATGCGCTGGTCGCAGGTCTGGAGATGCACCTTCGCCCGGTCGCACAGCGACTTGTTCGGTCCGGCCAGCACCTTTTGCAGGTACCCTCTCGCCTTTTCGAACTTACGTTCCTGCAGGGCCCGAACGCCGAGTTCGTAGCTTTGCACTGCCTGGGTGTGATGTGGATCTTCGGCCACTTGCTTCTTTGCAATTACCTTCGGTGCCATTAAACCGCCTCGTCAGGAAAAGTAGAAGAACACGATCAGTTGATGCTGGCGGCTGTCTGCAGATCGATCTGCTTCCAATCGCCTTTGATGATTCCCGCGCGAATTTGCCGCGCCGTCTTGCCCTGCTTATGCATCGTGTAGCTGTAGTAAAGCTCCTTCAGACAAGTGCCGCATTCTGCGCCGTGAGTGCCCGAGAAGCAGCTGTGCAGGCTCTTATGCCCCATGCCGCGATCACAGTAGCAATAGCAGGGCTGCTGATGAATCACCTTCGGAATTTTCGCGGCGAGCTCGTACGCATGTCTCTGATACGGGAATTGGGCGTTCTCTCCCCAAAGTTGGTCCTTGTCCAGGATGGGCTCCAGTTTGTCGCCTGCGGCGGGAGCGGCATTGAAATGCGGGACCCCCTGATCATCCGACTGCAACCGGGGTGTCGTCAGTAGTGTGACCAGTAGAAATAGGAAAGATAGCGTCAACACACGTGTGCGCATCATTACAAACCTCAAACATGACATTTTACCTGATTGCCGCGGGATTGGCCGAGTACTGGCCGGGTTCGGTGCCGCGAAGGGCCTAACCACAGGGGTCACAGAGAATCACAGAGGAGATCAAGAATTCCCCCGTGATCCTCTGCGACCCCAGTGGTTATGGTTTTCTTGCCGCCGCAACCTTCCGAGGTGCTAGCTGTTTTGGCACCTGCACGTACGAAGTTCGTGCTGACTCCCTATTCGCCCAGCTTCTCAAAGAACGAGCAAATCGTCTCAATCCCTCGATGAAAGTTCGGAATATGAAACTTTTCGTTGGGCGCGTGCAGATTGTCGTCAGGTAGCCCGAAGCCCATCATGACGCTCGGAATTTTCAGCACGTCCTGAAAATCGGTGACGATGGGAATTGAACCACCCGACCGAATGAACACAGTTTCTTTCTCGAACGTGTCGCGCAGCGCCTCGGTGGCGGCCTTGATGAACCGGTTGTCGGTGCCGACGACGCATGCCGGCCCTTTACTCCAGACTTTGATCTTCGTCTCAATCCCTTTAGGCGTGAGCTTTTTGACCATCGCAGTAAATCGCTTGAGAATGTCTTCCGGATCCTGGTTCGGCACCAGGCGCATGGAGACTTTCGCCGACGCCTTCGCTGGAATCACAGTCTTTGCGCCCGGAGCGACGAATCCACCCGGCATCCCGTGTACTTCAAGCGTCGGACGAGCCCACGTCCGGTAAAGGACTGAATACCCGGGCTCACCGGTCAGCACTTTGGAACCGACTTCCGTCTTGCGATAGTGCTCTTCATTGAAGGGCAACCGCTTCCACGCTTTCAACTCGTCCTTGCTGGGCGCCTTAACGTTCTTGTAGAAGCCCGGGATCAGCACCTTGCCTTTTGCATCCTTCAACTTGCTGATGATTTCGACCAGCGCAAACAGAGGGTTCGGCGCCGCTCCGCCGTACATTCCGGAGTGCAAATCGGTCTTCGCGCCTACCGCCTCAATCTCGGTGTAAACCAGGCCGCGCAGACCCACGCAAAGAGTGGGAAGATCCGGAGCGAACAGCTCAGTGTCGCAAACCAGCGCGAAGTCCGCTTTCAGCCTTGCCTTCTGCTTGCGCACGTACTCTGCAATCGATTCACCACCAACTTCTTCTTCTCCTTCAAAGATGACTTTCACGTTGATAGGGAGTTTGCCGCCATGCGCCTGCATGAGCGACTCAAGGGCTTTCACTTCCATCCAAAGCTGGCCTTTGTCGTCTACCGCGCCGCGGGCGTAGATGTTGTCGTTGCGCTCGGTCGGTTCGAACGGAGGCGTCTGCCACTCGTCCACCGGGTCAGGCGGCTGGACGTCGTAATGTGCATACATCAGGACCGTCGGCTTGCCGGGCGCGTGCAGCCAGTCGGCATAGAGCAGAGGGTGTCCCTTGGTCGGGATCACTTCCACGTTTTCCATCCCGATGCGGCGTAGTTCGCTGGCGACAAACTCGGCCGCCTTGTGCACGTCGGTCTTATGTTCTTCCAGCGTGCTGATGCTGGGGATCCGGAGGAGATTTTTCAGTTCACCGAGGAAACGTTGCTGATTATTGCGAGCAAAATCAATTGCTGGGGAAGCCATGGCTTTCCTGCCTTTCGGGGTGCGGACCGCGAATTAAGAAATCGTCAAAAGTATACTTGAGTCCTGTTATCTGAGCTGGAAGCGAGCGGGAGAGAAGCCCGCCAACTCAAACTGTGGCACTCGCCCAGTAACGATCGCGCCCAGGACTTTTGCGGTCACTGGCGCCAGCAAAATTCCGTCACGGAAATGCCCGGCGGCCACGAAGTATCCCGGCGTACTGGTCGTTCCCAAGATCGGTAAGCCGTCGGGCGTCCCCGGCCGCAGGCCCGCCCAGGCCTCCAGAATTCGTGCACCAGCTAATTTCGGAACAAGCTTCAGCGCCGACTGCCTCAGCTTTTGAATGGTCTCCGGAACCGTCCGTTTGTCATCGCCCGCCTCTTCAACCGTGGCGCCGATCAACAGGCGCCCGTCGGTGCGCGGGATGAGGTAAACGTCCGGCGTGCGTATCACGTGACGCACCAGGTTCTTCTCGGGCATGGCGACGCACAGCATCTGTCCCTTGACGGGTCGGGTAGGGAAGGCATGCGGCCCAATTTGCCCAGCCCAGGCCCCAGCGCAATTGATCACCGCACCGCCGGCAAAGCGAGTCTTGTTGGTGCGAACTCCGTTTGTTACTCCGTCGCTGACTTCCACCGCCAACACTTGGTCTCCCGAAGAGAAATCGATGCCACGATGTCGCGCAGCGGCCACGGCAGCGGCGACAAGATGCCGGGGATCGACACTTCGCTCTCTGATGAACAGGGGCGCGTCGCCCGTCAACACAAGGTTGGGCTCCAGCTCTTGCAAGGACGCAGGCAAGGGGTGAGCATCCCGCATTCGCGGGTCGGCAGCCGGGTCCAGGAGCAGCGTACCTTCGGAACGAAGGTCAATCTTCAGCCCGGACTCATCCTCGAGTTCATGCACAAACTCGGGATACATCCGTGCGCTCGCCGCGGCCAGAGGCTGAAGCGGACGCGGAGTTTCCAGCCCGGATCCGACCAACATGCCGCCGGCAGCCCAGGAAGCCTCGCGCCCGGGCTCGCGGCGTTCCGCGATCAGCACCGATAGGCCGCTTTTGCGCAGTTCTCGCGCCAGGGACAATCCTATGATCCCAGCCCCGATAATGATTGCGTCGTGACGCTTCACGTCTTGATTCTAGTATGGTAAGCTTCGCGTCACTTCCTCAAGCGAGCCATCACGTACTTCCCCCTAATCCATTGCCAGCGTTCGTCGCGAGGGGCGACAGAACGAGAAAGGGAAGAATCATGCCTGCTCGCGGCGCCGATCTCTTGCAACTTGGTTTGAAACATGTGGGAGAGAAATATCACCTTGGCATCCAGGTGCCGAAAGACAATGACAACTGGATCGGTCCCTGGGACTGCGCTGAGTTCGCCTCCTGGATCGTCTTCCAAGTGTCGGAGGTACTGTTCGGATGCTTCAATGACTCAGGTAATCCCGCCTCGGCCGATGCCTACACCGGATACTGGGACCGGGATGCCACCACCATCGGCCACATTATTCCGCTCGACGAAGCCGCTCGCACACCCGGTGCCGCGGTCTTGCGGCGTCCGGCCCCTGGCGCCAATGGGCATATTGTGCTCTCCGACGGAAAGGGTGGCACCGTCGAGGCGCACTCGACTGCGGATGGCGTCATTCAGTCCCACCTGGCGAACCGTCGCTGGGACATGGGCATCCTAGTCCCCGAGATCGCTTACCAACCGTTGGATCCAGTGACCGTAGCGCCACCCCAGACGATCATCTACCGCCTCGCCATCCCGCCGATGCATGGGCCGGTGGTACAGCAGATTCAGAACAAACTCAAACAAAAGGGTTTTGATCCGGGCGTGGTCGACGGCGTCTTTGGGCCACACACCCAGGCCGCAGTGGTGGCATTGCAGCTCTCGCTCGGTCTCACGCCCGATGGGGAAGTCGGGCCCAAGACCGCGGAAGCTCTGGGCCTGCCTTTGACGGGTTGATGCGTCGTCGGTCGATCGCGGTTAAGGGGTGCCTACCCTCCCGGTGTGAGAATCACGCCGAAAAGGTAGGCTCCGCCCCACTACCGCCGATTCCAAGAACCTGAAACGGAATTGACACCGCCCCCCTTCTCACGAACAATAACGGTACAGTCCACTTCAACATGGAGACACACGCTTATGCCTGAGGGCGACGAAGCACCCGTTTATCATTCCGAGTCCAACAGCAACGTCGGCAAATGGATTCTGATTGCGCTTGCGATCGTATTTGTCGCGGGGTCTACGTACTTGCTGTTCGAGCAGCGCGGCAAGCTCGACAGGATTTCGCAGGACCAGGCTGCCAGTCAGAAGCAGGTTGCCGACCTCACCAAGCGTGTCCAGTCCGCCGAAGCCGATGCGGAGACCCTGGCCCAGCAGCTGGGCATGACCAAGAAAGAGCTGGGGGCGCGTGCCGAGGCTTTGCAGCGTCAACAGCGCGCCTCCGTCGCCAAGTTGGCGGAAGAACAGAAGAAGGAGCTCAGCGCCGTGGCTGGCGAAGTGGGAAACGTCAAGACTGATGTCGGCGGCGTCAAGACCGACCTGGGCGCCACCAAGGCATCCCTGGAAGAAACCAAGGCGCAACTGCAGCGCACCATCGGCGATCTGGGTGTGCAGAGCGGGTTGATTGCCAATACACGCGGTGATCTGGAAGTCCTCAAGCACAGAGGAGACCGCCAGTACTACGAGTTCACGTTGTTGAAGGGGGCGCAGCCGCAGGCCTTTTCTACGGTCGCGCTGCAACTCAAAAAGACTGACCCGAAGAAGGGCAAGTACACGCTGAACGTTACCGCCGACGACCGGACCATCGAGAAGAAAGACAAGAATGCCAGCGAGCCGGTGCAGTTCTACACCGGACGCGATCACATGCTCTATGAGATGGTGGTCTGGTCGGTGGACAAAAACAAGATCACCGGCTACCTGAGCACGCCCAAAAATGCTCCGATCCCGGTCACGGCTACTCCGCAATAGCGAGCGATGCTGTCGCCAGGCGTGCACACGCTGCTGCAAATCGCCCTGCGGACGGGTGTCATCTACTTTTTGGTGCTGATCGGGATTCGACTCAGCGGCAAAAGGGAAGTCGGTCAGATGACTCCGTTCGACCTCACACTTTTATTGCTGCTTTCTAACTCCGTCCAAAATGCCATGACCGGCCCCGACACTTCACTGGCAGGCGGCGCCGTGGCTGCGGCTACGCTGCTAGTACTCAACTACCTGGTTGCCGAAGTCGCCGGTGTGAATCGCCGCTTCCGCAGGGTCATCCAGGGCCAACCGAGTTTGCTGATCCACGACGGCGAGGTGATCGCCGCACACATGGCCCGCGAGCACATCACCATGGACGCCCTTGAGTGTGCGGTGCGCGAGCACGGCGTTGCATCTTACAAAGAAGTTGCCTTAGCTGTGCTTGAGGTGGATGGCTCCATCAGCGTACTGAAGTACGAAGAAATTCAACCTACCGCCCAGAACCACCTCGCACGCCGGCGCTTCATCAAGAAGCGCTGACCGGCGTTGTAGTGCCCTGAACGCTCCGACTTGACTGGGTTGTGAGTGAAATCGCCTGGTTTCGTCAACAATCAAAACAATGAGCGGTCACGCTAGCGACTTGTCCAGCTTCCAGAACAGAAGCGCACCGCACAGGAGAGCGGTGCCCTGCAGCACAACCCAGATCAGAAATCCCACACCCAGATGTGCAAACGGGAGCGGATGTTGAATGCGCTCCAAGCCAACGGTGGAAATGATCATCACCCACAGGGCTGACATAACAATCGCCGGAAGGAGAACTGTTACCAACTGGGCCGCGCGAGTGCTCCCGACGCGCCGAGACAGGTATCCGACAGTTGCACCGACGAGCGGGAGGGTAATCATCCAAACAAGGTACGGCAGAGAAGGCCGCGGCGCCCGGAAATACGAAGGGATGCCTGGAATCGTCATCCATCCTATCGACGCGGTCAGGCTGATCAGGCTTGGGAACCAAATTTGCTTTGTGCGGCGATTCATCAACTCCTCCTTGCCCTTGCTGCTTTCGATGTCTTTGGCTAAGCGACTCCAGTTCACCTGCTTGAGCGTCAGATCAAATGCCTCGGATTGGATTAACCCTCCGGCTAGGTGTTCTTCATATTGCTCTTCAAGATGAGCTTCCAATTCGGCAATGACCTCTTCCACCAACTCGGGTGGGAGTTGCAAACGATGCAACTGTTCGCGAACGACCAGGTTCCAATCAGGCATGGCTTACCCCCGCAAGTTGATCGAGAGCTTGAAAAAAGCTTCGCCATTCCCGTCGCAACGGCACAAGGTGCTTTTTCCCGGTCGGAGTCAGGGAATAATAACGACGGTTGCGGCCAGCTTGGTTTTCCTGCCACCGCCCGACAATCCAATGGCGCTTTTCGAGCTCGTAAAGCATGGGATAAAGCGACGCCAGAGTAAAGTGCAGGGCACCGTTGGTCTTTTCCTCGATACGTTTGGCGATCTCGAACCCATAGAGTGGTTCGTCCGCCAGCAACGCCATGATGGATAGTTCGGCGCTGCCACGGGCAATCTTGGAGCGAATACGCGCAAGCATGAATATAGGTTTCCTATATTCTAGCGAGCTTGTCAACATTACTTTTGTAAATCTGGCGATTTCCACCTCTTCAAGTAAGTTGGTGTTAAATCGCGATTACACTCATTGACCTCGGTAGTTGGTGAAATCGCCTGATTGCGACAGTTACCGCGCTCCGACCTTCCGCGTGGTGTAAAGTTATGGATTGGCGGATGCGTGGTAATCACGTCTCATGGCGTTGAAAGTCGCCGCAGCGGTAATCGTTTCCGGGTACACAGAAGCAACGCAATTACGTCCCTGCGAGGTCGGCGATGAAAGCTGCAGCCGTGTTCGCATTACGGGTCATTGTCCTCACCCTGGTTCTGATCATTGTTTTCATGATCGCCATTAACGTGGCTGGCATGGCACAGGCGCAGTTACCTTCAGCCCAGGCGGCGTCCACTCCAGCGGCTCAGGCGCAACAGGCCGCTTCGTTGCTCAGACCACTTCTGGCCTATACGCTCCTAGTTTCGCTGGTGACTGCCTGGATCATCCAGAGCTCGCGCTGGCGCGGATTGAAGTTGATGGCGGCGCTGGTGTTCACGTTCTACGGCCTGATGACCTTTATCAGCCAGATCGAAAGCATCGCTTACTTGCGCGCGAAAATGCCGCCCGGGCTGATTAAGAACCTCTTTGTGATGGGAGCGGTAGTCGCGTTTCTGTTTGCTCCACTGGCAGTGTTGATCATGGGGAAAATACGCGGGCCCGAGCAGCCACACGCCGAGCGCGTTCTTACCCTGAAGAGCCAGGCGGCCCGTTTTGGCATTCTCGCCATCGTGTATGTGGTGCTCTATTACCTGTTCGGATATTACGTGGCTTGGGAGAATCCCGAAGTGCGCCTGTACTACTCCGGAACAACGGAGCTAAAGAGCCTCTACCAGATAATGCGCTCTACCGTGACGGGAACGCCGTGGATGCTGGCGTTTCAGTTCGGACGGGGACTCCTATGGGCGCTATTCGCGTATCCCGTGGTCAGGATGTTGAACACCAGGAGAATTGAAACCGCGGGCATCATCGCGGCGCTATTCGGAGTATGGAGCTTCGCGCTGCTCATGCCCAACCCGCTGATGCCCGCTTCTGTAGCGCACAGCCACTTCTGGGAGACGCTGTGGTGCGACCTTCTCTTGGGTGCAATCGTGGGATCGGTGCTGGCTGCAAACGCGAGGCCCACTGCGCAGGGCCAAACTCAGGCCATGTCGGCGGGCAGCAGTTAAGACGGCGAGCGAGGCAGGACAGTCTTCGCCCGCGAGATGGGTGGGCTTTTGGGGAAGAAGCGGTGTTATGGAAGTGAAAGTTCCGGTCGTTCAAGCTGAGGTCCCACTGTTGCCCGAACTCTCCAGCGGACGTTTTTGGAACGCTAGGTTAGTGGCCGGCCTGGCCCGAGGGGGAGCATTTAACAGACCGGCCCGTGCGGCACATAGAGACAAATTCCTCTGAGGCTGCCTGATTACCGGCAGTGCTGCCGAAATGCCAGCAGTGCTGCCGAAATACCGGCACGCGCACTCTAGTGACGAACGCAACTCCATGATTTTCCGTTGTAGTGGACGGCAGGCCAATTGCTTTGTTTGGTTGAAGGATTCTGCCGAGGATTGTCGTTTTATAGTTGAGCTAGAAATGGATCAGAGCTGTCCCTTCGCCTTCAAAAACTTCGTTCTTGCAGTAGATCGAGGAAAATGTGAGTTTGAAGCCGACCGCCAAGCCGCCATATCGCCCTCTTGAACTCAAGAAACTGAGCCCGAAAGCCGCGCTTGAATGGCTGGAGTCGAAATCCTCGTCGAGTGATCGGGCGACATCAGAACAGATTGAAGAGCTTAAGCAGTACGTCAGAGCTTTGATTCGCGATTCCGAGGGGGGGCGTGGCGGATCCTGCCTGCCGACTTCCCTAAAGTAAATGACCGTCAAGCAACGATTTGATGCCCTCTGCGGTAGGGTGATTGCCGCGCGCGAGGATTCCCAAGAATGGCGGAGTGCTATGGCGGAACTTCGCAACGCCCTAGCCGACTACGCACAGCTCTTGCGGGATCAGGCCGCTGAGCTGCGACAAAAAGATGTTCCGCTTTTCGAGGATGAAGGCAGGGGTTAGCCCGTCATTTCACCGGGGACGGATCGCCCGCCTATCGCCGGCGAGGTTCCGCCCTCTTCTTTGATGAAATACAAAGGACGCGAACATCTCCGCCGACCAGGAGAATCGAAGAGAACACCGACGCGTCAAAGTCCGCGTGCCGGTGGAATTACGTCGTGAGGGTAACGAAGTCCCGATCGGTTGCGCAACGTCGGACATTAGCGTGGGCGGCTGCTACATAGAAATGATGTTCGCATTGGGCATTTTCCCGATTTGGGATCGGTCACCAGGCTCCCGCGTCGACGGCGATATGACGCTTCCGCATGGAAGCACTGACAATTTTTGGCGTTACCATCGTGGGGGACTCGGCCACGCACGGGCCATGGTTCGGCAGCCGGAACCGAGGGATAGTAGGAGCATGGATACCCTGGTGTGGGCAGACAAGATGTTTGTGAACATCGCGTCTTATTTCTTCGGCTTCATCGTGTTCTTTGCGCTGTCTTGCTTCTTGCTGCTTGGAGGCGTTCGCCTCATGTCGGAACCCGACAGGTAGCGGTCATTCTTGTTCTGGTGATCGGAACGGTTCGTCTGATCGGAGGAAATGCCAACAATGCATTTTCGACGGTTGCCAATGAGTTGTCGCAATAGAAGAGTGCATGCATGACGAGGATCATCGGCATGTTCCACGTTGTTGCGGTGATTGTGACTCTAGTCGCAATACTTTGCGTTTTGTCGCTCCTTGGATTCGAGATTCGACCCAAGAATGATGTCACGCCCCTAGTTCAACAGAGGGGAAACAAGGGGCTTCTGTGGGTGACGGTTGGCCTAATCGCTTCTCAGCGTTACCAGCTACCAACCGGCAGGGAGTTGTTAACGGCGAGGCATTATTAGGCGTCATTAGCAGTTACCAATGTAACGGTCGGACGTGCCGCAAATCACTGCATTTTGCCCGCCTTAGGTCCAAACTATCTACAAACTTGTTGAGTGAGAAAGTATGGATCGGTGTGCGTAAACGCCTCGGAGCGAGTGTGCTCGTGATTTTCAGACGGCTCGCATGCATCTGTATATTCTGCTCTCTTATGTGGGGGCAACAGCAGCCCTCACTCTGGCAAGAAGACGTGCGGAAGCTGGCGGATGCACAGGACTGGACCGCTGCGATGAGCATCGTGGATAGGGAGATTGCTCGTGCCCCGCAGGACATGGACGTACGCACATGGCGAGCGCGCATCCTGATGTGGGCAGGGAAGCTCGCGGAAGCTGAACGTGAATATCACGAGATTCTCGCTACCGTCACCAACGATCCCGACACCTGGGTGGGCCTAGCAAATGTGTATTCACGCGAAGGTCAAACGGCGCAGGCACTGCAGGCGCTCGACCTCGCGGTTAACCTCGACCCGAAGCGTGCCGACCTCCGTGCGGCACGCGGTCGTGCGTTGCAAGCCGCAAATGACCGACGCGAAGCGAAGGTGGAATATCATCGCGCGCTGGATCTGGATCCAACCAGTACGCAGGCACGCGCAGGCCTGCTTTCTCTGCGCGGCGAACCGAAGCACGAAGTGCGGGTGGGAGTGAACGCCGACCTATTCAGCTTCGCTGACGCCAATCATGACGAGGGACTGAGCCTCATCTCGCAATGGACATCGCACTGGGGGACCAGCATGGCGGGCAATGTCTACAGGCGCGGGGGAACGGAAGCGGGAAAATTCGTGGCGAGCTTCACGGGAAAGCTTCCGAGGTGGGGTGCACTAACGCTTGGCGGGGCGGCAGGTCATGACAACAATGTCATTCCGAAAAATGAAGCGTTCTTCGAGTACGACGGAGGCTGGAAACTCAGCGGAAGCAAAATCTTGCGCGGATTGGAGCTTGACTACGGGCAGCACTGGTATTGGTATACGACGGCGCGCATTCTTACGATTCATGAGACGGCACTTTTTTATCTGCCGCATGAGTGGACGTGGTCTTTGGGGTTGACTGGAGTGCGAAGTCATTTTTCCAGTACGGAATGGCGGCCTTCGGGAATGACACGACTCGGATTTCCTATCACTGGCTGGAACCAGCACCGCCTCGGAGGCAATGTCTTCTATGCGGTGGGGACAGAAAATTTCGCGCAAGTGGATCAGATCGGGCAATTTTCTTCGCATACATACGGCGGCGGTTTGCGCTTCCAGTTGACAGCGCGCGAGGACGTGACGGGGTTCGCAGCCTATCAAAAGCGAACGCAAGACCGAAGACAAACAAGTTTTGGATTTACATATGGGATCCGCTTTTGAAACATTTCGCAGGCTAGGTCCAGCGGCTTTCGTGCTTAAGGCGATCATCTGCGTGATCGTCGCAGACGTGTTGTTGCTGGGCTTTATCCTACTTCGGCGAACTTACCGAAAACGGTATTTCGCGAAGCGCGACGCGCGACTGTTCGAAATTCGCGAGGGATGGGAGGCGCTGATTTCTGGCGAGATTCCCTATGCGACATGGCGCACCAAACCATCCGATCGGAATCTTGTCGAGACGATGGTATTGGACGCGTTCGAGGTCGCGGGACCGGAAGAATCGGCGCGGCTGCTGAAATTCATGCGAGCAAGCGGGCTGGTGGAAAAGTGCATCTCCGATGCACGGAACCATCAAGGATGGCGACGGCACCGCGCACTGGTGGCGCTCGGTCGAACGCGCGCCCCGGAAGGTATTCCGGCATTGGCAGAAGGATTGCGCGATCGCAACCAGGAAACTCGGCTTGCCGCCCTGCGCGGACTGGGGCAGATGGCTTGTCCGGAAGCGGCGGTAGAGATTCTAAATTGGGTCGGTGAAGCGGGGCTCGTGGTGCCAGCGCTTCCCTTGCAAAGTGCGCTAATCGACAGCTGCGCCGAACGTCCGCAAGTATTGTTGCCGTACCTGCAGCATGCGGGGGCGAGCGTGCGTGAAGTGCTCGGACGCGTACTGGGGGAAGTGGCCACGGCTTCGCTGGGAACAGAGGTATTGCAGTTCGCAGAGGACACTCTACCGGAACTGCGAGCGGCGGCTGCACGAGCGCTGTCATACGCTGAGCCAGGCTTGGCGGTGAACGTTCTGAGTGAGTTGGCGAGAGATCCCGTATGGTTTGTGCGGCTGCGCGCGATAGTGAGTCTGGGAACGCTTGGCCGCCCAACTGTAATCCCTTTTCTGTTGCACGGATTGACCGATTCGAATCGGCTGGTGCGTCTGCGGGCCGCAGAAGCGCTTGTGGACCTCCATACAGAGTCGGTGCCGATCTTGGAAAAGGTGGTAGCCATGCGAGATCGATACGGATTACATGCCTATTTGACGGCGCTCGAAAATGCCGGCTTGCAAGCGAAGCTTGAGGCCGAGATCAAAGCCGTTGGACGCGGCAGCAAGCAAGTTGAGGAGATGTTGCTTGAAGTCCTGCGTACCGGGACGGCACCTCCTGAACAGCACGGGACCCAAGAAAAAGTTTCCACCGCGGCGGCGTCCAGTTCATGATTTTCTTTCTGAACGCCGCGAACCACGCCCTTTTTTACTATTATCTCCTCTCCAACCTTGGATACCTGGTGATGCTCCTCATTGCACTGTGGACGAGCGCAGCGCACCTGCGACACTTGGAAAGCATCCGGTTTGACTGGATCAAACGATCCCCACTGGCGCCTCCCATTACCATCCTTGTGCCTGCACATAACGAACAGAAATCTATCTGCACAGCGGTGCGGAACCTGCTTGATCTGGATTATCCGGAACTCGAAGTCATCGTAGTTAATGACGGGTCGGCCGATAGCACACTGCAAATGATGCGGCAAGAGTTCGGCTTGCGATTGGTGAGGGCAGTGTACATCCCGCAAGTGATGAGCGCTCCGGTCCGCGGGCTGTACCGAAGCGATGTTGATACACGGCTTGTTGTCGTCGATAAAGAATCGGCTGGGAGCAAGGCGGATGCGGTAAATGCCGGTTTGAATGCAGCGACCTCGCCCTATATGTGCGTTGTCGATGCGGACTCGGTGCTCGAGAGCGACGCTCTGCTGCGAATCATGGTGCCGGTACTGGCAGACCCGAAGCGCGTCGTATCGGTTGGTGGAATTATCCGGGTGTTGAACGGGTCAGAGCTTGAGGGAGGGCGCATGCGCCGGGTGCGCCTGCCCAGAAAGAGCATCGAAGTCATCCAAGTCGTCGAATACTTGCGCGCTTTCTTGATCGGAAGAGAAGCTTGGGCGCGGGGAAACATGCTGATGATTATTTCTGGGGCTTTTGGCGTATTCCGAACCGACCTCGTGCGTGCGATAGGGGGATATCGATCCTGCGCAATTGGCGAAGATTTCGATTTGGTGGCGCGCTTGCACCGCCACCTGCTGGATAAGGGCGAGGACTACAGCATCCAGTTTGTCCCCGACCCTGTGTGCTGGACGGAGGTGCCATCGGATCTGCAATCGCTCGGAAGACAACGCGCCCGCTGGCACAAGGGTTTGCTTGATGTGTTGTGGCCAAACAAGGACATGCTGTTCCGGCCGCGCTATGGGCTTATCGGATGCCTGGCGCTTCCTTACTTGTGGCTGTTCGAACTTCTGGCTCCCGTCATCGAAATAGGCGGCATCGCGACGATTCTACTGGCAGCATACCTGGGCGCCTTGAGTTCGGCATTCTTTCTGCAGTTCATCCTCTTCGGGTATGCGTTTGCAACGATGATTTCCATTGGTTCGGTGTTGCAAGAAGAACTGACTTACAAACGATACAACGATTGGCAGGATGTGGCGCGGCTCGTGAGCTACTGCTTTCTGGAACACTTCCCTTACCGGCAATTGCACATGATCTGGCGGTTGCAAGGCCTCTGGCAATATCTGCGAGGCGACATGGCTTGGAGACCGCTGAAACGACAGGGACTCGAATCAGCAAGGTCAAACTAAGCATCGACTCCGTTTCCGCCTGATGTCAGGGATGCTCCAAGCACATTTATTGCGAGGCCGGCGAGGTGGCAAAAGATGGCTCGCCTTTGCGTTCGATGTTGGGACTATAGGATTCGAACCTACTCACCTCAACCTTTACAAGCACTTGCGGGACTCGGGTGGCAGCCCTTTTCCTCCTTTAGGCGATCACGCTGAGTTGGGTCGGCGGTCCGGCACCGTGGAAGCTATGTGGGAGTGGCGGCGAATTGAGCCGCACCGGTCGCGGGGCGGGCGACGACCACCCGGTCGCGACCAGCACGCTTGGCCTGATAGAGAGCATCGTCCGCAAACTTGAGTAGGAGATTGCCTTTGTCGGTCGTTTCCGCGAAGGCGGCTACGCCGATCGAAACCGTTATTACGCCGGGGATTTCGCTAGCCCGCTCCATGTGTAACTCCTTGAGCCGGGTACGTATTTCTTCGGCACGGACGGCAGCCTGTTGCAGGGAACATTCGGGGAGAATGACGGAGAATTCTTCTCCTCCGTATCGGCAAGCCAAATCTTCAGCGCGCACGCTCAGGAGAAGAGTGTCGCCCACAAAACGGAGGGCTTCATCGCCCGCAGGGTGTCCGAAGGTGTCGTTGTAGCGTTTGAAGTTATCGAGGTCGAGCATCATCACGGCTAGTGGCCGCTCTTTGCGGCGGGCACGATGGATCTCGCGTTCAAGGAATTCCTGCATATAGCGACGGTTGTAGAGACCGGTTAGCGGATCGCGGATGGCCTGCAGGCGGAGAGCCTCGCGGAGGTTGAGGTTTGAAACGGCGAGAGCAATGTGTTCAGCAAGAGCGGAAGCCAACTGGGTGCGACGAGTGAACGCATCGGAGTCGGGCGAGGACAAGACATCGGTGCGCTGGTCCTCCTGAATCGAGAGGACTCCGAGGGCCTCGCCATTAGCGATGAGGGGGATGCAGACCGAGGAACCCTCATCTTGGAGGTGGGAACATCGCAACGAAGAGCCTCCCGCGGAAAGAGTGTGCGTGCTCCCGCGGCGAAGGGACCAGCATTCGTCAGGTGCGAAAGTCTGATCGAGAGGAGACCGCATGCCCCACTCAGCCGCCGACTCAGCCCGGTCTTTGGAAGCATTGAGCATCCAAAGCGCTCCGGAGGTTCCTGGGAAGAGACGCGATAATCGTTCGGGGATGACGCGCAAGACCTCGTCGCGGGATGCGCAAGCTTGCAGCAAACTAGCGAGTTCGCTGATCTGAGTGATTGCGCTGGTTTCAAGACGAGCATCTTCGAGGAGGCCACTGATAGTCCCGTTAGCAGCGACAAGTTCCTCCTGCGCAAGCTTGCGCTGGGCAATTTCCACCTGCTGGTGATACTGAGTCAGAGCGAGCCGGATCGCGAAGGCGAGTAGCGATGCGGCGACGGCGACCGCAGTGAGAGTCTGGCCGTGCGCCTCGTTCCGTCTTCCCATCAGGAGATCAATGCAGAACAGCAGCGTGACCAAAACCAAGTTGGTGCCAAGGAGACTCACGAAACTAGTCGGTGCCCGAGCAAGGGGCGCAGCGGCGGGAGCGCGCCAGGTAAGTGCCACGAGTCCACCGACAACGTAAGGGAGAGCCCAGCCCAGATCGAACCAGGTGGAGGCCGAAGTGTAGTGACGTACGTCAATCCAATTTCCGATGAAAGTCACCACTGCGCAGAACACGAGGAAGATTCCCAAGCGAAGCAGCAGATTGCGAGCGCCAGAGGCGTGGATGAACAGTAGGCGCACGGACAATGCGGTCAGGAGAAAGAGACTCTCCAGGTTGCTGACACTGACGTTGCGAAGAAGCGCATCGGTGGGCAACAGCTTCTGGAGCGGAAGAAGGAAAAGGCTGGTGAATGTGAGAACGACGACGATCGCGACCTGAAAAAGATCGAGAAACACTTCGGACTTTGTGCGCTCGCGATCCGTCTCAGGAAGGAAGAGCATCATGAGGACGGGAGCGCCGTAGAGACAGAAGAGCACTCGCCAGGTCGAGGCCGACAAGGTGGATCGCTCGAACACTGTGTCATAGGCCCCGAAAACGGTGGGGATCAACAGAGTTAGAAGAGAAACAGAGTAAAGAAACCAGAACAGCGCGGCGACGCCCCGTGCGCGGCGACACGCGAACCATCCGCATGCGAGGGCCAAAAGATTATGAGCAACGAGGATGATTAGAGAAGCGCTCCTGCCCAGGCGGCCGGTTCCCAACACGAGGAAGCCAAGAGCCTGAAGAGCGAGAAGGCCAGCGAATAGGGCAGCAACGAAGTTCGGGTTGCCGAGGTCTGCCAATCGTGCAAGGCGGCGGAAGCGAGTCGCAGCGGCATGGATCGGCACGTCCATCTGGTTTCGCCAATGGTATCAAGAGAACTTGACCTATATGAAGAAAAGTGACGGAGCTGTCGGTCTGCAGATCAGGAGAGGGCTAGTCGGTCCCTGTTGCCGAAGAGCTTGGGAACCCGGCTATCTAATAAGACCCTCGACTTCACAGGAGAATTCACGGAGACGCTTCGCGGGGTAGTCGGCGTATCCCTAGGAACGGTCCTTGGCCACGCGGTTGTAGGCGCTCAAACTTCCGTAACTTTCGCCGAGACTTTCCCGATCTAGAATCCCTCTAGAAGCGACTACTGGCTTATTAGATGAATTCAGACGGACCCCATACGGCCAATCAACAAAACTCCGACACGAATCCGATCCCGAACCGACATATCGAAGGTCGCGAATGGTGGCTTTGGGGACTTGCTGTAACGGTTACATTGGTGCTGACTCTTGGCATCGTTTCTCTAACCTTCTTTCAGGTGCACCCGCCAACAGAAGGCGGGGGTTGGTCGGATCTCAGGGAATGGGTTCGCGGATTGGCCGGTGTTGTACTCCTTTTTGACATCTACACTCTTTATCAGCACCTGCAACTCCAGCGAATCCGACGGCGGCTCGCAGAGCGAGACCAGCTTTTCCAACTCATCACTGAAAATGCCGCCGACATGATTGCGGTGGTGGACGAAACGGGCCGTCGAATTTACAACAGTCCGGCATATGAGCGCATCCTGGGATACTCGACGGCCGACCTAAAAAACACTTCGGCACTGGAGCAAATCCACCCCGACGATCGGCAGCGGGTCCTGGAAGCGTCGCATAAAGCGCGATCAACCGGCCAAGGCCAGAGGCTTGAATACCGAATCCGCCATAAGGACGGCTCGTGGCGCACCCTGGAATCGACGGCGAGCGTGGTTCGGAACGAAAAAGGGGAAACGGTCAGGCTGGTAATTGTCAACCGTGACATCAGTGAACGCAAACGCGCGGAGGAAATGCTGGCTCATAACGCGCTGCATGACGGTCTCACCAATCTGCCGAACCGTGCTCTTTTTCTCGACCGCTTGCAGCGCGCATTTGCGCTGTCCAAGCGACATCCCAACTATAAATTCGCCGTCTTGTTCATTGATATTGACGAATTCAAAATTTTTAATGACAGCTTGGGACACACGATCGGCGACGAACTGCTGGTTCAGATCGGGCAGAGATTGAAGGCCTCACTGCGCGAGGCAGACACGATCTCTCGCGAGCAGGGGAAAGTATCTGCGGAGGATGACACGTTAGCGAGGTTCGGCGGAGATGAATACACCGTGCTCTTGGAAGACATTCGTGACCCAAGCGATGCGATACGCGTCGCGGGTCGGCTTCAGGGCAAACTGGGCGCCCAGTTCGAGGGTGACGGTTACGAGATCATGGTGACCGCCAGTATCGGAATTGCTTTGAGTGCTGCCAGCGCCGTTGCGCCTGAAGATCTGCTTCGGGACGCGAACATTGCCATGCATCGGGCCAAGCGCACCGGGAAAGCTCGTTGTGAGGTTTTTGATTCGGGTATGCACGCGAGCGCAGTCAAGCGTTTGGAACTTGAGACGGAACTGCGCAAAGGCCTTGAACTAGGGGAATTCAGAACGCACTACCAGCCGATTATTTCGCTGGAAACAGGCCGGATTACTGGATTCGAGGCGCTGACACGGTGGCAACACGCCGATCGTCTACTCCCACCCGCAGAGTTTATTGCGGTAGCGGAGGAGACTGGCCTCATCGTGCCAATGAATCGTCTGCTGCTGCGTGAAGCTTGCGAACAACTCATGGAGTGGCACTCGCTCTTTCCATCGGAACCGGCCCTTACTATGAGCGTGAATATCACCCCGAAAGAGTTCGCCCACCCCAATCTGGCAAAGCAAATTGGAGTGATTCTTGACCAAATGAGGTTCGATGCCGCCAATCTGCAGCTCGAGATAACGGAAACCATCGCTATGGGGGATCGGGAAGGAGCCGCCTCGGTGGTCTCTGAGCTGAAAGCACTGGGCGTTCGCCTTAGCGTCGATGATTTCGGCACCGGCTATTCATCGCTAAGCCGCTTACAGCAATTCCCGGTGGACTCGCTCAAGATTGACCGGGCTTTCATTTCTCGTATGGACAGCGACGCGGAAAGCCGCACCATTGTTGAAATTATCATGATGCTGGCTAAGAACCTTGGTCTGATAACAGTCGCGGAAGGAACAGAAACGGAAGAGCAAGTGAACCAGCTCCGAATCCTGGGTTGCGGGTTTGCACAAGGATACTTCTTTTCAAGACCAGCCGATCACAAAGCGATTACTCAATATCTGGGCAAGATCAACGGCGCGGGCGCGCCTTCCACGCCCATCAAGGCACACACCGCGGGGGCTGGGGCATCCTAAGAGCCTATTCTTTGTAATGGCGCGACGTAGTTCTTACCGCTCGATTTCCAGTTCCCCGTCCTTGGATTCGGGGACCGCTTGCGCGCTGACGCTTTCCTTCTCGGGATCCAACAGATCCGCTAGTAACAACCGAAGATTGCCGGGGTTGGTGGCGTATGCCAGGCCGGTTTCGGTATCGATCGCACCGTTACGAATGAGCTTTTCGATTTCCCCGTCGAAGTGCTGCATGCCTTCGGTGTCGCCGTCCCGCATAGCATCCAGCAATGTTTTCCCCTCCTGCTCGCCTCTCTCCACATACTCGCGCGTGCGCAGGGTGGATTTCAGAATTTCAATTGCGGCCACTCGGCCGCTACCTTCCTTCCGCGGGATCAAGCGCTGCGAAACGATGTAGCGGAAGCTCTTGGCAAGCCGGCTGTGAATGATCTTCTGCTCGGCCAGCGGGAAGACTCCCACAATGCGCTCTACAGTCTTCGCGGCGTCAATTGTGTGCAACGTCGAGAGCACCAGATGACCGGTTTCAGCTGCCTCTAGCGCGATTTCAATGGTTTCTTTGTCTCGCATCTCGCCCACAAGGATGGCTTTGGGGGCCTGGCGCAGTGCAGCCCGAAGTGCGAGGGCAAAGCTCGGCGTATCACTGTGCAGCTCCCGCTGATGAATGACGCACTTCTTGTGAGGGTGCAGGAACTCGATCGGGTCTTCGATCGTAACGATATGGTAAGAGCGCGTCTCATTGATCATGTCAATGATAGCAGCCAGGGTAGAAGACTTTCCTGACCCTGTGGGTCCGGTTACCAATACGATGCCAGTTCGCAACTCTGTAATCGCCGCTAATTCCTGCGGCAGTTTCAACGCAGCAAAAGTAGGTATCGCGCCGGGGATGACCCGCATCACGATAGCGCAACTGCCCCGCTGCATGAAAACGTTGACCCTAAAGCGGGCGTTGCCTGGCAAACCATAAGAGATGTCGCACGCACCCTGCTCTCTGAGAGTGTCCAGAGCGTGCTTGTTGGTACCAATCAAGTCCGCAGCAATTCGTTGGGTGTGATCGGCGGTCAATACCGGCAACCCTTGAACGCGCACCGCCAACAGACGTCCGTCCTGTTCAACAATGGGCGGCCGGCCGGGCGAAAAGATCAGATCGCTGATCTTCGTTGCGGCGCGCAGCATCGCACTCAACAACGCAGGTGTGGCTGGCGGCGTTTCGGCGGTAGTCGCAGGGGCAGCGCCAACACTGGTCGACACAGTCTCCTCCTAAGAGTTCGCAACGGGTTGCCGCTCGATTATTGCATGCGACGCAGTTGGGAATCGCACCGCGGGCCAAGGCACTGTGACTCCAGTAACTAGCTTAGACCCGGCGTCCCATGTAAGCCTTACATTACTCGTCCGATGTGAATGAGGGAGCTCAATGAAGTATATCCCCCCGCTGTCCGGAACAATCCTGGTGGCCGACGATAACGCCACGAACCGAGAATTGTTAGAAGAGCTTCTCGCGTCGCAGGGGTTCACAGTCATAACAGCATCGGATGGAGCGGCTGCACTTCAGGAATTGAGCAACACTCAGATCGATTTGGTCCTTCTGGATGTAATGATGCCTCACCTGAATGGGTTCGAAGTATGCGAAAGGATCAAAATCAACCCGGACACATATTTGATTCCGGTGATCATGATTACGGCGCTCTCTGACAAGCAGGATCGGCTGGAAGGTATCAAAGTCGGAGCAGATGACTTCTTGACTCGCCCCGTCGACCGGACCGAACTGCTCGCTCGCGTTGGCTCACTTTTAAAACTTAAACAGCGCACCGACGAACTGGAGCGGGCTGAGTCAGTCCTGTTCTCGCTCGCGCGAAGCATCGAAGGAAAAGATCCTTATACCCATGGTCACTGCGAACGCCTGGCAGAGTATTCGGCTCGATTAGGAGGCCAACTCGGGCTTCCGGAGGATCAAATTACCGCACTGCATCGTGCCGGAGTCGTGCATGATGTGGGAAAGATTGGTGTGCCTGATGCAATTCTGCTAAAGCCTGGTCCTTTGACCCCTGATGAATGGACAATTATGCGCGAGCATTCCGTCATTGGCGAGCGCATCTGCGCCCCACTGAAGTCCTTCCGTCTCGTGCTCCCCATCATCCGACACCATCACGAGAAGTTCGACGGCTCCGGATATCCAGATGGGCTACGGGGAGAAAATATTCCGGTTACCGCCAGAGTGCTGCAAATCGTCGACGTGTATGACGCCCTGACCACGATCAGACCGTACAAGCCCGCCTTTTCCATCACCGATGCCCTTCAAACGATGAAGCTTGAAGTAGCCAAGGGATGGTGGGATCCGCACATCTTTGACCAGTTCGAACAGCTGGCCAGGAGCGGAACCGCCGATTTCTTATCGAAAGGCGCAGCAACCGGTCGATAGCAAATCCTAACGTGACTCTCTGGGACGATGAAGATGATTTATTGACTGCGGGAGATGGCTGGCTACCAAATTCGCACACGATCAGAAGGACATGACCTCCGTAATTAGCAGTAACTTCGCTCCCCGTGTCACGATCTCGAAGTTTCTGTGGTGGAAATAGGTGTCATCACATGCCGGGAACAAGTTTATCGGCAGCGCTCGCATTCGACTTCACGACATATCTGCGATTCCGGGCAATCGTGAAGAAAGTGCTACCCCTGCTCTTACTCGCTGGATTGGTCCCGGTCTGCCGGGGCGATTCCGCCGAGAATAGTGAAACCACCGGAAAGCGTCTCACGCAAGTGAGCCTGGAACAACTCGGCGAAATCGAAGTCACTACAGCTTCCAAAGTCCCCGTGAAAGCGATCCGAACACCGGCAGCGATCTACGTCGTGACCCAGGAGGATATTCGGCGTTCGGGGGCGACCAGCATCCCGGAGGCCCTGCGCTTGGTACCCGGGGTTGAGGTGGCGCGGATCGATTCCAATACCTGGTCTTTGGGGATGCGCGGATTCGGAAGCTCCCTATCCCGATCTGTATTAGTACTGATCGACGGCCGGAGCGTTTACACGCCACTGTTTGCAGGCGTCTATTGGCAGGTCCAGGACACACTGCTCGAAGATGTTGAACGGATCGAGGTCATCCGAGGGCCGGGCGGGACCATCTGGGGTGCAAATGCCGTCAACGGAGTGATCAATATCATCACCAAGAACGCCAAGGACACTCGTGGAATGCTCGTGTCCACCGGCGGTGGAAACCTCGACCAAGGCTTCGCCAATTTCCGGTATGGTGCGGGAAACAACGAGAGCTTCAATTACCGGATCTACGGGAAGACCTTCATTCGAGGCCCCGAGTTTCACCCAGATCGCCATCAATTCGATGACTGGCGGATGGGC
>Ga0209701_10000490_pt1 | contig 23138 bp, 15 predicted proteins | sample CZO8metaG_4_FD_188356 | JGI IMG/M metagenome (GOLD analysis project Ga0209701, IMG submission 188356) | Vadose zone soil microbial communities from the Eel River Critical Zone Observatory, Northern California, USA - CZOApr15con2H3.8 metaG... | ecosystem: Environmental > Terrestrial > Soil >... | reverse complement strand
GCGAAAAACTGGGAGTTGATTTGTGGAATTTTAGAACGAGGGACGGCCGCAGCATTCGCCAGGCGCTCGACTTCCTCACACCGGTTGCGTTGGGTGAGCGAAAGTGGCAGTACCAGGAACTCGGCGGTCTGAAACCTCAAACATTGTTTCCGCTCATGCGGCGAGCGGCGGCAATCTACCGGGATAAGCAATATCAGTCATCGATGGAGAAAGTGCCGGATGTGGATTTGGCAGATCGAAGCCGCCTGCTACTACAGACGTAACGAGACAAACGAGCGCCGGAGATCATTGGCAGTCCTAGATCTTGTTGATAAACGTGCGTGCGAAGCGGGGCAGTAGCCCGACCGTAAGGGAGGGCGTTTATCCACGACGCGCCCTCCCTCACGGTCGGGCTACTGCTCCGACGCCAGCAACGGCACAAAGAGAAGGAATATATGATGGCAAACCCTTTTCGGCCGCCGCGAATGATCGCGGCTTTAATCGCGCTAATCATTTCCGCGCAGTCGACAATCAATTTAGCGGCGAGCACGCGAGTCGACGGAGAGCGCGATCCACTGATCACGAAAGAAGCGACCGCCCCAGTTGATTGGTCCATGGCCGTGGTCGAATCCACGATGAAGCGTTTCCCAACAGCCGACTCGCTGAAAGGCTGGGGTTATGCGAAGTCGCTTTATCTCTATGGCGTCTATCTGGTTTACCTCAGAACCAAAGACAAGCGCTATCTGGATCACGTTCAGTCGTGGATCGATCTGCACATTGACGACAAAGGCACGATCAATCGGCCAATCAACGCGCTCGATTACATGCTGCCGGGCAATTTGCTGCTGATTCTGTACCAAGAGACGAAGCAGGAAAAGTATAAGCTCGCGGCTGAAAGCATTCGCAAAGTCTTCGACACTTATCCGCGTACAAAGGACGGCGGGTTCTGGCATGCCACCAATGCCAGCCGGCAATGGCAGTTGTGGGCCGATGGGGTCTTCATGTCGCTGCCGTTTCTGGCACGTTATGGTCAGATGTTCGGCGACAGCGCGTATGCAAACGATGAAGTTACGAAACAGCTGCTCATCTATTATCAGCACCTGAACGATCCTGCGACTGGCTTGCTTTGGCACGCCTACGACGAGAGCGGCGCCCAGCCCTGGGCCAATCCGACTACGCACACGTCCGCTTATCACTGGTGCCGCGCCATCGGTTGGTTTGGGATGACGCTCATTCAAATCCTGGAGATTCTGCCGAAGAACCATCCGAAACGAAACGATCTGATCCAGATCGTGCAGCAGCTGGCGAAGGCTTACGAGAAATACCAGGATCCGAAGACTGGGCTGTGGTACCAGGTCGTTGATAAGGGCGATGTCGAAGGGAACTGGTTGGAAACATCAAGCTCAAGCATGTACAGCTACATGATGTGGATGGGCGTCAAGCATCGGTTTCTGCCGAAGCATTACCAGGCGGTGGCGCAAAAAGGTTATCGCGGGGTGATGACGAAACTTTCAATGGGCGCTGACGGCATGACGAATCTGATCGACATTTGTGAAGGCACGAACGTCAGCGACCTCGCGTATTACTTTGCGCGCAAGCGAAATGTGAACGACTTTCATGGCTTGGGCGCCTTCCTGATTATGAATGAAGAACTGGGCGCCGCGAGTATCGGTTATAAACCAAGACCACTAAGTTGGAAAGCGAATTGAGTTGGAGTGCGCCGGCAGAGCGAAGCGGCGACGGCGCTTTGGTTCTCGCAAGATAAGAAGACCTCGGTCTAATGCGGAAAATCGATAATTCAGATTCGCGTCTGGCTCAATCAACTAGATCCAAAGCGCCGTCGCCGCTTCGCTCTGCCGGCGCACTCCAAAATAGCCTTTCCCGGCGCAACTTTCTCTCGACCGCCCTTGCTGCGCCGGTCTTGATTGGCGTTCTGCGAAACGCGGAGGCGGCTGGCGAAGTAATCAGTTTCAAGAGTCCGAACTCAGAACTTCAATTTGTCTTGCTCACGACCGGCCCTCAGTTGCGGTACCAGATAACCCGAGCTGATCGCTCTATCGTCGAGCTATCCGAGCTCGCATTTCTTCTGGATGGCATTGATCTCTGTCGCGACAGCATCATCAGCAGGATTGAGCGTTATCGGGTTTACGAAAAATATTCAACGCGCGGTGTTCATTCATCAGCCGTAAACAGTTGTCTTGGCGCGCGGATTTCGATCAGACATCCGGCGAGCAAGACGGAGTATGTTGTGGAAGTCCGTGCTTTCAATGACGGCATCGCCTTTCGCTTCACGATAGCTGGAGAGGGACGACGGATTCCAGACGAAGCAACCACATTCAAGTTTCCCGCCGGCAGCACCGCGTGGTTTCATGATTTCGAAGGTCACTACGAAGGGATTCACAAAAAGAAGACGATTAGCGAGGTTAACGAGGGCGAATGGGCGGCGCCTCCTTTGACCGTCAAGCTGCCTGGCGGGCGGGGCTACGCTGCGATCACAGAAGCGGCCCTCATAAACTATGCGGGTATGGGTTTGCGTGCCGATGGAAAGACGGCATTCACGACCGTGCTCGGACACGCCCTGCCGATCAGCCATCCATTTGATCTTCGTTATGGAAAAGATGAAGCGAAGCGTTTGTCACAACCTGCGGCGATTGATGGAACGATCACGACGCCATGGCGCGTGATCATGGTCGGCTCTGATCTGAATACGCTCGTCAACTGCGACCTCATCAACAATCTTTCACCGTCGCCGGACAAAAGGATTTTTCCGCAGGGATTAAGGACTGATTGGGTAAAGCCTGGACGCGCCGTTTGGCGTTATCTCGATGGCGGCGAGAATAGTTTCGAAGGAATAAGAGAGTTTTCGCGGCTCGCCGGTCAACTCGGCTTTGAATACAACGTGGTCGAAGGAATCTGGCAGCGTTGGACTGAAACGCAGATCCGCGACCTGGTCGATTACTCGAACCAACAGAATGTCAAACTCTGGTTTTGGAAGCACAGTCGCAGCCTGCGCACGCCGCAAGCGCGCGAAGAATTCTTCTCGCTGCTAAAACGTCTGGGTGTAGTGGGCGCGAAGATCGATTTCTTCGATCACGAAGCGAAAGAAATCATCGACGTATATCAGGCGCTCCTGCGCAGCTCGGCCGAGCATAAAGTGATGGTCGAGTTCCACGGCGCCAATAAGCCTGCCGGTGAATCACGCACCTGGCCCAACGAGATGACTCGCGAAGCGATTCGCGGTCTGGAATATCGCAGCATGAATTTGCGCTCAGTGCACAACACGACGTTGCCTTTTACGCGGTTTCTCGCAGGTCACGCGGATTACACTCCCGTGCATTTCGGCGAACGCCGGCGGGAAACTTCCTGGGCGCATCAGATTGCCAGCGCGATCGTCTTTACCTCGCCGCTGATGATTTATGGCGCACATCCGCAACACATTCTGGAAAATCCAGCGGCAGAATTGATCAAGACTATTCCGAGCGTGTGGGACGAAACGCTCGTGCTGCCGCAGTCTGAGATCGGCGAGTTGGCCGGGTTCGCGCGACGTAACGGCGACGCATGGTTCGCGGGAATAATGAACGGGCTAACCGGCAAGACAATTCGCGTTCCTCTTGATTTTCTAAGGCCAGGAAAGTATCAGGCAACGCTCGTGCGCGATCAGCAGAATGAACCGGCGGCAGTGAAGATCGAAAACCAATCGATCAATCGTCGCGACAGTCTGACGATCACGATGCGCGCGGGCGGCGGATTTGTCGGGAGGTTTACGCGGTAATTGAGGACAACAAAAAGTCCAAGGAGCCGAATGTTTATAGCTTGAGTCGTTGAGGTGTTTTTCAGCTCCAAGGAGCGAAATGTCCTCTTGTCCATTACGCTGCTACGCAGCTTGGTTCAAATAATCGGTTATGTGGAGCTATAAGCATTTCGCCTCTAACGAGGCGATGAATTTCGCCGAAGTGAGACTGAGTTCAGCGCTGCTGATGATTAGAGTGCTGACGGCTCTTGCGCTGATCTTCAATGCTGTATCTGTCACTGCTCAACACCAGAAATTCGATGTTCGGACCTTCGATCGCGCTCGGGTCTTGAAAGCTGCCAAAGAATATCTCTCAGAGCAGCCGATCACGATCACTGCATCTTCGAGTCCGCGCAGCGCCGGCGGATTGCACGACTTCTTTTCCGAAGCGGATTACTGGTGGCCAGACCCGAAAGATCCAAATGGACCATACATTCAGCGCGACGGAATGTCGAACCCGAATAATTTTGTCGATCACCGGCGGTACCTGATGTGGTTGAGCGTGCAGGTGCCGGCGCTGGTTGCCGCGTGGAAGCTGACGAAGGACAAGCGCTACGCGCAACACGCTGCAACGCATTTGCGGGCGTGGTTTCTCGACGAACGAACGCGCATGAATCCGAACCTGCAATTCGCGCAGGCGATTCATGGACGCGTGACTGGCCGCGGCACCGGAATCATCGATACGATTCATCTGGTCGAAGTCGCGCGCGCTATTGAAGTGATGGAAGGCTCCGGTGCGTTTTCGGTGAACGAACTGAAAGGGATCAAGCAGTGGTTCGCGGATTACCTGCAATGGATGACAACGCACCAGTATGGTATCGATGAACGTGAGGCCAAGAACAATCACGGCACGTGCTGGGTCATGCAAGTTGCAGAGTTCGCCAGGCTGACAAACAACCAGCAACTGCTCGCCTTTTGCCGCGATCGTTTCAAGACGGTTCTGTTGCCGAATCAGATGGCCGCGGACGGCAGCTTTCCGCAAGAGTTGCGACGCACGAAACCTTACGGCTATTCGCTGTTCAATCTCGAAGCGATGGCCACAGTCTGTGACATACTTTCGACGCCGGGAGACAATCTTTGGACTTTTGAATTGCCTGACGGTCGTGGCATGCGAAAGGGCCTGGCGTACATGGCGCCTTTCATAAAGAACAAGAAGAGCTGGCCGTTGCCGAAAGACGTGATGTATGACGACCAGTGGCCCATGCGGCAGGCCAGTTTGTTGTTTGCCGGTTTGGCGTTGAATCGAAGTGACTACGTTGAGTTGTGGAGAACGCTTTCGCCGGATTCGAAGGTAGAAGAAGTGATCCGTAACTTCTTCATTCGGCAGCCGGTGCTGTGGGTTAAATGAGACGGGCGTTGCGCTCTCGCTAACCACCGGCTATCGACAACTACTAATCAGTCGGATGAAAACGACTTTAGTTTCGCCCCACGATTTGCGTGGAGTATTCGCCGTGCCGCCGCTCGCGAGAAACCGCGACGTCGCCCGCTCGATAGACTTTGCGCAGAACGATCTGATCGCCCGCCACCTCGTACGCGGCGGCGTTACGCGACTGATTTATGGCGGCAATGCATTCTTGTATCACATCACGCTGGCTGATTATGAACAACTGATCGAGTGGCTTGCGGGCTTCGATGAAGAACTCTGGATAGTTCCGAGTGTCGGACCATCGTTCGGGCGGGCGATGGATCAAGCGAACCTGCTGCGCAAGTTTCAGTTCCCTTGCGTGATGATGTTGCCGTGCAGCGATCCACGAGACGACGTGGGCCTGGAGCGCGGTTACCGGGAGATCGCCGGGGCCGCCGATACGAAACTCATTCTCTATCTCAAAGACGAACACAATTTCGGCCCGGACAAAGAAGCCGGCCTGGATGTCGTCGCGAGACTGGTTGATGATGGCCTTTGCGTCGGGATCAAGTACGCGGTAGTGCGGGACGATCCATCGCAGGACCCTTTCCTGGAGAATTTGCTCAGCCGCGTGGATCGCAAATTTGTGATTAGCGGCATCGGCGAACGTCCGGCGGTTGTTCATTTGCGAGATTGGAAATTGCCCGGCTTCACGACAGGTTCCGGCTGCCTTGCGCCACGACTCAGCCGGCAGTTGTTCGAGGCTTGCGCGCGCGGCGATCTTGACGAAGCGACGAAGTTGCGAGCCGCGTTCATGCCGATCGAGGATTTGCGCGACGCCTGGAACCCCGCCAGAGTTCTGCATTCGGCGATCGAGTTAGCGGGCATCGCGCAGACCGGTGTCATTCCGCCATATCTTTCAGCGCTGTCGTCGGAGCAACTAAAAGAACTATCTGCCGTCGCGCGTACTTTGCTTGAGCGAGATTCAATGATTGACAATCAGCACGCTGAGGCGACGCCGTAATCGAATTCATCGATAATGGACTGTCCGCGATACTGGAAAGCTGGAAACCGTTTCTATGAAGCAACTGGCGTGGGGACTGATTGGCTGCGGAGACATTGCGCGCCGGAGAGTCGCTCCGGCCCTTTGTGATTTGGACGATTGCGATCTTGTCGCGGTCAGCCGCGCGCGAGGGGAGCTGGCCGAATCATTTGCCAGAGAGTTCGGCGCGAGAACGTGGTGCTCGGCATGGCAGGAATTATTAGTTGATGCAGAGATCGATGCGGTTTACCTCGCAACGCCCGTTCATTTGCATTCGACGCAAGCGATCGCGGCGGCCGAGGCGGGGAAGCACGTACTGTGCGAAAAACCCATGGCGATGGACCCGACCGAATGCGCCCGAATGATTGCTGCCTGCCGCGCCAACAACGTGAAGCTGGGCGTTGCTTACTATCGGCATTTCTATCCCGTGATTGAACGCGTTAAAGAAATAATTCAAGCGGGTGAAATCGGTCTGCCCGTTCTGGTGCAGATCAATGCCTTCGAATCATTCGATCCGCCACCGGATCATCCACGTCGCTGGCTGCTCAAAAGAGAGCATTCGGGTGGTGGGCCGATGTTTGATTTCGGCTGTCATCGGATTGAAGTTCTGATGAACATATTCGGTCCGATCATTGAAGTGAAAGCAACGACGGCCAACGTCGTGTTTGATCGCGAAGTAGAAGATACCGCCGCGGCTTTGTTCAAGTTCGAGCTCGGTGGTTGCGGAGTACTCGCGGCAACCCACGCGTCTCGCGAGCCGCAGGACACGCTTGACGTGTTCGGCTCCCGCGGATCCGTTCATGTGCCGGTATTGAACGACGGCAGGATGCGGATCATTAGCGATCAAGGTGCGCGCGTTGAATTACATCCGCCCGCAGTAAATTCGCATGCACCGCTAATTAAGGATTTCGTCGATGCGGTTGTGAATGATCGTGAACCTGCGGTGAATGGAGAAATCGGTAGGGCGGTGGCGATGATCGAAGAAGAGATTTATGCACACTAGCGAGGTGCGGCTTTGCCGCCTGATGTGCGGAAGGCCTGCGGCCTTCCGAAACTCGCTCGCTATTTTTCGGGGCTGCGCCCCAAACTGAAAACGGGGCGTAGCCCCACAAGTAAAGCGATTACCGGAAGGTCAGAGACCTTCCGCACATCAGACGGCGGAGCCGTTTAAGTTACCGAATCGCATGGACCTTCCCGAACCAGAAAGTATTGACTCGACGCCCCTGGAAGTTGCGCCGGCGCTCAACAATTCGCCGCAACGCTGGTGGTTGCTGGCGCTGCTGTTTCTGGCGATGCTGATCAGTTATGTGCATCGTGGCGCATTCAGCGTGGCGGCGCCATTCATGGCCAACGATCTACACCTGTCGAAAGCCGGCATCGGCATTGTCTTATCGTCCTTTTTTTGGATTTACGCGTTTATGCAGATGCCCGCCGGTTGGGTGGTCGATCGTTTCGGAACAAAACGCGCTTACGCGCACGGCTTTCTCTTCTGGTCGCTCGCTACCGCCTTGACCGGATTTGGTAGAGGGATCGTCTCTCTGATTGGCTTGCGGGTAGCAACCGGCGCAGGGCAGGCGATCACTTTTCCAGCCAGCGCGCGGGCCGTCGCTAATTCATTTCCGAAACGCGAACGCGGCACCGTGACCGGCATTTATCTCACCGGAGTCCGTTTCGGCGCGGCCCTGGTCAATGCGATCGGCGGTTTCTTTCTGGCCAAATACAGTTGGAAACTTTTCTTCCTGGTAATTGGACTCTTGCCGCTGATCTGGCTGTTGCCCTGGACGAAGTTCTTGAGCAAATGGGAAACGTCATCCGTCGCCGGCCACGAAAAAACAACGGGCGCGGTCACGAACCCTTCTTTTTTTGAGAGTCTGATGCTACTGAAGCGCCGCAGCGTGTTTGGAATCTTCCTGGGTTTTTTCGCTTACGATTACGTCTGGTTTGTTTTTATTACCTGGCTGCCGGGATATCTTGCGCTCGAGCGGAATTTCACGCCCCGCGAGATGGCGATCTATAGTTCGGTGCCGTATCTTCCGATGTCGGCGATCATCATCCTGGCGGGCGTGTCTAGTGATTGGTTGGTAAGACGTGGTCGTGAAGAAAAAAATGTTCGCAAGCTCTTCATCATAGTTGGCCTCGGGATCGGCTGCCTGATCGTTCCCGCGGGAATGGTGGCAAGCAAGATGGTCGCGGTTTCGCTTTTGACGATCTCGCTGTGCGGTTTGGGCATCTGCTCACCGAATACGTGGACGCTGACGCAAGCGGTTTGCGAAAAGAAAATCGTCGGCACTGTTACCGGCATTCAAAACTTTGGCGGCAATGTCGGCGGGATTCTGGCGCCTGCTCTGACAGGTTACATCGCTCACGTCACAAAATCTTTTGCGCTGGCATTCGGACTGGCCGGCGTGGTGCTCGTCGTCGGAATGCTGGCTTATGGGTTCTTGATTTCCGATCCCGTGGAAATGCAATGAGAGACTCGAATCGCTCGCGGGTTAAGACCGCCGATCAATTGCGCAGCCAGCGTTGGTTCGGCGGCGAAGATGTGCGCGCGTTCGGTCATCGTTCGCGCGCCAAGCAGATGGGTTACGCTCTCGAAGATTTTCAGCTCAAGCCGGTAATCGCGATCATTAACACCTGGAGCGATCTCACCACTTGCCATAGTCACTTTCGCACGCGCGCAGATGAAGTCAAGAGAGGTGTCTGGCAGGCCGGCGGTTTTCCAGTCGAGTTGCCGGCCATGCCGGTCAACGAGACTTTCATGAAGCCGAGCCCGATGATGTATCGCAATTTTCTGGCGATGGAAACGGAAGAGTTGCTGCGCAGCCAGCCGATCGACGGCGCAGTTTTGATGGGAGGTTGCGACAAGACCACGCCGGGTTTGTTGATGGGGGCAATCAGCATGAACCTGCCAGCAATTTATTTGCCGGCCGGCCCGATGCTCCGTGGCAATTGGAACGGTCAAGTGCTCGGCAGCGGCAGCGACGTTTGGAAATATTGGGCTGAGAAACGCGCCGGACGAATCAGCGACTGTGAATGGTCAGAGATCGAAGACGGCATTGCCCGTTCTCCCGGACATTGCATGACGATGGGCACCGCTTCGACGATGACATCGATCGCCGAGACGATGGGTATGACTTTGCCGGGAGCTTCGTCGATTCCCGCCGTCGATGCCAATCATTCGCGCATGGCGAGCGCCTGCGGCCGCCGGATTGTCGAAATGGTCTGGGAAGATTTGAAGCCGAGCGATATTCTCACCGAAGCTTCGTTTGAAAACGCGATCACCGCCGACATGGCGATCGGCGGTTCCACCAACGCGATTATCCATCTTGTCGCGCTGGCCGGACGCGCGGGCATCAAGCTCGATCTGAGAAAGTTTGATGAGATCTCTCAGCGTACTCCGATGATTGCGAACCTACGGCCTTCGGGCGAGTACCTGATGGAGGATTTCTATTACGCCGGAGGCTTGCGAGCGCTGCTCAAAGAGATTGGTGATCTGCTCGCCCTTGATTGTTTGACCGTGTCTGGTGCGACGCTTGGCGCAGACCTTCAATCGGCCCGCGTTTGCAACGCTGAAGTTATTCGCTCACTCGACAATCCGATTTCGGCGAAAGGCGGCACGGCGATTCTTTACGGCAATCTGGCGCCGGACGGTGCGGTCATCAAACCGACCGCGGCAGAGCCTCGCTTGCTCAAACATACGGGGCCGGCCGTGGTCTTCAAGGATTATAAAGACATGATCCGGCGAGTTGATGATGATCAACTAGTGGTAGATGAGAATTCTGTCTTGGTTTTGCAGAATGCCGGGCCTGAGGGCGGACCGGGAATGCCGGAATGGGGCATGCTGCCGATTCCGAAAAGGTTGTTGACGAACGGCGTCCGCGACATGGTGCGGATCTCCGACGCGCGGATGAGTGGCACCGCGTACGGCGCGTGCGTCTTGCACGTTGCGCCAGAATCTTTTGTCGGCGGTCCGCTCGCGTTGGTGCGCGATGGCGATCTGATCGAATTGGATGTTGCTAATCGGAAACTCGATCTGCGCGTCGACGATGATGAGTTGAACAGGCGTCGCGCCCAGTGGAAACCGGAATCGCCACGCTATGGGCGTGGCTTTGGAGCTTTGTACGCTGCGCACGTAACCCAGGCCGATCAGGGTTGCGATTTTGATTTTCTGCACGCGGGCGGTGAGACTCGTGAACCGGAGATTTATTGAAGAGTTTGCGTCTGGCGCTGGCGACGTCTACAAGTATTTCGCGCCTGCGGAGCGAGCCCGCCCAACCGAACATGGAGGTCTGGAGAAAAGATGACCGTGAAAGTGTTTAAGCTATTTACCATCGCCATCGTGCTGGGGACGATATGTGTCTGCGGTTTTCGAAACACAAGTTCGCAGCGCCGGAGTAACGCGAACGCGCCAGCTAACGGTGTGCTAACGGGCCAGGGCGCACTGGGCGATTGGACAACTGACCGCCCCGGCGTGCGCCGCCGGGTCACCATCGCGGACTTGCCAAAGCCTTTCGCGACCGACTCAGTCGTCAACGGACCAAAACTGGTTAAGCGTCCGGCTGATGCCTGGCCGCATGTGCCGGAGGGCTTCAAAGTCGAAGAGTTTCTCAGCGGCCTCTCAAACCCGCGTCTCATTCGCACCGCACCCAACGGCGATCTCTTTATTGCTGAAAGTAGAGCTGGGCTGGTGCGCGTTTTGCGCGCGGCTGACGGAGCAGGCAAGGCGGAAGTAAATGAGGTGTTCGCCTCAGGATTGAAGAGGCCGTTCGGCATTGCTTTCTATCCACTGGGCCCCAATCCGCAGTACGTCTATATCGGGAACACGGATGCCGTGATCCGCTATCCATATCGCAACGGCGATCTGAAAGCGCGTGGGCCGGTGGAAATGATCGTGCCGGACATTCCCGGCTGGGGCGAGTTGCGAGGCGGAGGTCACTGGACGCGCGACATTGTCTTTTCCGCTGACGGTAAGAAAATGTTTGTTTCGGTCGGATCGCACTCGAACGCGTTTGAGAATCCGAAAGAGAATGAGGATCGGCGCGCGACTATTCTGCAATACGATCCGGACGGTAAAACCGGGCGCGTATACGCGTCGGGCATTCGCAACGCGGTCGGGATTGCCATCCATCCGCAGACTGGACAGCTCTGGGCTTCAGTTAACGAGCGCGACGGGCTCGGCGACGATCTCGTTCCCGACTACATCACGCGCGTTAAGGAGGGAGGCTTCTATGGCTGGCCCTGGTATTATCTCGGGCCAAATCAGGACCCGCGGCATCAGGGTGCGCATCCCGAGTTGCGCGATCAGGTGATCGTTCCCGAAGTGCTTTTGCAATCGCATTCCGCTTCGCTCGAGATGGTTTTCTACACCGGGAGGCAATTTCCCCGAGCGTACACTAACGAGGCGTTTGCGGCTGAACACGGATCGTGGAATCGCGCGCGGCGCACAGGCTACAAAGTGATCAGAGTGCCCTTGAAGAACGGAGCGCCGACGGGAGAGTATGAAGATTTCATGACGGGCTTTGTTACGAAAGATGGGGATGTTTGGGGTCGCCCCGTTGGCGTGACAGTGGCGCGCGACGGGGCGCTGATGGTTACCGACGATGGATCGAATACGGTTTGGCGCGTCTCGTACCAGGGAAAGCGGTGACAATGGTAACCGCAGAGCCCTAACGGAAAATAAAATGCTCGATCCACGAAATCACACGAAACGACCACCTGTTCGTGAGCGAGTTTTTGACGGCTCAGCTGGCCGAAGAAAGTTCCGAAGGAAAGAAGATCGAAGAGATTAAACATAACGCCGGTCTCGAAAAGTGACTGCGGTGAGATCGATGAGCGAGCCCTCCTCGAGTTCGTTGGGCGGCCAGTCGCGAGTTTTTCGCGCGCCTGGACGCGTCAACTTAATCGGCGAACACACCGACTACAATGATGGCTTTGTCATGCCCGCGGCCATCGATTTTTCAACCTGGGTTACCATTTCTCCCAGAGACGATCGAGTAGTGTCGGTCTACTCTGAGAATTTCCACGAGCACGTCAATTTCGATTTAGATGACCCCGCGCTCCGGCCAAGCAGACATTGGAGCGATTACGTCAAGGGAGTCGCGGTGACGCTTGAGCGGTCCGGTTATCGAATGCGGGGCGCCCAGCTTCACATTCGCGGCGACGTGCCGCTTGGATCGGGCTTGAGCTCGTCGGCCGCGATCGAAGTAGCCACCGGCTTCGCCCTGCTGGAGAACTCAGGCTTCGCGATAGACCGCGCGGAACTGGCCCAACTCTGTCAACGGGCAGAGAACGAGTTTGTCGGTATGCGCTGCGGGATCATGGATCAATTCATCTCCTGCCATGGCCAGAAGGGGAAGGCGCTGCTGCTCGACTGCCGATCGCGGGACTATAGACTCTTGCCTTTAACTGACGAGGCGCGCCTGGTGATCTGCAACACAATGGTCAAACACGAATTGGCCGGCGGGGAATACAACAAACGCCGCGCCGAATGCGCGGAAGGTGTAGGCCACCTTGCCCAAAGACTCCCGGACGTGAGGGCGCTCCGCGATGTGACCATGGCGGATCTCGAATCGCATGGTTTTGACTTGCCGGAGTTAGTTTACCGGCGATGTCGGCACGTGATTAGTGAGAACGCGCGCGTGGTGAGGGCTGCCGCTGCCCTTGAACGACGCGATCTTTCAGATTTCGGACGCTTGATGGATGAATCTCACCGTAGCCTGCGCGACGATTACGAAGTTAGCTGCGACGAACTGGATGTCATGGTAAAGCTGGCCGGAACTCTGCCGGGTGTCTTCGGAGCGCGAATGATGGGCGGCGGATTCGGCGGTTGCACGATCAACCTGGTCGCATCGGAAGGCGTTGGAGAATTCAAACGCACTGTGGCGGACGCATATCAGAAGGCGACTGGGCTCGCGCCGGAGATCTACATTTGCAATGCCGCTGACGGCGCAGAAGAGATCCTTGGGGAGATTTGATTTTTAGACTTACCGCTCGAGAGATGGTAGCCCCCAACGGGACCCGAACGTAGACGAGGCGGACGAAAAAGCTGCGGGCTCCCGGGGTTAGGAAGAAATCCCAAAAAAATCTTAAAAAACTCTTGACAGCGTTACCGGTACCGGCTTAGTATCCGTTACCGGTAACATACCTGCAAAGCCGGCGATTAATGGTGTAATCCAATCGGCCTGAAGTTAGCCTGCAGATCATTTGATTATTTGTGGGGGGAGAGTCCCCGGCGAATACCGTTCTTATCTGGTTTTTGGCGTTAGGTAACCTTCAAAGCTGCTTAGTAAGTGTTGAATAGAAGTTCGCCCGGCCGCATTGAGCGCCGTGGTTTGCTTATCGAGCCAACCCATAAAGGAGACCACCATGTTCATCTTGAAGCATAAAGCTTTGCTGCCCTGCCTTGATCGTACCCCGTCAAGGCTTTTTCTTGGCCTGTTGGCGTCGATGCTGCTGAGCACGGCTGCTGTCGCTCAAACGGTCACCGGCACAATCAGCGGAATTGCCACTGACACGAATGGCGCCGCAGTTCCCGGCGCCTCTGTTACGCTGGTCGGCGATCTTAAAGGCGACGCGCGAACTCTCACAACCAACGACGCCGGAAGATTCAGCTTCACGGCCGTGCAACCCGGGGCATACGCGATCAGGATCGAACAGAAGGGTTTTCAGACCCTCGAGCAGAAGAGCGTGGTGCTGAGCGCGAATGAAAACCTGGCCCTGGGCGAGATGAAGTTGCAGCCGGGCCAACTCTCCGAAATGGTAACGGTGACCAGCGTAGGGCCGGTCGTTGAAAAAGAGAGCAGTGATCTCACGGCGCGGCTGACGGCCGATCAATTGAGTCTCATCTCGACGAAAGGACGAGACATCACGTCCCTGCTGCGCTTGATTCCAGGCACGTCAAATGACGATGACATCGAAGCGGTAGGTGAAGGCTTCGGCACTAACTTGCCCAATATCTCGGGACAGCGGGGGCGCTCAACCGTGACCACAATAGACGGCCTCAACGCCAGCGAACCCAGTGGCTCGAATAAGATCAGTATGACGATCAACCAGGACGCAGTCGGTGAAGTAAAAGTGCTCCGGAATAACTACGCGGCCGAGTACGGCAACAATGGCGGCGCCATGATCAATATCGTCTCGAAAGGCGGCGGCAAAGAGTATCGCGGCAGTGCCTATTACTTCGTTCGTAACGAGTCACTCAATGGCACACCCTTCTTCATTAACAAGAACGGTCCTTTTGCGCTCAACTCAAACAGTCAGTTAACGGCAGTTAAGCCCCTCTATCGTCACAAGATCCCGGGCTTTAATGTCGGTGGCCCCTTGCCGCTGCCGCGCTTTGGAGAAGGCGGCCCCTCGTTGACCAGAAACAAGGCTTTCTTTTTCGTGTCGTTGGAGAAGCCACACACGATCACGCCTACTGACCCCGTTACGGTGACGGTGCCTACGGCTTTGGAACGGATTGGTGATTTCTCAAAGTCGATCGCTTCAAACGGGCAACCGGTGGTCATTCAAGATCCCACCACGCTCGCACCGTTCGCCGGCAATGTCATTCCCGCATTTCGCATCAACAAGAGCATGCAAAATCTGCTGAACTTCTTTCCGCTGCCAAATTCGCCAATTGCCAGCAATCCCGGCCGCTATGTTTTCCAGAAGAGCGTGGACGTGCCGAAGCACAGTTATGTTATCCGCATCGACGCCAAGCCGACGAACAAGGACAGCGTTTATTGGAAAGGACAGTGGTGGACCTCAGATAATGAAGGACTCGGCACTTCCGGGTGGCCCGGCGGCGACGCGAATCGTTGGGGGATTAGCTCGCACTATCTATATAAGGACAACGGCTGGTCGGCCAACTGGGTTCACATCCTCAGTCCAAGCATCGTCAACGAGTTCAATTTTGGCATGCGGCACGACTCGGAAGGATTCATTCCTTCCACCGGCATCGCCGAGCGGTTGACCCGGACAGCCATTGGCTACTCAGCACCGCAACTCTTCCCACAAAACAACACAATGAATTTGGTTCCTATCGCCAGCGGCTGGACCAGCGTCGCCGGTACGCCGGCGAATATCAACTGGCTGAATCGCTGGGGCGAGACTGGCAACGACTATATCAAGCCGTCGTTCGCCGACAATGTCTCCGTCACTCATGGAAACCACAGCCTTAAGTTCGGCACGTATTTCGAGCGTCTGCTCAATAGCGAGGCGCCGGGAGGAAATTGGTCCGGGACACTCAGCTTTAGCACGGCCACGGCATTCACAACTGCCCTCGGAAGTACGGGCTACGCTTACGCGAACGCGTTGCTTGGGAATTTCAACAGCTACTCTGAACAGAGCAGTCGTCCTTTCACTAATAATGAAATTCACCTCTTGCAGTCGTATGCGCAGGACGAGTGGAGGTTCAATCGACGTCTAACACTCAACTATGGCTTGCGCGTGGGCTATCACACGCCGTTTTTCCAGCGCGATGCGCAAGGGGCAAACTTTGATCCGTCGCGCTATGATCCGGCCAAAGCACCACTACTCTATCTGCCGGCCTGTACGGTCGCGTTGACGACGAATTCCTGTGCTACGGCCAACCGGCGCGCGTTTGATCCGCGAACTCCGACCGTGCTGTTAACCAACGTCAATCTGGTTGGCACGTTTGTTCCCGGAACGGGCGATCTTGCTAACGGTATGGTCCTGGCGACCGACCCGAATGCACCTCGTGGATTCAGAAAAACAAAATCGTTCGACTTTGAACCGCGGGTTGGTTTTGCGTGGGACGTTCTGGGCAAGGGCAAGACGGTTGTGCGCGCGATGGTTGGCGTTTATCATGCTCCGCGAGTTGGCGGCGGTACGGGCGGCGCCAGCAGTCTGGGCGGAAACCCGCCATTGCAGCGAAGCTTTTCGGTAAGTTTTGGCAACATCGACAACCTTCTCAACCTCATCGGCGGGGCGTTGAATGCGCCGAGCACGGTGGCCGCAGTTGAAGTGAACTCCAAGACCCCAACCACTTATAACTTCACGCTCGGTATCCAGCAGGATATCGGTTACAAGACAGTCGTAGAAGTCGCCTACGTGGGATCACAGACCCGGCATCTGGGCGAACGGCGGAACATCAACCAGGTTCCCGACAACGCGCACTTCATCGATCTGAATCCTCTGGGTATCAACTGTGCCATCAATGCAAACCAGAGTTGTACCAGAAACCCATTTTCTACGGCCAATATCAATGGCCCGCACACAACCGGCGTGCTAGGCGATAATTTCCTGCGCCCGTACAAAGGCTACGGCGACATCAACCAAACCACGTGGTCGGGTGTCGCGAACTACAACGCCCTCCAGGTTCAGGTAAATCGCCGCTACACCCGCGGCTTCCAATACGGTGTTGCTTACACCTGGTCGAGGTCTTTGGACTATGCCAACGACGACTCGTCGGATGTGAGTGCCGGCCGCCCTTACCGAGCATTTAACTATGGCCCTTCTGACTTTGATCAGACTCATATCTTCACGATTAATTACATCTATGACTTGCCCGGCCTGAGCCGGCACTGGAACAACAAGCTCGTCAAACTCTTGTTTGATAATTTCCAGATCTCCGGAACTACCTCGTACGCCAGCGGTAAACCGAAAACGTTTGGCAGCGGGACCGGGTTGAACTTCACCTATAGCGGCGCAAGTTACACTATCAGCAAAGGACAGACTTACCTTCCCACCGGCACTGAATGTGCGCCGGGTTTCGTTCTGGCGCCAGGTTCGTCAACCACCGCAGGAGCTAATGTGACCTGCACGTGGACGGGTATCACCGACTTCACTGGCGGTGACATCAACGCCCGCCCGGTGCTGCTCTGCGATCCAAACAAGTTGGTTGGTTCGAAAGACGCGAGCGGTCAGACGTATGCAATCAATCCGGCATGCTTCGGCAAACCAAGCTCTGCGGGGGACATCGGCAATTTGGGTAGAAACTTTATCCGCCAGCCCGCGACTTTTAACAACGACCTGGCGTTCTTCAAGAACATCAAGATAGGCGAAAGGCGAGAAATTCAACTTCGCTGGGAGGTCTATAACATTTTCAATCACACGAATTTCTCGGACATTAATGGGTCAATGACCTTTGCCCCAGACGGAGCAGTCAGCGCTCTTCCGAGCACCGGAAGCTGTTCGGCAGGATCGGCCGTTGTGTACAATTCAGGAACGTTCGGATCGACGGCGGCCCCGGCGCGGTGCGCAGCTACGACGTTGGGCCAGGTCTCCCAAACGAATAATCTTTTTGGGTCGCCGCGCACTGCTCGTTCGCCGCGGGTGATGCAGGGATCGATCCGAATCAACTTCTGATTGGCCCAAATCGGCTGGAGACGACGGCTCAGCCAAACGATTCCATCGTCTCCACCCCGGCGTTATTTGTTAACATCAATGCATGGCTCGCTGCGAAGGTTCGACAATTCTCCGCGGCGTCAACCATCGAGTAAATCCGAACGTCTTGAAGATGGAGCGTAACGCATGGCGAGAATCAACAGAAGAGACTACCTGACATTGATGGGTGGAGCGGCCGGCGCTCTGGCGATTGGGGCGACCAGAGAGGACATTGCTTTCGCCCAGCAGGCCAGGCCGGCTGACAACGGCGCGCCGACGACTTCAACAGTCGAGGATCGCGAGCGCCGGATGCAATGGTGGCACGCCGCAAAGTTCGGGATGTTCATTCATTGGGGACTCTATAGCACCCTCAGCCGTCACGAGTGGGTGATGGAAAACGAAGGCATTCCCGTGAGCGAGTACGAACGTCTCGCCCCTCAGTTCAAGCCGATCCCGAACGCGGCGCGGGCTTGGGCGCGACTGGCCAAGAGCGCGGGCATGAAATACATGGTGATGACTACCAAGCACCACGAAGGCTTTTGTAACTTCGATACCAGGCTCACCGACTATTGCGCCCCGAAGCAGGGGCCGGGCAGAGATCTCGTGCGGGAATACGTCGATGCGGCGCGCGCCGAGGGTTTGCGTTTCGGATTCTATTATTCACTGATGGATTGGCACCATCCGGACGGGGCCCGATGTAAGACCGACGAAGCCGCGCGTAAGCGTTTCGTCGAATACATTCACGGACAAGTAAGAGAGTTGATGACGAATTATGGCAGGGTGGACATTCTGTGGTACGACGTGGCCTGGCCGCTGGATGCAAAAGGCTGGGAATCAGTCGAAATGAATCAGATGGTGAGAAAGCTGCAGCCGGACATCATCATTAACAATCGTTCGAAGATTCCGGAAGATTTTGACACACCCGAACAGCGCATTGAAGCCTCAGCCAACCGGCCGTGGGAATCGTGCATGACTTTGAATGACAGTTGGGGGTATCACGCGGCAGACTTTAACTGGAAGAGCCCCACGACGGTCATCCGCAATTTGATCACGTGTGCGCGGGACGGCGGAAATTATCTCCTGAATATTGGACCAAAGCCTGACGGCTCGATTCCCGAGGAGTCGGTCAGGATTCTGACTGCGGTCGGTGATTGGATGAGCCGGAATGGGGCGACCATCCGCGAGTCCGATCACTGTCAGCCCAGGCGCGGAAACTATGTGAGTTTTACCCGCAAGGGGAATACGTTGTACGCGCACGTTCACTACTGGCCCGGCGAAACTGTGGTGATCGGCAACCTCGTGAACAAAGTCACGTCCGTCAAGATGCTTGCCACCAACGCGCCGGTGAAATTTGAACAAGACGATTTTCGTGTGCGACTGACGGGACTGCCAAAGAAGGCGCCCGATCTGGTGACCACGTTTGCGCTCGAATGCGATGGCGAGCCAAGACAGGATAACGAAGGTAAGCGGGCGACCAGACCGCGCGAAGGAATTTACAAGGTCGTCTGAGCTTCCTTCTCCCTCTGGGAGAGGGCCAGGGTGAGGGCATGAGTGGAAAGCAAATGACCTCCGCTTCTTCCATTGCTAAGTCCCTCTTCCCGAGCCCCTCCCAGAAGGAGAAGGAGTTGAAATGATCACGGGCATCGTCGACAGTCACCAGCACTTTTGGCAGGTTGGGCGTTTCGACTATCCATGGATGAGTCGTGAAGACGAGGTTCTTTATCGCGATTACTTGCCGGCTATGATCGAGCCGATATTGAAACGCTGCGGTGTCGAAAAAACGATCCTGGTTCAAGCGAGCAATAGTCTGGAGGAAACTCGCTGGCTGTTGAGCCTTTCGGATCAATATCCATTTATCGCGGGTGTTGTCGGTTGGGTTGACTTAAGCGGGCGTGAAGTCGGACACCAGTTGAATGAGTTTATCGCGCATCCGAAATTCAAGGGCGTGCGTCACCTGGTTGAGAGCGAGCCCGCTGATGATTGGTTGATTCAGGAGAACGTGATTGCGGGGCTCTGCCGTCTGGCAGCTTCGGGCGTCTCTTATGATTTGCTCGTACACATGCGGCACCTGAAGCACGTCAGGACAGTGGCAGAAAGTTGTCCGGAACTAAGCCTGGTGATCGATCACCTGGCCAAGCCGCCCATCGCCAACGGCGAGATCAGTGATTGGGCTCGCGCGATCAAGGAGGTTGCGGCACATCCGAACGTCTCGTGTAAACTCTCTGGATTAGTAACTGAAGCAAGCTGGACTAACTGGCGGATAGAAGATTTGAAACGATTCGTGGAGACGGCGCTGGAGTATTTTGGACCGCAACGATTAATGTTCGGCAGCGATTGGCCGGTGTGCCTGCGGGCGGCTTCATACGATCGAGTCCTGGAAGCCTTTCAGTCCCTGCTCGCGGATCTCAATGAGCACGAACGACGCTGCATCTTCTCCAGAAACGCCACCGAGTTTTACCGTCTGCAGGACCAGGCACGAGCAGCTTGAGATCATTCGGAGACCTCCCTCCCTTTGGGAGAGGGCCGGGGTGAGGGAGTAAGCAGCAGCGTATAGACCCTCTCCCTAACCCTCTCCCAGAGGGAGAGAGAAATTAAAATGGAGACGTATTTCATAACCGGAGCGCAAGGCTGTATCGGATCGTGGATTGTAAAGTCGCTCTGCGAGCGCGGAGACACGCCTGTCGTTTTCGATCGGAGCGACGACCCACGTCGACTTCTTGCCATCATGGAGCCGCGCGATCTGGAACGCGTCCGTTTCGTTGTGGGGGATATAACTGATATCAGCGTCGTACGTTCCGCCCTTGAGGCCGCGCGCGCGCGCTGCATCATTCACCTCGCTGGATTACAAGTGCCGACGTGCAAAGCCGATCCGGTGGCCGGGGCTTTCGTCAATGTAGTCGGCACTCTTAACGTCTTCGAATCAGCAAAGGCGCTCGGCTTGGCGCGCGTGATCTATGCGAGTTCCGCTGCCGTTTTCGGTGCGAGTAATGCCAATAGCCCGCTCGGTGAAAGTGCTCAATCCGAACCGGCGACTCACTACGGAGTTTTCAAACGCACGAACGAAGGCAACGCGCGGGTCTATTTTCTCGAACATGGCCTCTCCAGCGTCGGCTTGAGACCGTTGACAGTCTATGGCGTAAATCGCGATTCGGGTTTGACGAGCGATCCGACAAAGGCGATGAAGGCCGCGGTACTGGGACTTCCGTTTCACATACGCTTCAGTGGGGCCACAGATTTCCAGTATGTGGCTGATACGGCCGCAGCCTTTATCGCTTGTGCTGACGCGGCGCCTGCTGGAGCGCACGTGTTCAATCTCCATGGCGAAACCGTGGGGGTCGAGCGAATTGCGGAACTCATCAACCGGAATTCCGCGCGGCCCGATCGCGAATTAGTTAGTTACGGGGGCCCGCCTATTCCGATCGCAGCCGCGATGGATGACGCCGCGATCAGACGAGTGATAGGCGAGTTACCGTCGACGCCGCTCGAGGCGGGTGTGCGAGAGACCATGCGGCGTTTCGCTGTTTTGCGGGACGCCCGACGGTTGGATATGGGCGATCTTGAGCCAGAGTTGGCCAGAGACCAGGAGAAAGCAGTTTGAGCACTTCGATCGAACTTTTCGAAAAGGACGGATTGACCACGCGAGCGTCGTCGACTATGCGGGCCGGCGTCTTGTGCGACGTCGAACGTCTCGAAGTGCGCGAGGTTCCGTGCCCGGGTGTTTCGCCGCACGAAGTGCTGGTGAGAGTTTCGGCGGTCGGTCTCTGCGGCACGGACGCGCAAATTTTTGCCGGTCACGCAAACTATAATATGGATGAGTATGGCCAGCCCATCCCGTTTGACGTCCAGCCACAGGTCCTGGGACACGAGATCAGCGGACGCATCGAAGAGGTGGGTAACCAGGTCCTTGATTTGCAAGTCGGCGACCGGGTGGTGGTGGACCAGGGACTGAACTGTTCGAGCCTGAAACGAGCCACGTTCTGCGAGTACTGCCGCTCTGGAGATTCGCATCAATGCGAGTTCTATGCTGAGCACGGGATCACCGGGTTGCCGGGTGGATTGGCTGAGTTCATTTCGGTGCCGGCAGTCAACGCGATACCCGTTCGCAGCGGACTTGATGTGGCCGAGGCTGCGGTGGTCGAGCCGCTGGGTTGCATCATCCATTCGGCGGATGCGGTTGCCCGGGCGCGGTCCCGCTATCACCTTAACGGCGGTTCGTCCGAACCCCGCGTGCGCTCGGTGCTCATCTGCGGAGCCGGCCCGGCCGGATTGATGTTCATCCAGTATTTGCGGCGCGTACTAGGCTACGATGGGTTGCTTCTGGTAAGTGAGCCCAACGAAGACAAGCGCAGGCTGGCGCGGCAGTTCGGCGCGGATCACGTAATCGATCCGGGAGAGAGAGACGCGGTCGAAGCGGTGCAGGACTGTACGAACGGAAAAGGCGTGGACTATTTGATTGAAGCATCGGGGGCCGGACAGGTCCTCGCGTTTATTCCCGGACTTATTCGAAAACAGGCGACCGTGCTGCTCTACGGACACGGCCACGCCGGGGTCGATTTAAGCGTGCTCAATAATTTGATGTTCAGGGAACCTACGCTGGTCACGCCGGTGGGCGCATCCGGAGGGTTCGAACCCGACGGCCGCCCGTCGGTGTATCTGCGCGCCCTGAACCTCATTGAGCGACGCGAAATCGACGTCGCCTCTCTAATCACACACCGTTACACTTCTCTCGAGGCTGTTCAGGACGCTTTCGTCAAGGACATTCACACGTGCGGCTACATCAAGGGGATTGTGACCCTCTAGGAATTGCCAATTGCCAATTTCTGCATTCCGATTGGTATTGAGCGTGAGTTGAGGTATTTTGAAATAGTAGTCCGCGCGGATGGTTCGTTGAGCTGATCTTGAGCAGGCCAATGACTGGGGCTCTCAATCAACAATCAGAAATCGGAAATCGGCAATGAAGGTCGGTTTGTTCGTCACCTGTCTTGTCGATCAGATATGGAGCTCGATCGGCACGAGTAGCGTCGAGGTGCTCAGGCGCGCCGGCTGTACGGTCGAGTTTGACGAGCGCCAAACCTGCTGTGGACAGCCCGCCTTCAATACCGGCTATCGCGCCGAAGCACGCCGCGTGGCCGAGCGTTTCATCGAACTTTGCGAAGACAGTAAGGCAGAGGCGATTGTCAGCCCGTCCGGATCGTGCACCGCAATGGTCCATCACTACGAAGCGTTGTTTCCGGAAGACGAACATTGGCGCCGGCGGGCGCGCGCGGTTGCCGAACGTACATTTGAGCTTAGTTCGTTTTTGGTACGCGTACTCAAGATCGACGACGTAGGGGCACGTTTTGCCGGAAGAGTGACCTGGCATGACGCATGTCATGGTTTGCGCGATCTGAATATTAGAGATGAGCCGCGGCGGCTGATCAACCGCGTGCGTGAAACGGAATTCGTTGAGTTGGAAAACGCCGAGGCGTGTTGCGGTTTTGGCGGCACGTTCTCAGTTAAGTATCCGGAAATTTCCGCCGCCATCCTGGAGCAGAAGATCCTATCGATCGAACGCGCCGGCGTGGACGCGGTCGTGTCTGGTGACGCCAGTTGCTTGATGCAGATCGGCGGCCGTTTATCGCGCCTCGGATCGAAGGTCCGGGTGATGCATCTGG